>JAAUYH010259260.1_pt1 | contig 12567 bp, 11 predicted proteins | sample 7278061 | NCBI WGS metagenome assembly JAAUYH01 (sample SAMN14350203, study PRJNA611818) | marine sediment metagenome | isolation source: surface marine sediment (0.6m) | place: French Polynesia: Moorea | collected 2018-08
CAGGTTCCTTTTCAATCCACGGAGAAAATCAGAGAAATCTCGAGCGGCTGCTGTGGGTCTTCAGCAGAACTCCATGATACCCCGAAAGCAGCCGCTCAAGCGGCCGCTCTCGGCTTAATAGCGGCCGGCCAGGCGTCCAGATTTAACTCACTGGTTTCCGGGCTCAGCCCCAGAGACGCTTCCACCAGGGCTGCTTGTCCTCGGCCGGCGTGCCGCCGAGATAGGGGATCTTCGCGCGGATGTCTTCGATGTCCCAGCCCGTCAGGTTCGCAAGCGTCCGGGCTTCGCGTTCCTGTCGCTCGCGCACCTGCGCCTTGTACGCACTGGCGTCGCAGCTGAACTCGCCCTTCCACGGGTGACGAATGATGTAGCGTCCCTGGTAGTTGCTGCGGTCTCCGGTCTCCTGGAACATCAGATCCTCGGGAAAGTGCTGGCTGTCGTAGCGCAGGTGAAGTCGTGTGACGAATACGTTCTGCGCAGGCGATGGAGCGGAACGACCTCCGTTCGGCTGAGATCCCCCGACCCAGAAAACACCGAGTTTGCGCAGCTCGTCGCCGCTCAGCGGATCGGCCGCACAGGGGTCGCACCACGCCATGTCCCAGGCATATTCGAGAAATACGGCGCGCCCGTTCTCGACTTTCGTCTGCTTCGCAAACATGTCTCTATAGAATTCGCCGAACTCTGCCTGCACGAATTCCGGCACCTCGGTATTGCTCGGTAACTTGACGGTACGATAGTTGGTGGTTTCGACGCGCCCTGTGCGGGTTAGCGCGTGGACATACAGCTCCTGCTGGCCGTTGGCATTGAGCGTTCCCAACCGGATCGGCAGCATGAACCTGTTGCTCTCGTAGGCGACCTGCAGCGGTCGCAGGTACGAATAGCCGGAACGCGCCTGTTCTTCGAGATTGACCCTGGCAACGAAGAAGCGCATGTCCTGCCGCAGGTAGCTGCCGACAACCTTGTCCGCGCCTTTCGGAATCCGGTAGCCGTTATCGTTGAGCCACGCAATCAGGCCTTTGCTCTCTGTTGCCGAGAGGATGAGGATGTCGTACTCGCCGACCGTGTAGCTGGCTTCGATCGTGACGCCGCGCGCACGTCCAGCCTTTTTCATTTCCGCAACGGATGCGGGCACGCCTGCCATATCCTGGGCCATCTCGGCCATGCGCTCGTAGCGCATGCACGGATCCGGATCGTGGTACTCGACGAGCCGCGGAGCCGTGTAAGCGTCGAGGTGATCGACAAGCGCTTTTTCGGCGACGTTGATCTGCTCACGCTCGATGAACGTCGGCACGGGGATGACGACGGCGAAGTCCTCGACGTCTCCCTGGAAATCGTTGGCCATCGTCAGCACGGTGCGGTCCTCGTCGCGCACAATGACGACCTGCGACGCGCGGTTGAACAGGTTGGTATCGGCACGCGCCACGTAGAAACCGCAAAACGCCTGGGCGATCGAACTCACGCCGAGAACGGCAATTGCCGCGGCGATGGAAACGAGAATACGCATGGTCAGACTCCTCTTAACTGGCCGGCTTTTTCACCCGCCGGACGATCCCACCGGTAAACGGTGCCTCTCATCAGTCCATCGAGCACCGGCACGAGCGGCGCGACCATGATCAGGGCCAGGATCGGGCCGTTCGGCTCGTAGAAGACGAACTGGATGGTGAATGCGATCGCAGCGACGAACGCGGCGAAAACGATTCGCCCGAATCCCGTATTCGGCGTGGTCATCGGGTCGGAAATCATAAAGAACGCGAAAATGAGCAGGGCGCCGCTCTGCAGCTGGTGCAGGGGAATGGCCAGCGGGTCGCCGAGCCAAAGCGCGCGGCCGAACAGCAGGGCCGCATAGCAGCCGATGAACGCAATGGTCGTTTCGGCGCGTTTGGCGCGAGTCAGTACCAGGAAGCCGAAGCACACGAGCGCGAAGGCACCCAGCGTCGCGCTGCCCCACTGCCCGGACGACACCCAGGCCCTTTCGCTGAGCAGCATCATCGCGACGAGTGCGACGTTGGCCGGGTTGAAAACGTGCTTGCCGCGCACGCGAATAAGGAATTTGCTGCCAATCGCAATCAATGCGGCTATAGCGGCGAGCGCAATGACGTCGGTACGCAGCAGAAGCGTCAGGGACAGCGACGTAATCAGCGGGCTCAGCGGATCGAATCGCGGCAAGCCGGCAACACGGGTGCCGAGCCACTGCACCGACAGTGCGGTCGTGACGATCGCAATCGCGTTCTGCCAGTGAATGCCGAAGTCCAGCACGAAGACGCCGAAACTCAGCAACGTGCCCAGCACGGCAATCTGGAAATAGCGCGGATCCTTGCATCGGGCGATGGTGTCCATGCCCGCTACTAACGCAGCGCCCTGCGTGGCGGGGTTAGGCCTTTGTGAGTCCCGTCGCTGTCGCTGCGCTCGGACTGTTCGGGAAGACCCTGTTTTCAATCGTGTTTTCCGACAGTCCGAGATGTTCCGCGAGGACGCCCTTGAACAGGCTGCGCAGGTCCGTCGTGGGCCTCAGGTCGCGGTCCTGGTACAGGTCTGCACCGCGCAGGCCCGGCCAGTCGGCAACGACACGACCGCCGTCGACGGCGCCACCGAGCAGCAACGCGGCGCTCGCTGTGCCGTGGTCCGTGCCGCGGGTGCCGTTGACGCGTACCGTGCGACCGAACTCCGTGACGACGAGTACCACCGAATCACGCCACGACGCGCCCAGACCGTCGTGCAACGCGGCGAGTGCCGAGTCGAGTCCGGCGAGGCGATTGGCGAGCTGGCCCGATGACGCTCCCTTGTTGGCGTGCGTATCCCAGCCGCCTCTCTCGACGACCGCAATACGCGGCCCGTCCGGTGCGGTCAGGAATCGAGCGGCTGCCTGCATCGTCCGTTTCAGCTGCTGCGCGTCGTTGCCGCGACGCCGCTGTCGGTCCATACCGTTCATACCGTCGGCGATATCCTGTGACTTGAGCGCCTGGGCCAGCCGGACCGCAAAGAACTCGTCGGTTGCGTACAGGTCTTGCAGACGTTCGAGCGTACTGTCATCCGCATCCGGCAGTTGCGACGAAGCCCAGCTCGTCACCGATTGCTCACCACGTAAAACGAGCGGTGTGTTCTGCGCCATCGCAATCGCTGCTTCGTTGCCGAGGCTGCCGCCGAGTGGTTCGAGCGCCCGGTTTAGCCAGCCGTCACGTAATGCGCCGACGTCCGACGCACCGTTCTCGAGTACGTCCTGCCCATCGAAGTGCGATCGCTCCCGGTACGGGCTGGCGGCGGCGTGCACGAGCAACGCCTGGTCGTCGCGATAGCTTCGGTGGACGAATTCGAGGGACGGGTGCAGGCCGAAGAGACCATCGAGTCGCGCAACGCCGCCGGTTTCACCGGGCCCGGGCAGCGCGAGCTCGCCACGGAGCTTGCGGTAGCTGCCGTCGCCGTACGGCGGTGCCAGCGCGAGCCCGTCTACGGCGCCGCGCAGAATGACCAGAACGAGCCGGGCGTCTGTTTCCGCGCCCGCGAACGACAGCGATGGCAGGCCGGCAGCCAGTGTGCCGAAGCCGGCGGCCTTCAGGATCTCTCTGCGATTGATCATGCCTACCTCCGTTGGAAATCCGGCGATGCGAGAAGCAGCGTCGTGCCCTGGATGACGCTCTCGGCGCGTGATATGGCTTTGCGGGTCGACGGCGACAGCGACGGCCCGAGCACCGCGTCGGCGATGGACACGGGGTCGACACGCTGTCCCGCAACACTTGCGACCGTGTTCGACCATTCGATTCGCTTGTACAACGCGTCGGCGCCACCCCACTGCTCGGCCGTGTCGGGCCAGCCCTCGGGCGAGCCGGGGCGGAATGGTGCCTGTCCCATCAGGTCGAGCGCCGCGACCACGAATCGTCCGTCATCCGGCACGTGTGAGAACGCTCGCAAGGTCGACACGACGAAATCGTGCGGTGACTTGTACTTGGCATGCACCGTTGCCCATGCGGCCGGCTCGTTGAGCAGCGCCTTGTACAAGGCACTGAGTTCACCGCCGCTGTCGAGATATGCTGAAGACAGCCGGTCGACAGTCTCGTTCGAGGGTTCGTCGGCAATAAAATGCCGCGCCAGCTTTGTCGAGATGAAGCGCGCCGTCGACGGGTGTACGGCAATATCGCGGAGAACGGCTTCGCCCTGCTTGACGCCGCTTTGCCCGTAGCTGCGGCCTAGCACCCTGTGCTTGCCCGGCTCGTGGATGACGTCGCGGTACTCGAACGTACCGGGCTCGCCGGCTGCAAAGCGCCCGTTTTCATTGGCACCGCCGATCGACCAGCCCGTAATCACTTTCGCGAACGTTGTGACGTCTTTCTGCGTGTAACCGCCGTCGACGCCGAGCGTGTGCAGCTCGAGGATTTCGCGGGCGAGATTCTCGTTGAGTCCGAACTGCCGGCCGTTGCGGCGGCGATTGGCGCGTTTGCCGAGCGTCGAGTTCGGGCCGATCGAGCGCTGGTTGTCGAGGTAGACGATCATCGCGGGATGCTGCTCGACCGCGATCAGCAGGTCGGCGAAATTGCCGCTGATGTTCGGCCGGATTGCTTCGTTTTCGTAGAGTCCGGCAAGTGCCGGTATCGGCTGCTTGTCGGCCGAGATGGCGAAATGGTTCGACCAGAAGTGCACCAGGCGCTCGTGGAACGGATGGTCCGTCGCGGCGGCGTGCCGGTAGCGCGCGCCCGTCTGCTCGATGTAGTGGCGGCGCACCAGGCGGCCGTATTTCTGCACGATGTCCGGCGCCGGTTCATCGCTCGCCGCCTGCTGCATTTCGCGCTGCATTCGACGGACGTTCTGCACTTCGATGAAAACCGACGACGAATCGGGCAGGCGGCTGAACTCGGCCGGCATCCGCGACGGGCCTGCGAGCTGGTCCAGCAACCAGTGTTCGGGTCTCTCGCCGATCTCTTCGAGATCTCCCGGCCGGGCGCCGAATCCGAAGCGATTGGCGGCAATGACCGTTTCGTGTTTCACGCGTCTGCCTCCTTTGCAGATTTACAACGCGGTCCTGCTGGATACGTTGACCGTGAGGGCCGGGTATATGACAGCGCGCTCCGGCAGGCCGCGATTCCTGCTATATTTATGTCAACAAAAACAATGTCTTAAAATTCTGCATCCAATCCAATCGCGACGCGCATCTACCGGGTGAAAGCAGCATGTGCTGCAGGCAAAACGGAGTAGTAACGTGAACGAAGAAATGATCCCGATCGTAATGTTCATAGGATTGACGGTCGTATTCTCGCTGTTCGCCTGGTTTCGCTATCGCGCCGGGTCGGACATGCAGGACACTGTACGAAGCGCGCTCGACAAGGGCGTGGAATTGAGCCCCGAGCTCATCGACCGGCTGGGACACCCGAAAGCCAGCAAGAACCGCGACCTGCGGCTCGGCACGATCTGGCTGAGTCTCGCGGTTGCGCTGGGCCTGATCGGCGTGATCGTCGGTGAAGAAGAGGCAATTCGCGGCACGCTCGCAGGCGCGGCATTTCCGCTCTGTATCGGCGTGGCCTACATGATCCTGCACCGCTTCGGGGGAGACGAGCGATAAACACCGCTGCCGCAAGGTCGCCTGCGGAGGACATCGACCTCGTCGCGAGAGTCGTTGCCACGCAGGACACGGTTGCCTTCGGCGAGTTGATTCGCCGGCACCAGTCGCACGTGCGCAATTTCCTGCGCAAGTTGACGGGCGACCTGGCCGCCGCGGACGACCTGGCCCAGGATTGCTTTATGCATGCCTGGGACAAGTTGCCGGGCTTTTCGGGACGCGGTTCGTTCATCGGCTGGCTGCTGAAGGTCGCTTACACGACTTTCCTGCAGTCGAAACGCAAATCGAAGCGCTACACCGAGATTCTCGAGGAGGCGGGTCACGCCGCGGACGCCGAATCAAGGGTCTATACTGTACAGGCCGACGAAGTGCCCGACCTCGAGAAGTTCCTGGCCGTGCTGACCGACGAAGAGCGCGCGATCATGATCATGTCCTACGCCTGCGGGCTGTCGCACCGCGAAATAAGCGACGCGACGGGGCTGCCGGTCGGCACGGTGAAATCCGTGATATTTCGTGGCAAAGAGAAAATCAGGACTCGTTTTGACATCAAAGATTATAAACATGGCTGACAGAATCAAAGACGCAGAGGATCGCCTGCTCGAATCGATGTTCTCGCTCGAGCCGATTGCCGACGAGGGTTTCAGTAAACGCATCGTGCGGCGAATTCGTCGCCGACTCTGGTTGCGGCGGCTGGCCGTGCCGGTCGCCGTGCTGCTCGGTGCCGCAATTGCCGTCGAACCCGTCGTCAGCTTGTTCCAAGCAATGACCGGCCTGTCGTCGCTGATGCCGGACACGTTGTTCCATCTGCCGGAGGGCTGGATTCCCCAGCTGCAGACTGTGGTTCTCGCAGGCATGCTCGTCGTGACCGCGATATTCGGTCTGCGCATGATAGAAGAATAGACTTCCGTCATTGTCTCGTCACTGGCGCTCGGTTACATTGCGCCTATGAATCTGCGCGAGAAAGTCGAGGCATTGTTGCCGAACTGGGAACGCTGGTACCCGAGCCTGTTCGATGCCGCCAGCGACCTGGGGCTCATTCGCGCGGAAGTCTGTGACCCGAATACGCTGAACCTCGTGCGCCGACACGCAAAGGTCCGGCAACGCGCCGAGGATGCGCACCGCGAGAAATGGGGCGGCAAGGACTGATCGCCGGTCCGACGTCATGAGCTTCGATCTCGAGAAGATCCGGTCGCATTTTCCGGCGCTGGCGGAAACCCACCACGACGAGCGCCGCATCTACTTCGACAATCCTGCCGGTACGCAGGTACCCGATTCCGTCGCCAAGCGCATGATGATGTGCCTGCATCACCAGAATGCGAATCTCGGCGGTTATTTCAGTACGTCGAAAGCTGCTGATGCCGTCGTGCTCGAAGCGCGACGTGCAATGGCAGATTTTCTCAACGCGCCCGACCCCAGCGAGATCGTCTTCGGCCAGAACATGACGACACTGACGTTCCACGTGTCGCGCTCGCTCGGCCGGTCGTTCGCAGCGGGAGACGAAATCATCGTCACGCGGATGGACCACGACGCCAACGTCTGGCCCTGGGTGATGCTCGCACAAGACCTGGGACTGGAGATTCGCTGGCTGGACTTCAGCACCGAAACCTACGAGTTCGACCTCGAGAATCTCGAAGCACTCTTGAGCGAGCGCACGAGGCTGGTATGCGTCGGCGGAGCCAGCAACCTGATGGGTACGATCAACGACGTTGCAGGCATCTGCGCCATGGCGCGCGAGGCCGGCGCGTTGACGTACATAGACGCCGTGCAATCGGCACCGCACATTCCGACAGACGTGCAGACTCTCGGCTGCGACATGCTGGTCTGCAGTGCGTACAAGTTTTTCGGGCCACATCAGGGCGTCCTGTGGGGTCGCCGCGACCTGCTCGAGTCACTCGAGCCGTACAAGGTACGCCCGGCATGGGCGGAGATGCCCTGGTGTTTCGAGACAGGCACACAGAGCCACGAAGGCATGGCGGGGACAGCGGCTGCCATCGACTATTTCGCCTGGATCGGTGAGTCCATGGCGGAATCGTATTTCGATCGGTGGCCGGCGTTCGAAGGCAGGCGGCTTCACGTCCATGCGGCGCTCGATTGCCTGTTCGAGTACGAGACGGACCTGGCAGCTCGGCTGATCCAGGGCCTGCAGGACCTGCCCGACGTCACGGTGCACGGCATCACGGACAAGGCCGCGTTGTCGCGGCGCGTACCCACGGTCGCGTTCACGCACAAGCGCAAGTCGTCGGCGCATATCGCCGAAGAGCTTGCGCGTCGCAACATATTTGCCTGGAGCGGGCACAATTATGCCGTCGAGATCGTCAAGGCGCTCGGCCTGTACGAGTCGGGTGGGACCGTGCGTATCGGACCGGTGCACTACAACAGCATCGACGAGATCGATCGGCTACTGGCCGTCCTGGACGAAATTCTTTACTGACCCGGACCCGGGAACGAAGAAAGCCGCTGCGATAGCAGCGGCTCTCCGTGAGATGTGGATCGGAAAACAGGTTCTATTGCGATGCGGAACGGTGCTCCATCATCCGCGCAAGACCGGTAAGCTTTCCTGACACCTTTGTTATCTCACGAGACATGGATCACCTCCTTTACGTTGTTTGCCCGGGCCCGAGTATGTCGCGGTTTCGGGCCAAATCCAAGTGAAAAATTTATTAGAAAACAATTGTCAACAAACGTCACTTAATGCGCTATTATAAATAGCTCACCCTGTGAATCGGGCCGCGATTCACGTGTATACTTCGGCAAAACAACGACAAACCGGAAGAGAGGCTTACATGGCAATCGCAGATCTCAAAAACGTGCTGAAGATCTTTGGCGGCTCGGACATCAGCGACGACGAGCGCAGCGAACTGTTCAAGGAGACGCTGCTGATGACCCTGGCGCGCGCCGCGGACGCTGATATCAATATCCAGTCGGCCGAGGTCGACAAGATTCAGCAGATTCTGAAAGACCACACCGGTGAAGATTTCAGCTCGGCCGACATTCGTGTTGCGGCTCGTGCCGAGCTTTATGCGGAAGCGACGTTGCGAAAATACCTGGCAAGCGTGACGGACAAGCTGACCGACGATCAGCGCGCGGAGACGATCCAGGCGCTCGCGGCGGTGTTCCGCAGTGACCAGAACGTATCGGTGCTGGAGATCGACTTCTTCAATCGCGTAGCAGATTCCCTGGGGGTTACCGCGGCCCAGGTGGCCGGCCTGAACGCCGGCGACGTCTCCACCGAAGGCTAGCCCGAGCGCCTGCCAGTATTCCGCACATGAACGAAGGCTGAATGCCTTTGTTCACGGGCGTTTGCGCGCGCGAATCAGTTCAGCGTCAATTCAGCGTGGTCCCGTTCTAATGACCCTGTAGAAAAGCTGCAGAGGGCATTCAAATGACCACGGCAAAACTGACTTTCAAGTTGCAACCGATCGTCGCAGCGGGACTGGCGACCCTGTTCCTGTTCGGCGCGGCGCTGGCATTCGCGGACGAGGAATCCCGTTCGAACTTCACGACGCAGGGCCTCAAATCGGCTGTCGACGGAGGTAACGGCAGCACGTCCTTCAATGAATTCAACAACGACGCAGTCAGCGGCAAACGCAGTGAACGGAAAGACGCTGCCGACCAGTCGAAGATCCGGGGTGCTGTGACAAGCTCGCCGAATACGGATTTCTGGTTCTACACAGCAGACGTAGAGCTGTTTGGCGACCAGGACCGCGACGGCTACTACTACGGCATCGACCTGCTATTCGATGCAGATACGATTTACGCGTTCGCAGACGTCTATGCGGTCGTATACCTGAGCCGTGACGGCGGACCGTGGGAGGAATACGCGGTGACTGAGGACTTTACCTTGCTCGGTGCCTCGGGCGAGGACGAGTACGTCATCGTCACGGAACTCGTATCCGGCTACTCGCCAGGAAGCTACGACATACTGATCGAGCTGTTCGACGCGTTGGACGACACGTTCGTCGCGGACATAGGTCCTGCGGACACGACTGAGCTGTCGTTGTTGCCGCTCGAGGACACCGAGTACGATGCACCGCGCAATGGCAACACGACGGTCGTAATCAATGACGGCGGCGGCGGCGCCTTCGACTGGCCGACCTTTCTCGTCTTCCTGGTGATTGCCGCCTGGGCCCTGCGTGAAATGCGCAAGCGCGCCAGGTAGGGCAGATGCCAGGCATGGCCGGCGTCAGGCCCGGACAGCGCCCTCGTGGCGTGCGGTGCGAACCACCTTTCGGCCCCACGCCGCGAGACTGTCGAAGTAGACGTACAGCGCCGGCACTACCAGCAAAGAGACAATCGTCGAGAATGCCAGCCCGCCAATGATGGCTCGTGCCATCGGGAAGTAGGGTGGCCCGTCGCCACCAACCTGGGTCGTACCGACGGCAAGCGGCGTCAGGCCAACGATCGTCGTTGCGACGGTCATCAGGATCGGCCGAAGCCGATCTCTCCCGGCAACGACGACAGCCTCGTCACGGGCCATACCGCCAATCCTCAGGTTGTTGATGTGGTCGACGAGAACGATGCCGTTGTTCACGACAACGCCGATCAGGATCATGATACCGATCATCGCCATAAACGAGAAAGTCGTTCCCGTTGCAGCGAAGAACAGGAACACACCGAAGATTGAAAAGACGATTGAACCCAGGATGATCGAGAACGGCAGAAGCACCGACTCGAACAATGCCGCCATAACCAGGAAAATACATGCAACGCCGAGGAGTATGTTCGTCTTCATGATATCGGCGGTTTCATCGTTGCGCTCGAACCCGCGGCCGAATTTCCAACTGTAGCCCGGTGGCAGGTCGATGTTATTCATCATCCGCTCAACCTGCGGCCGAAGTTCGTCCATGCTGAAACCGTCTTCCAGGTTGGCTGACAGAATCACGGCGGTCTGGCGGTCAGTACGGCGAATCACATCGGGCGTGTTCGCGAGACTCAACGTTGCGACGGCACCGAGCGTAACGCGACGTCCATCGGGCGTATACAGCGGCAGGTCTGCAAGTTGCTCGACGGTTTGTTTGTCATCCTCGCGGAAGGCGAGCCTGACCTCGATCTCACCGCTGTCATCACGAAACTCGCGCATGTTTTCGCCGCGCATCGCGATGGCGACGGACTGCGCGATGGCGGCGGCAGTCAACCCGATGGCGGCGGCCCGGTCCCGGTCAATGGACACTCGAACCTCACGGTCACCGGCCTCACCGTCGCTGCGCACGTCTTTGAGGCCTTCGATCGTGGCAACGGCCCGAACGATGCCGGTAGCGAGCTCGTTGAGACGTTCCGTCGAGTCGCCGCTGATCTGCAGGCTGAAGCCCTCGCCGCCGCCCTGCTGGTCGAATTGAAAGCTCGGCTTGCCGATAGCGATCGTCGGCATATCTGCTTCGATACGTTGAATAATCTCTTTCGTGGTCAGCGTGGCGTCGTCCTCATCCGTCAACAGCAGCGTGGACTGAGCCTGCCCCTGATCGTAGTAGCTGTAGACCGAGCGGATATTGAACTCGTCCTGGCGCGAATACAGGAACGCTTCGATATCGTCCACGGCCGCTTCGACGCGTTCGAGCGGATGTTGCCCTTCGACGTGGTATGGCATGTACAGGCGTCTGCCGACATCCTGCGGGAACATATCGAATTCGATGAGTTCGAGCATGAGTGGCAGGACGCCGATCACGCAAACGATGGCTATGCCGAGCGCCGTCCACCATTTGTGCCCGAGTATCCACCGCAGGCTGTTCGAGTAGCGACTGGTGAGCCCCGACATCAACGCACCCGATCGCGTCGTTTCCGGCAACCTGATGCGAGCTGCGAGCATTGGCACCAGCGTCTGGGCGATCAATAGCGACGCCAGCAGCGCAACCATGATCGTTATCGCGACATGGGTCAGGAAAACGGTGATGTCGGCTTTGACGCCAAACATGATGGGTGCGAAGACGATGATCGTTGTGGCCGTGCCGGCAATGACGGCGAGCCCGACTTCCCGTACACCCTCGAGCGTCGCGGAAAACGGTTTGTGCGGTTCGCGCTCCCTGGCACGAAGTACGCTTTCGGTGACGACCACGGCGTTGTCGACCAGCATGCCGACCGCCAGCATCAGCCCCATCATGGACAAGATGTTCAGCGAGAGGCCTGCAAAATACAGGGCGCCGAGCGTTATGAGCAGCGAGAACGGCACCGAGGAGATGACGATCAACGTGGTCGTAACCCGGCGCAGAAACAGGTAGAGAACGAAGATTGCAAGCAAACCGCCGAGCAATCCGGCGTTGAGCAGGTCCCGCAGGGAATCGCGCACGCTGTCGCCCTGGTTGTCCAGCGAGAATATGTTGATGCCCTGCATCTGCGGCAACTTGCCAATCTCTTCGACCTCTGCGATCACGCGGTCGGTTACGTCCACGAGGTTGGCACCGGTTGCCTTATTGACCGACACGCCTATGGCATAGTCTCTGTCGAGATGTCGACCGTAGTTTCTTTCGCGCGTTTGCAGCTCTATGTCCGCCACGTCGCTCAGCAGCAGCCCCTGCGCGTTGATGACGATGCCGCGTATGTCCTCGACCGACGAGAATTCGCCTTTTGGCCGCACGCTGAGTCGCTGGTCGCCCGCCGTTATGCGCCCGGCACTAACGGCGAAGTTGCTGCGTTGCAGCAGGTCGCGCACGGTTGCGATGTCGACGCCGTACGCGGCCAGCAAGTCCGGCTTCAGCAATATTCGTATTTCGCGGGGTTCGACGCCCTGAAGTTCGACGCGTGAAACGCCATCCAGGCGCTCCAGGCGCCGCTTCAGCAGCCGATTGAGAATCTCATAGCTATCGGACAAGTCACGATCGCTCGAAATGCGCAATGCAAGCACCGGCTCGTCAGCCAGCGAGCCGGTAAAGACCAGGACTCTGCGAATATCGTCCGGCAACTGGTGACGGATGGCGTCGACCTTGGCACGGGCTTCGATGCCCTTCGCTCCCATGCTCTGATCCCAGTCGAAGCGCAGGAAGATCTGAGACTGGCCTTCGCTGGAACTGGAGAACATTGCTTCGACGCCG
>JAAUYH010254497.1_pt1 | contig 12566 bp, 13 predicted proteins | sample 7278061 | NCBI WGS metagenome assembly JAAUYH01 (sample SAMN14350203, study PRJNA611818) | marine sediment metagenome | isolation source: surface marine sediment (0.6m) | place: French Polynesia: Moorea | collected 2018-08
GGTGAACACTGGTCTTCATCTGACTCTGGCTGCACCTAACACTTGACCTTGGTCTTGAACTTGGCCGGTTGTTTCTTCAAAGCAGACTTGTTTCCGTGCAGGTTCTCCAGAGGTGAAATGTTTCATCAACACCTTATCGTCTTCCTGTTCACTTACCTCTTCTTGTACGTACATATTTTCTTCTTCCTTCTGCTCCACAGGCGCTGCAGCTTCTCTCTTCAATATCTGAGATTTCTGCGTGTTCTGGATCTGGGTACTTTCTCTCGCTTCGTCTGCCTGCTTCTTGTAGCATGCTGCTTCCGAATGACCGTATCTTCCACAATAATTGCAAGACTTCACGGCATCTGTTTGCACCTGGCACTGACTTGCATAATGACCCGGCTTCTTGCACTTGTGACAGATTATGTCTTGTTTTTTTTGGCTTCAGCTTACTCTTCGTAATGAGCAACGCCAAATCTTCAAACTTCTTGCATAAGATGTCCATTTTGTCCAATGCTTCATCATTTTTATCTTGCGAGTTTCTGTCATGCTCGATCTCGAACATTCCAGAAGGTTTTGCAATCACACCGTTCGGTAGAGAGTACATCTTTTGATGTTCAGCATACTCCGGGCATGTCTCCTTAACGTCATCGAACGTAATGACCTTCCTCAGCGACACAAACTGCAACGAACTTTGATCAGACTTGATAGCTTCCATAATCATTCCATGCTTCGTTACCTCGTTGAATTTGGCTTCCTTGAACAACTTGTTGGCTCTTACAAAGAACTCCTTGACATCTTCACCCTTGTACGTCAGGCTCACAGCTTCTTTCATTGTCTCTGATTCCGTCTTCTTCCTTGAGAACTTCTCTAACAGTGCCTTCTTGACCAACTGGAAAGACTTGGCTTCTTTTGTAGGTGCGTTGTCGTCATTGAAGTGGTCGAAGTAGTATTCGAACGTCTCAGTGTTCAGGTGCGCTACCAACCTATCTGCTTTCTCTTCATCTGTCCTGCCCTTCATGAGCACATTCTCATACACATAGAAGAACTTCTTGGCTTCTTCTTTGCCGTCAAACTGAAACTTGAGATCACTGGAGGACTCCATGCCCTGCTGGGGGTACCAATGTTGTCAATAGTTTAGAGCTAGAGTAGTTACTTTCAGCCCGGAGCGATCTGCTGTCCTCAGACATGTCAGAACGTTTTTTATCCACTAACACAATAGAAAATATCATACTGCTTAAAATCAATCATAGAAGAATAGCTGGATAATCATAAACTAAAACGCAAATACTAAAAGAGACGTACTAAAAAAATAGATGAAGCCCCAAATAATGACTACACCCTACCACCATAGACCCACGCATCGCAAATTAAGTAAATTTATTTGAGACCGTAAAGAAATAGGAAACGCTATGGTTTTAATTAATGGTTCCGTACACCACCCAAGGCAGGTGATAAGGACGGCAACCCTCTGGCCATGCCTGCAGAAGACGAGCCGCCATAGCCTCAACCGGGAGGCCCAATGGTCCGGAAGCCTGCAGACGAGCTCAGTGGCTTTATTTTACTTAGGTCCGGTCCAGAAGTGTGTAGTAAGCAAGGGTTTCAGTTCGTTCATGAGTTCCGTCGCAGCACTTCCTCTCACGAGGTGCAGCAGTGGGTTGTTCGGCAGAAACCGTGTCTTTTACTACTATCGTTGAGTAGAGGGGCCTCTCGATTTGATGCGAATTCTCTTTCACTCGCATCTAAATATGGTTCCTCTACCATCAAGAACTTTTGCAGTCTTACCTAACCCGGCATAGCGCAACGTCACCTTTTCATGATTGATAGTTCCATCCGTAATATATATCTTACTGCCCTGCTCTCTTTGAATACGGATGCGAGATAGCAAATCCAACTGCCGATTCTCTACCGTCGTTACTAACGGTGTTCGCATCTTCGGGGGTTCACAGTCGGAATCATCGAAATCTAGATTCTTGTCTTCAACTAATTCTTCGTCAACGTGATCACCTTCTAGAAGAAAGGCGCGACTGCTATCAGATGCGATTCGCTTATGGCATTGCATACGGCTCGAATATGTCGGTTCAGGGTAGTGTTCTTAATGAATACGGCTAGTTGTGCTTTCGAAAGCGATTCAGGGTCCATTGGACGAGACATAACTTGTTGGGGATACTGCTTACATTGCGCTTGGCGAATCTGTTCGAAAATAGCGGCCTGTACCTTGGATGGGAGTTGACAAAGGCTTCATCATCGATTTGGTGGATATCATCTGAAAGTTCTACAAAGAATGCTGGGTCGATATCCACCGAATCTTCATCAATTCCAACTCAAGGCCAATGGGTTTGGGGGATGGGGTAGTAAGACGAGGACGTTTCGTCTTTCGCCAGTTCGACTGACCCGTCAATCCTCTCTCCCGTACGGCGTCCGAGACTTCCCCAGCAGCCGTCCGTCGCATTTGATTCATGAGAAGACGTTCTGCGAGACGACGAAGCTTCGCAACATCTCGGCCATGTTGAGCACGTCGGATTTTTTGTGTCTTGCGCTGGAGAGGTGGAGTAGCACCGTCGGACGGTTCAGCATCGAGAAAAAGAAGCATGCAGCATTTGCGACTCGCGCACCTTCAGCATCATGCATGGCTCGAATGAATTGCGCCTGCCATATTGAGGCATCGACAACGATACGCTTACTTCTCACATGTAAGTTTTGAATTCGCTTCCCAATCGGAGACAGCAACTCCCACAGACTGTTAACTCCCATAATTACGAACCAGTTGTTGCGGTAAGAAGCACGTCGCGCCGCAATTTCTCCATTCAAACGAGATGTTGTCTAACGCGTCGACTGCGTTGTGAATTGCAACGCCCATTGTTTTGTCTGGTTTCACGACTTGCGCTTCTGTTTGTTGATTGTTGGAAAAAAGAAATCAATCTGCGAGCAGCAAGACGTCTTTGTCGCTATTCTGAGTCGTCGTCGTGAGTAATCTGGGGACCGCCGAATTTGTGCCTTCATGGCCTCCTCAGGCCGCCGCCCCTGCCAAATCAAACAACAAGGAAACTCCATAGGATTATTTTTGAGAAAGATCGTAGTATCTGGAAGCCGCATGGCCACACGCACAAATACTTTGCAGAAGTTGTCATTGCAATCGTTCACATGACCTGCGAGGGACTGTTTCACATCTTTAGCAGTGCAAGAATCCGCAGCTTCCGCAATGCCATGTATAACCCACGATGGTAGCGGTCGGTCATCAGAACAAAGTCCGGCAACCGACATAACAGCATCCGCGATTATCTGCGGGTCCCTCTTCGCAAAACGCTTCAGGACCTCTGAAACATTATCTTCTCGACCCCATCCCGCACGCAGTTCGACTCGCAGCCAATCTTCGTGCGAAAAATGTCCACAGCCTCGCAAAGCGAGAACATTCGTGATTACTAGTCCTTTCTTCACAAGAACCAGCTATTCTTCGGCAGGTGCATCAACTTCGAACCCACGGTTTCGATTCAGATGCCACGTCCCACACAGCACCCAACGAACAATGACAACGAATGCATGAATAGTAGGGTGTTCCGAAAGCGCAAGGACCAGTCCGACGTATGTGATAGAAAGGAGGTAGTACCTGCACAAAACTGTGGCATTATCGAGAGGCAGAGATTTAGCGACGGTGTCGACAATGTGTATAAGATTGCCAGCATTCGTCAAGATCTAGGCACCATTACCTTCTACTTGTACAACAGTAGCTGCATAGGGCAGTAAGGCAACAGCAGTCACTTGCTTCATACTGAGTCCAGTGTTCTGGAAACAGACTGCCGCAACCAATTGCAGTTTGAGTGCTGTTGACAGGGGCTTCATGTCACTTTTATCGAGTACATGAATTATCAGAGCACGCAACCAGCGTTCGCACGAACGCTCCAACTGAGCATACTTCGAAATGTCATCCTTCGGGCTGTGAAGGATATCGTTCGATGTTGGGGCATTGGCGACTGCGATTTGCACTTGGGTCAGCAAAGATCTGCAGGAGGTGCGCAGCGCATTCCGACACATTATCAACCGAAAGGAGTTTCTTGATGAGGAGCTCCTTTGCTTGGTGCCATCTCCCCGCTGGGTTCTCAAATACCACCAAGCGAGTTGATATTCATCCCGCTATTCTCATTTTCGAACCCAGGAGAAATGTGTCGCTGCATTGCACGCCCCCTCAAAAATTTCTGCAACGGAACTGTTTTCGTTCAGTTTCTTACTTCGATTGGCATTCGACTCAACTGAACCCCTATTCACAAGCAACTGAGCACGTCTGGCACGAACGAGTCGTTTAATCTCAGGAACAGTCTCGTCCGCCTCGTATATACGTACTGCTCTATCCAATCGCTCGTACGCAAGAACTTTGACAAGTTCAATACGCTTTTCGTCAAACAAGTCGAATTCTCCCAACGCGAAATCAGCGTCATTAACCTCTTTCGGTGGGTCAGGGTCTGCTTGAAGCAGGAGAGGCAGAATATTCTCGCGGAAGTTGTATCAGTGGAAGTTCATAAAACGAACCAAGGAAGTTGGGACCTTCCCATCCTTCCGATGGAATTCGGCGACATATCGGCACACGTCTTCCATAGATTCGGCTGCTAGAACTGACGCATTCGACGCATTAGTCACCGCATCAGACGGCGTGAGGTCCTTTGCACAGGTCCTCGCGATGGCACAGTCTTCGCAAGATACATCAATCCACGCCGGGACTCGTCTAAAATATCGCGTTTGTGCTTTTAGATATGGAACTGGGTCGAGGGGTACATGTTCGTTTAGAACACGTAGGAGTTGGACGATACACGGGCGATTCGCGGTCTTCAGCACGCCCAATAACCATTTTTCGTACCCCAGATGACTACTCGCTATGACATCACGAGCACCAAAGAGAAACTTAGCTAGCGTGATACACATTGCTTTTTTTTCGGCAATGTGCACCTTGCAATCCGCTGAGAGCAGAAGCAAAAGCTCGTTTAAGGGACTTAACGGGTGACTCGTTTGCTCGACCGATGCTTCTAGTCCACCGATATGTCTCACCAATACACATATTCGTGCGAAACGCAGTCAAATTATGTTTTGGTGCAACGCCAGGCTGCCCAGCGACGGTGGAAATAATTTCTTAAACAAGGTCGACCAATTGATTTGGTGCAAGTCGATTGAACAATGTAACCAATGCTTTCTCTTCTGTTTCGGCGCTGAGTAGATGCTCGATGGGTTTCAAGGCGGTAGCAAGGTCTCGCAGCTCTGTCGTCCACACTTGGCTTCGCTGGGTGTCGTTTTCTTCATCAAATTGTGGTCCGCGTTTCGTCAATTGCTACACAGCAGTTCAAACCCACTTCGCGAGAATATGCTCGTGTTCTCGCTTTTCTAACAACCAAGAAACACTGTTTATAACATGTGAAACCAGTGTGAGCGCTTGTGTCGGATTCACTTTGGTAAAACGAACCTGCTGCAGAAGTGCACAAAGAGCTACGTTCAGAATATTGTCACGAACTCGCGATCTCCCAGTACCAACAATTGCATCAAACAGCCTTTGTACGCCGGTAACTGGTTCGCATGAGCATGTCGCGGCATGATTTGTCCCAACCTCGTTTACCGCGCGATCTCGAAGGCGTGAAACATCGATATCTCCCACTCTTACATAGCCACGCGAGATAAGTTCGGCCAGATTGCACAGAAAGGAAGCTACCTCGACATCTGCAATACCATCGCTATCGAAAAATGATGTGGCTAGCTCTGCCATGGTCACATTTCCAAGCACTACTTCGTTCATTGCCGCAGCCACAGCAACCTCCCCTTCTGATTCACTTACGCATTTAAGACCACCTACTGCGCGTGCTGCCTTCCTTGATGAAGCTCTGGACAACGAGACGGCGCCAGTGAGCACTTCATCATTCTGTGTCGCGCTACGGTCAAAAATAGACTTAATGCAATGCGCTAATTTTCGACGAGGGGTTTCATCATCTGTGCCCCCTCTCTTCATACGGTCATCGCGACCTGAAGCAAGCACTGCTGCCCGACAAGACAATACTGTACCACCACGTTTCTCGATTTTGTACGGCCTTCATCAGGTACGTCAGATTATCGATAGATACATCATCTTGGTTGGGCAACAAGTAATAGAAAATAACATTGTAAACATTGTTTGATCCTTCATTCCCTAATTTGGTACCGTGCTGCAACTAATTAAATTATTACAGTAATGAAATTACGAAAAAGAAAATATTCAATTATGAATCATTTCCGAACTTGCCATGAGTTTTCGCCTGTAAATTAGGGCTGTAAGCATGCATGATCACACACATCGACTTTCTCGTCGGTGTTCCAAGGGTGAGTGAACGCGTCGACTGCGTTGTGCATTGCAACGCCAATTGTTTTGTCTCTTTTCCGACTTGTGCTTCTATTTGTTGATTGTTGGACAAAGAAATCAATCTGCGAGCTGCAAGACATCTTCGTCACTATTCTGAGTCGTTTTCGTGAGTACAGCTTCCGTCATGAATCCGGGGGCCGCCGAATTTGTGCCTTCGTGGCTACCTCAGGCCGCCGCCCCTGCCAATTCGAACAACAAGGAAACAGTGCCTGCCGAAAAATCTACGGGTGCCCCTATGAAAACCGCGCCTGCCCCGGCTACTGCTGCATCCAAGAACCAAAACCCGGTTTCTAAAAAGCAGCCCAATTGGGACGACAACGTAGACAACACGACCGCGAATCTTGCTAAAGTATCTGTTTCTGAAAATGTCAACGGAGCGCCCGCTGGATCCGCCGCGAAACCTCCAACACCCTCCAAGTCCACATCGAAAGACGACAGCGAGGCTGCGCGACTTGCTGCGATGGCAGAAGCCGAAGCGAAGCACCGCGATGCCATGCTGGACTCGAAGAAGCCCTTGAACGTTGTACTGCTCGGCCATGTCGACGCAGGAAAGAGTACGATATCTGGACATATCCTCTTCCTCACCGGTAATGTCGACGAAAGAACAATGGACAAGTACGAGAAAGAAGCGAAAGCCCTCAACCGTGAATCGTGGAAATTTGCGTTCGCGCTCGATACCTCGGAGCAAGAGAGAGCGAAAGGCAAAACAGAGGAATGCGGACAGGGAAGTTTCACAACGGAAACAAGACGGTTTACTATACTTGACGCACCAGGCCATAAGAACTATGTCCCTCACATGATTGGAGGTGCATCGCAAGCAGACATAGGTATTCTTGTCATCTCCGCCCGTAAGGGTGAATTTGAAACCGGATTTATGCGAGGTGGTCAGACAAGAGAACATGCACTCCTGGCGAAAACTTCTGGTGTGAAACAGATGGTTGTACTTGTGAACAAGCTTGACGATCCTACTATTATTAAGAGCGATGGCACTTGGGACAAGGCGCGGTTCGATTTCATTAAGAAGGAACTGGAGCCCTTCATGAAACAAGTTGGATGGAATCCGAAGGGGCTCACATGGATTCCTGTATCTGGTTTGACTGGTCAAAATTTGCGCGACAAAGTATCCAAGGATGTTTGCCCGTGGTACAAGGGAGAAACACTGTTGGACACTCTTGAGAACTTGCGACCTCCGGAGCGATTAATAACCGGTCCCGTGAAGATGCCAATATCGGAAAAGCACAAAGAAATGGGTGCGATGGTTATGGGTAAGCTTGAATCGGGCGTTATTTCCTTGAACGATAAGTTGGTAATGATGCCAAACAAAGTCAGCGTAACCGTCGACGCGTTGGTATTGGAGGGTTCCACGGCTCAAGCCGCGGAACCTGGTGATGTGGTTCGCTTGCGGTTGAAGGGTATCGAAGAGGAAGATATTCGTGTTGGAATGGTTTTGTGTTCACCACACACCCTCGTCTCCTACACAGACAACTTCGTTGCCAGACTCGTAATTCTTGAGCACAAGAGTATCATCTGCGCGGGGTATTCAGCTGTTATGCACATCCATTCGGCCGTCGTTGAATTCACCGTGAAGAAGTTGATAGCGGAACTGGACAGGAAAACTGGCAAGCCAACGAAGAAGAATCCTCGGTTTGTGAGACCGAAAATGCAGTGTGTAGCACGATTAGAAACAGCAACGAAGATTTGCGTCGAGCCGTATTCAGTGTTCCCGCAGTTGGGACGATTCATGGTACGAGATGAAGGCAAGACTATCGCGGTCGGAACAGTGATGAAGCTGTCGGACATTTTGAAGAAGGAAGACGGAGGCGATTAAGTCGTTTACGTTGTATTGAATTCTCTTCTATTTGGCCAATTCCAATACCACCTTCGTCTCTGTGCTCTTATTCTCCCGGTGATCCACGATTCCCTTTTATCCCATCCCCTGCTGTTTTCCTGCATTTAACTCTGTTGCGCATTTTCGATTCAACTCCAAACTGAACCGAATTATACCTTCTCTTCGCTTACATTTAGTAGTCCGCATAGAAAGTCCGTAGTTTCATCTAATGATGAGTCCATATCTCTTCCATAAACCGCGCAGAAGGTGCTCGCATCGGATTCTAACTGTATTCTTAAACACAACATTTTACATCATTGCTCGGCTAGAAGCAAGGAAGGGAGCGAACGTACGAATCTAATCTCTGCAAAAAGAAGGGCGCGGTTATTGGCGTCCCTCGCACGTACAACGGGTTCTTCACCGCGAACTCGACATAAATATCAGAGTAGATTTCGCGAAGATGTCGAACCATATCTCGACCACCGAAGTCGCGACTTGTCGTGAGGACGAAACGTAATCCAGTCGCAGTTTCGAAATAATGCAAGGCATACACATCGGTGATGAAGTAATGTGGAGTGCCGGCTTGCGCATTGGGAGACAGTTTCTGAGAAAAGTTGCGCAACGCGAAAAGCATGCCGAACATGTTCTTTTGGTCATCATCGGTATCGACCGCTTTCACAGTTCGCTTCCATTCTTTGTAAACCAAACACGTGCCTGTGCGATCGAAAAGATAGAAGCTGAAAACCGTCATCGTCGTGGTGTGGCGGTCCGACCGAATAGGAAAGCGATGTTGAGTTCTTGGGTGCTGCTCGAATGTGATATATAAAAAACGTTAAATTACAATTGTAGATGTCGATTCCTAATGACAGCTCATGCGCCAAGATGATTGAACGCGTCAAGCAAAGAGCGGAATTATCGCCGGAGCAAGTCATGTGTCCGTCGCCCGGCGCCGTGGGTGAATCGAAAATGCGTGATTCGACAGCACCGAAGCCACGGCGTCGTGTTTCTTTCAGCGACCCGAAGACCAAGCTCCGCATTTATCCGGGTCAGGACGAACATTGGGATCACGTCATTTCTTGGTTGCTAGCAATTGTCTCATTCGCGGTCCGCTTTTACCGATTAGGCATTCCCGCGTCGGTTGTGTTCGATGAGGTACGATACACACTTTTTGGCTCGTTCGAACGCGAAGTACTGACCCAATTCGCGTATTGTTGTAGTTTCATTTCGGCACTTTCGTTGATAACATTCTCGACAGAAAAACTTATTTCGACATCCATCCACCGCTTGGGAAGTTAACCCTAGCCGTCCTTGGGTCCCTCGTTGGGTATCGGTCGGTGGAAGGGTTCGACTATGACGAAATCGGCAAGGATTATGGAGCTGTCTTGTATTATCCGTTGCGCGAAGTGGCCGCTGTTTTTGGCGTGCTTACCGTGCCTCTTCTTTACCAGACAGCGCGATTGCTCGGTGTCTCTTGGGTTGGCGCCCTTGTATCCGCGGGGCTATTCTGCTTCGACAATCTCAACGTTATCGAAAGCCGGCTTATCTTGATGGATTCCCAAATTACGTTTTATCTCGTTCTTTCATTGTATTGCGCGTTGCGACTGTGGGCAACAAAGCCGGGAACAAAAGGACGCTGGTTTTGGCTTACGGCGACGGGATTGGTATGTGGTTGCTCGATTAGTGTCAAGTGGACGGCACTTGCAACCCCTGGACTGATTGCGATTATTTCCTTCTTTGGTCTGCACTTTCTCTCGGAGCCGTTATCTTTAATCGAGTGTGCATGGGCGGGATTCTGCGGAATCGCGCTCTACGTCGCGTTATTCTGGGTTCATTTTCAGACATTGCAGAAGACTGGCCCTGGTGTGGGATTTTTTACACAAGAATTCAGAGCTACGCTGGAAGGCGAACCGAACTATGACCCGAACGCGAAGCGTGCAGGATTCTTATCCCTGTTTTGGTACCTCAACAAGTACATGCTCACGGCGAATGCGGGCATCACGACGCGTCATCATTGGGAAAGCTATTGGTATCAGTGGATTGTGAACTGGCGCGGGCTTTTGTACTACAATCATGAAGAAAAGTCGACGGGACGTTGGGCTTCGGTGTATCTCATTGGAAATCCACTCGTGGTTTGGTCTACCACAGCATTTGTGGTTATCTTCCTGGTGATTATGTTGTTCACGGTGCGATACAGAAACCTGTCGAAGAATATTGGATTCTCGCAAGAATCAGTAGCTTACGCGATGAACTCGTCGATGTTTTTGTTCTTCGGATGGCTTATCAACTTACTGCCTTACATTTTGGTGGACAGGTCGGCGTTCGTGTATCATTATTTGCCAGGGTTACTGTACGCTCAATTGCTCACTGGAGTATTGCTGGATTTGTTGCCGAAGAAATTGTCGGTGTTGTGCATGCTGCTGCTGCTGAGCACTGTCATCGCAACCTACATGTATTATGTGCCGTGGACTTACTGCTTCCCCATCACAAGCGCGGAACACTCGGAGCGTAGATGGTTGCCGCGTTGGGACTAAGATAGGCACTCAAATCTATGCTAACTCCGCTTGTCGGTGCTTGTGAAATAAAACTGCGATTCCTTGTGAACGCCCGGCCACGCAAAACGAAGAAGATGTTGTACGCCTGAGCACCTGAACGTCAGTTGCAAATGATGTTGTGTCGTGACAGATCTGTGAACATTGCCAGTTAGTTCTTCTCCCGTGTGGGTACGTAGGCCATCTGCCGTTTATCTCTGAAGCATATTTTGCAAGTTATCCCACTAAACTCACTTTAAGGTCACGTCCTACTAAAAAAACTCTATTCCAGTTATTAATGAACTTACATCTGTATCATTTCCCAAAAATTTTCATAATTTTTTATTATATTGCAATGCATTGCATTTGCAAAATATTCCGATTTGCTTCAATTACATCACCTGTAGTAATACTACCAGTCTCCAGTATTAATTTGAGTCATATCATTGTATATTGTGCTGTTAGTCAAGACTTGCGATGTAATAGCTTATTGCGCACGATGAAGCTTCAAATGGGTTTCAAGTTCTACGATACTTGCTACTCATGGTGTAATGAATCATGAAGTACAGCAAGCTATCTCGTTGCTTGATTTTTCCTCCATTTCGTTTCATGTACAAGGAAAGCTTTTTACAGCTCATATCTTGCCTCATTTCTGAAAGCGTGGATGTACTTTCGAGGCAGTTATAGGAGGAAAAGATCAGTATACATACCGTGAAATATTGCTAGAGCTGAATATCGTCATGGTCACCCTATTTCATCTGTGATGCTATCATTTACTCACTATACGTGCAGTCTCTTATGGTTACTCGAACACTATTTGCAAATGCTGAGTGCCTTGTTGAGTATGTTAATACTGTAGATGCACTTCGGGTTAGAACTAATTTAGATGAATTTGCATGAAATTAATATGAATTAATTCCTACAGAATATGTCAAGACTACTACTAGTTAAACGACTCATTTGTGTTTCACAGTTCGCATAATGATGTAACGAATTCGTGTACCATTAAACCAACTGCATCATCTGAAGTTTCCGCTTCGCGTACCTGTCAGCTTCATAGAAAGTAGACGAGGCCATCTAGTCAACACCAATTCGAACGGTGTCACACTGCCGTTTTATGCACCTGCATGTTATACGCATATGCTGGAACGCAATTGTAACGGTTTTATGACCTTCTGTGTTTACTCACAAATTTCCTTAGTGCAATTAGGGTCGTTTTGTTGTACCGCTCAGCTTGACCATTGGTTTCCGGATGACGAGCTGTAGTGAACAGTTCATGAATATTGATGATTCGGTGAGCTTCTAATAGAAAATTCAAAGTAAACTGGATACCAATGCAATGGAAAAACTAATTTAGTTTTATTCTTGTTCAAGTAACTTAAGAGAATTTAATAACTGCTACATCGGTATTCGGAGAATACAATAACGTAAGTATTACTGCTTTATGAATACCGGGGGTTAAATAATTCATGTAGACGTCGCTACGTTGTAGAGCTATTAGCCGGGTTGTTCTGAATAGGCTGAACATCGAAAATAGTCTGAAACTTAAAATTTATATGTAGAAACTTTTCTGTTTAAATTTTGCAGGACTAATGCTCATACGGCGATTGGAGAGTGCATAACCTGCCTTTGAAAAGAATCTCTTGCAAAGATTCGATGTTGGAAGTATGAAATTTAGATCCATCTAGGATTGACTATTACTGTCACTCAGCTTACGGCGCGTCAAAACTCTTTGAGGAATTTATAGTGTAGCAGCAGGTGTTAACTCTCGTAGTAAAACGGCTTCCTCAATCTTCAATCTGGTTACCGATTCTTTTTCTTCTTCGGAAAAAGAACTAGATTCACTATTGAGTATTCTCAC
>JAAUYH010157070.1_pt1 | contig 12562 bp, 12 predicted proteins | sample 7278061 | NCBI WGS metagenome assembly JAAUYH01 (sample SAMN14350203, study PRJNA611818) | marine sediment metagenome | isolation source: surface marine sediment (0.6m) | place: French Polynesia: Moorea | collected 2018-08
GAAGTGGTGCAACTCTATGAAACAGTCGCCAGTGCAGGGGGTACTTTTGGGGAAGTTAAAGTACAAGCGATCGCTCTTAATACCTTCCATCTTGATACAGAACAAGCCCAGCAAGCCATCTCACAAGTATCCGATCTTACAGGACTTCCTTGCACCGATCCAGTACGCTTTGGTGCGGAGAAACTTTTATCAGATATACTTTGCAACAGTCATTATCATTACTTCTTTGGCGCGAAGCACCAAGATTCAAGCTCTTCCAGCGCGCAGTAACCAACCAATTACCCCGCCAATCGTGCCACTAAAGATCGAACTAACTGCGGCAGTAATCAAAACTAATCCCACTTGTTTCCAGTTCTTCAACTCTCCCGTCTTTTCTGCTAGTTCAGGAATCTTTTGTATTGATGTTTCTACATTGGATAACCTTTTATCAATTCCTGCTACTTTCTCTGATAACCCTTTGATGTCTCCTTTGACATCTCCGATATCCTCTTTGACGCTTTCTACTTTTAAGCCAAGGGTGTTAATTTCTTCTTTCACCTCTAGCTTTAACTCATTAAAGCGATCGCCTATAAATTCTTTTAACTGTTGAATATCTGTACTTGAAGATGTTGTCATTGCTATACTTTGATTAAGTTTGAATCTTGAATGCCTCTTATGTGGGGATTTTTTTATCTTAATCTTACCAGTTGTGGCGTAAAGCACCGTCCTTTTTAGGGGTGATCTGGTTGACTAACAAAACTTCTGAAATTTAAGGCTGGCGAATACAATTCGCGCCTCAATAAACGTGAGTTCGGAGTGACCTTCGGTAGTCGCTGACCTGCGGTAGTCGCTTCGCGTACGCGTTCGCGTCGGTCGTTATGATTTTTTAAACGAGGAAAATATAATTCAATCATGGGCGGTGGTAACTTTGTCAGGACTTACGCACAAACACCATAGGTAGGGTGGGCATTGCCCACCTTACGATATATATTGTGTAAAAATCTTCATTTTGCGTAAGTCCTAATATCAAGTCTGCCTACGCAGACTTTGCTTAGGTGATTTCCCGAAATATTTGTACCAGGTGTTGGTCAGGTTCATTTGTCTTTGTAGGGGCGCAGAGGTTCGCTCGCTCCGCTCGCGTGCGCGATGCGCCCCTACGCCAATGGTATGTTCTTTGCCAGAAATCACCTTATTTAGGCGCGAATTCTATTCGCCAGCTTTAAAACTTCTATCAGTTTTAAGTACTATTTGCCCAAAAATTTACCGATTAATGCGCCGATAGAACCACTGCTCAAAATTATTAGTGTTTGCTTCCACCACTTAAATTCTCCTACCTTTTCTGCTAGAACACCGATTCAGTAATCCGAAAAATCATGGACGACAGAGACAAGGGGACAAGGGAGAATCTCTCTACTTACCTATAACCCAGCGATTTGGATTATTAATCATGTTCACGCTTTCCACTTAAGACTTGATTGTAGATTCCATAGAGTTCCCTTCCTTGTTCTACATCTAAATATTGGCATTTAACCGCAAATTTCAGCCATACTTGCGTTGAGGCACGCCTCTGCTTCACAATCGCCCTTGTTTAGCAATAAAAGCAGCTTCATATCTCCTTTTCCGCCAAGCTTCAGCTAAATTGGCGCAAACTGAACGGGAAGATCTTCGTATTTGATCAGTCAAAGAATAGCGTTCTTCTACTGTCCAGGTCTTTGATAATTTAAAAATTTTCATCGCTGCTTCAAAAGCCATTTGATAAACGACGGGCATCTTCATGACTTTTAATAGATTCTTTGCCCATTTCTTCCTTGTCTGCCTTGTCCTTCTTGTCTTCCTTGTCTCACATAACCCAGCAACCTATGATTACTGAATCAGTGTTCTAGTTCAGGAATCTTCTATATTGATGTTTCTACGTTGGATACTCTTTTATCAATTCCTGTCATTTTTTCTGACAACCCTTTAATATCTCCTTTGACATCGCTGATATCCTGTTTAAGCTCTCCGTTCATTTTTTACTAACATTTGCTAACTAATAAGCTAGGCAAAAAGAAAAATTCTTGCTTCAACTAGGGTAGTCGGCTACTTCCTATCCACAAGCTTGAGTTTGGCGGTGACTCCACCTACTTAAATTGATACTGGCGTTCCAGTCTCGTTCGATAAATGACCCACAGCTAACACAACAAAACCATCTATCCGATAGCTTTAAATCTGGGTTATACCAGCCACAATTAGAACAAGTTTTACTTGACGGAAAAAACCTATCGGCAATAATTAACTTGCTGCCATAGAGTTGACACTTGTATTCTAGTTGTCGTCTAAATTCATGAAACCCCATATCTGCTATAGCTTTGGCTAATTTGCCATTCTTCAACATTCCAGATACATTCAAATCTTCAATTACTATCTCGCTGTGGTTTTTGGCTAAATAAGTAGTGAGCTTATGTAATGTATCTTTGCGGATGTTGGCTATTCTCCGATGTAGCCTGGCTATCTTGATTTGAGCTTTCTTCCAATTGGCTGAATTAATTACCTTGTTACGATTACGCCATTGCAGTTTGGCTAACTTCTTCTCATATTTTCTGTAACTTTTTGCTCCTTTAAAGACAATTCCCGTACTCAGATAAGCTAGGGTTTTGACCCCTAAATCAACACCCACTACATCTACTGTTTTGGGAGTGCTTTGAGGTGGTTCAATTTCTACTTTGAAGCTGACATACCAACTAGGAGCTTGACGAGAAATGGTGACATTTTTAGGCTTATAGCCATGAGGTAATCTCTCGTAGGTTCTCAAGATTCCTATTTTGGGAACTTGAATTTTTAAGTTGTCTATTACTTTGATTGTGCCATCAAGAGTAAAACTGTCATTTCTTCCTTTTTTCTTAAAGCGTGGTGGCTTTTTCTTTTTCTTAAAACAATCATCCCAAGCTGCCCTCAAATGCCTCAAAGCGAACTGAGGCGCACATTTAGAACTCTCGTAATACCAAGGGTTTGCGGGCTTAACCATTGCTACTAACCATTTATGCAGATCAATGGCAGAAGGGAACTTGATTCTCTCTTCTGGATTATCTCGATTATGTAAGAGTATCTGTTTGGTTAATCCCAGTCCCCAATTATAAGCATGACGAGCAACACCAGCGTGTTGAGCCAACATTGTTCGCTGCTGGTTATTTAACTTGAGTTCTGTCTTAAATCCGAGTAGCATAGAATCATTATACGACTTATTTACGTACAATAAAACGACTGGAAGTAAAAATCTCAGATGAAGAAGCACAAGTATTAGAGCAATATTGTAAACAAAGTGAAAAGACAAAAACTGATGTCATTCGATCTTATATTCGCCAGCTAAAACGAAAGGTAAAGAAAGTTAGCAATAGTTAGCATTTGGCTAACTGTTAATTAACCCCCATCTTTCACATGACTAGTTAGCCTATTATGCGCACCATCGCCGAAATAAATGACAAAATCCTTGAGGGTAAAGCCATTGCCTGGACAGTAGCAGAATTAAAAGTAAAAGTAGAAGAAATTGGTATTAGTCAAGCATTCAAGCAAGTAGATGTCATTTGCACTGGTACCTTTGAACCAATGGAGTCATCAGGAGCAATAATTAATTTAGGACATAGCGACCCTCCCATTAAAATTCGCCAATGTTGGCTAGATAATATACCTGCCTATGCAGGGTTTGGCGCAGTAGATTTATATCTGGGTGCCACAGCTATGGCAGACTATGGCATTAGCGAAACAATAGACCGAATTACCGATGCTAAAACCGATCGAGAAAGGGGTGGCGGTCATGTTATCGAAGACCTCATCGCCGGTAAATCTATTCATCTAAGGGCGATCGGACAGCAAACCGACTGTTATCCACGGGCATCTTTTGAAAATGTAATTACTAAAGATACGATTAATCAGTTTTATTTATTCAATCCTCGTAATTTATATCAAAATTTTCTAGTCGGTATTAATGGTGGAGACAGACCTTTGTTTACCTATCTCGGTCCTCTACAACCCAGATTGGGAAATGCAGTCTATTCCAATCCTGGCGCTATTTCTCCTCTAATTAACGACCCAGACTTACAGTTAGTTGGGATTGGTAGTAAAGTATTTTTGGGTGGTGGAGTTGGCTATATTGCCTGGGAGGGTACACAACATTTTCCTTTGCAAAAACGCTTGCCAAATCGCACTCCTATTGGCCCTGCTGCTACCGTGGCTTTGATAGGCGATGCCAAACAAATGAATTCTCGTTGGGTAAGAGGATGTTATTTAAAAAACTACGGTTCTTCTCTGATGCTCGGAGTGGGTGTGCCTTTACCAGTATTACAAGAAGAAGTTATTCTTCATTGTACCGTACAAGATAAAGATATTGTTGCACCAGTAGTAGATTTTGCTATCCCCCGTCGCGTTCGCCCTACTTTTGGTCTAGTTACCTATCAGCAACTTAAAAGCGGTCGAATTACGATCGAAGGAAAGTCTGTTCGAGTAGCCCCTCTAGCGAGTATTGCTTTATCTAGGCAGGTAGCTATCGAGTTAAAAGAATTAATTAAAGCAGGAAAATTTACGCTGACTGAGCCAGTTGCTCCTATTCCGAGCGATCGCTCTTTTATCTCTCAAGATCGTCGAGGATCGGCTCTTAATTTAGAATAGGAAAATTTTTCAAGCAAAAGGTAACAGAAAATATTACCTGTTACCTATTACCTGTTAACTACTACTTACTGGGTTTTTTGATAGATTTTTTGACGGGGGGTATAGTTTTCGTATTACGAGGAGTGGGTTTGCGGGATTTGTATGGTTTTTTGCCTCCAGGTCTACCTTTTCCTCGTTTAGATCCGGGTTTTTTCTTAACTGGCAAAGCACCTAAATCTGTTCCCTCTTCTACAGTTAAGGTTTCTCCCACCAAGCGAACTTTCAAATCCCAAAAGTGATGTAGAGGTTTGTCTGGAAGAGTTCCTTTAAGCGTCAGTTTAAAAAACTTAGGTTTATCCCCTTCTTTGCGAGGAAATTGCTTAATCTTTACTACAATTACCTCTTTTTCTTGAGAATAATAAACTACTTCACCACGAATAGAAAAATAGCCATCTTCTACTTCTTCGGTAGATTGCTCTACAACATTTTCTGTTTTGTTGAGGGTTTCTGGTTCCCACACTCCCACTATTTGGACATGGAGATGAGTAGTTTTAGGCTTAGTGCGAGGATAAACTACCCAGAGATGATTTTTTTCTAAATCGAGATGATTTTTAACTAAACTGATAATGCGACCTAAGAGAACGGCTTCTATTTCTGTTCCGTCAGTAGTTGTTAATGTTCCCTGAGTCAATTGGTCTGCTGTCAGTTTATACTTGGCTTGAATTAGACCAATTGCCCGATATTGTCGGGGATGGGAAGGGGCGGGAATAGGTAGTTGACGTTCTTGATTAGATGAATTTTCCGAATTTTCTTTAGTCTGAGTAGACATAGCTGGATTTTTTGCATTTTGCTTATCAGGAGAAGAAGGTAATTCGGAAGATTGGTTTTGAGCCAGATTCATATTGATATTACCTAGAGGCGGAGATTTTAACTGAGTGTAAAAGAAATAGGATAATCTATCTTGAGGGCAAGCTACAATATCTTGCGGAGGAGAAAAGCATTCTAACTAAAATAACATTTGTAAATAGGCTTTAGCCCATATCTCCCAAATCATTTTTTTTTTTTAATCAAAAAGTTATTTAATAAAAGAGCGATCGCGTGACTCAAGCTAAAAAGTTGAGTTAATCTAGTTAATTTGATAACTGTAATAAATTTAAGGATAATAAATCGATGCAAAAAAAGCGCAGTAGTTGGCTATACCTAACACTTGGTCTGATGTTGATTGCATTAATAGGTTTTTCCGGTCTTCCTTTATTTATCAGCATATTTTCAGAAAATCAAATTACCACTCAACCTTATTCTGCAACAATTTCTCAAGTTTCTCCAGAGCAGCAAGCAAAATTGGATGCCGAAGCAAGAGGTTATCAAAAGGTTTTAGAGAGAGAACCAGACAATAATACCGCACTCAAAGGATTATTGGCTATTAGGCTTCAACAACAAGATGTTGAGGGTGCAATTAAACCTTTAGAAAAATTAGCGAAACTTAACTCCGAACAGACAGAATACACAATTCTTTTAGCACAAGCGAAACAACAAATAGAAGATTTTGAAGGTGCAGCAACAGCCTACCGCTCAATTTTAGTGGGTCATCCAGACAATATTCAGGCTTTGAGTGGAATTACCAGTTTATTTTTGGAGCAAAATCTTCCTGAAAGAGCAATTAGTTTATTAAAAGATTCGAGCGAGCGAGCTCGACAAGATAAGGCGGAAACTAGTTATATTAATTCCGTACGGCTACTCTTAGGGGAAGTCTATGCGGAACAAGAACGTTATTTTGAAGCGATCTCTGTTTACGAACAAGCTGCCCTAGCCGACGAGCGAGATTTTCGTCCCGTACTCGCTAAAGCTTTGATCCTCCATGAGCAAGGTCACAATCAAGAAGCTAAACCTCTGTTAGAATCTGCTTATTCTCTTGCTCCCGCTCAATTTAAAGATCGAATCAATCAATTAAATAAAGATTGGGAAAGAGAAAGTTCGTAATGATTAGTAGTTAGGGGAACCAGGCAATGCCTTTTCCATACAAGTAGCGAGTGGTATCTAATGAGTAATTATCAATTAACTTGGTGTTGGCGACCGCTGCCTTTAAACAAACTTACTGGTTCGGAAGTATTTGAATTATTATTTCAAAAGAATTGTTTTATTGCCACTCTTCTAGAAAGTCCTTTCCCTACTCCCACAGATCGACCTCAGTTATCTCGTTATTCTCTTTGTGCTGGTTTCCCTCGCTACTCTAACCGACAAATCCGACTATGGACACCGTCTTTGGGTAAAATTACTTCTTTTCTCCATGCTCTTTTGCGTCACAAGCCTGTTTATAACCCTGAAGTAGAACATCTGCCCTTTACTGGGGGTTGGTTGGGTTGGCTAGGTTACGATTTTGCTCACGAAATTGAAAAATTACCCTATCTTAAATCGGACTCTCTTACTTTTCCTCTTGCCTATTGGTATGAACCCGATGCTTTTGCCGTGTTAGACCATCAAGAACAAGTCCTTTGGTTAGCTGCAAAAGAAATTAAAGAATTAGATCGTCTGCAAAATCTTTTAGAGTCCAAAGATATAGATCGAGCAAAAGTGTTCACTAATTCCTCTGAAATATTATCAGATTATCCATTGTCTTTTTTAACTGACCAAGCTGACTACGAACAAGCCGTCAGACAGGGAAAAAAGTATATTCAAGCAGGAGATGTTTTTCAAACAAATCTATCTTTAAGGTTTCAAACAGCTACCAATAGGGATAGTTGGTCAATTTATCGCACTTTACAACAAATAAATCCTTCTCCTTTTGCTAGCTATTGGCAGACACCTTGGGGAGCAGTAATCAGTTGTTCTCCCGAACGACTAGTCCAATTAAAGGAAAATATAGCCCAAACTAGACCTATTGCGGGAACAAGAACTAGGGGAATTAATCCTCAGCACGACCGACAATTGTCAGCAGAATTGATTGCCAATGTTAAAGAAAGAGCAGAGCATATTATGCTGGTAGACTTAGAACGTAACGATCTAGGTAAAGTTTGTCAGTGGGGCTCGATCGAAGTAGATGAATTACTAGTCGTAGAGCGTTACAGTCATGTAATGCACTTGGTTAGTAATATTAAAGGCCACTTACAATCCGATCGTGATACAGTAGATCTAATTACTGGTATGTTTCCTGGAGGAACTATTACAGGCTGTCCCAAAGTTCGTTGTATGGAAATTATTGAGGAATTGGAGCCAGTAAGGCGTAATTTATTTTATGGCTCTGGTGGTTATCTAGACCAAAGAGGAAACTTAGATTTGAATATCTTTATTCGTACTCTTTTATACACACCTCAACCCAGTCAGACGGCATTTTCTCCCCAAGGAATAGTTTATGGTCAAGTTGGTGCAGGTATTGTCGCTGATAGTGAACCAGAAAAAGAATGGTATGAATCTTTACACAAAGCAGAAGCACAATTAGCAGCACTGCGTTTAGCCAAGCCTTATTTACAATAAATAATCATTAATTTAATTAAAAATTTAGAATTTAGTTGACTTTATAGGGGTAAATGTCCTCTAATAGTTAGTACCTATGTTCTGAATAGTTATTAACCCTAGAAAAAGGCTATGGAAACTTTAACTCCAGCCCAACAAGAGTTGTATGATTGGCTAGTTGATTATATTCGCAATATGAATCATGCCCCTTCCATCAGACAGATGATGAAAGCCATGAATTTGCGCTCGCCCGCCCCAGTTCAAAGCCGTCTAGAACGGCTGCGTAATAAAGGTTACATTGACTGGACGGAAGGCAAAGCCCGAACTATCCGTGTTTTGCACCAGCCAGAAAAAGGATTACCTATTTTAGGAGAAATTGCAGCAGGAGGTTTAGTCGAACCTTTTGCCGAAGAGAAAGCCAAATTAGATTTATCCAATTTATTCGAGACACCAGATTGCTATGTGTTGCGAGTAGTTGGCGATAGTATGGTTGAAGACTTTATTACCGAGGGCGATCTAGCTATCATGCGATCGCTTTCTCCCGAGGAACAAGTCAAAAATGGAGAAATTGTAGCTGCCAGAGTACCGGGACACGGTACTACTTTAAAACGCTTTTATCTTACCGAAGACCGAGTGACTCTCAAACCATCTAATCCCAAGTACAATCCGATTGAGGTTGATGCCCACGTGGTAGAAGTACAAGGTATTTTAGTAGGTGTTTGGCGGTCATTTTCTGTTAATAATTAAAAAGCTGTTAGCTATTAGCTATTAGCTATTAGCTACTTGTTAAGAATCGATAGGTTAACTGCTAAATGATTTCCCTCTCTCCGACTCTCAAAGCTAAACTATCTACCCCCCTAAAAATTGGTTCTGTGACTATTAACAGTCGCGTGTTGCAGTCTCCCCTTTCTGGAGTGACCGATCTAGTATTTCGTCGGTTAGTGCGTAGATATGCACCTCAATCGATGCTATATACAGAAATGGTTAGTGCTAAAGAAATACATCATCTGCAAGAATTACCTAAAATCATGCACATTGCTGCGGATGAAGAACCAATTAGCATTCAATTGTTTGATTGTCGTCCAGATTTTATGGCAGAAGCAGCGAGAAAAGCAGTAGCGGAGGGAGCAAATACCATCGATATCAATATGGGCTGTCCCGTTAATAAAATTACCAAAAAGGGGGGTGGTTCTTCTTTATTACGTCAACCAGAGGTAGCAGAAGCAATTGTACGGACGGTAGCCGAAGCAGTAGATGTACCCGTAACCCTTAAAACTCGCATCGGTTGGGATGAGAGAGAAATTAATATTCTTGATTTTGCTCGACGGATGGAAGATGCAGGGGCAGCCATGCTGACTTTACACGCCCGTACTCGTGCCCAAGGCTACAATGGTACAGCTAAATGGTCATGGATTAGGAAAGTTAAAGAGATTCTGACCATTCCCGTCATTGCCAATGGTGATATTTTCTCACCAGAAGCAGCAGTTCGCTGTTTGGAAGAAACATCCGCAGATGGTGTAATGTGTTCGCGGGGGACTTTAGGTTATCCTTTTTTGGTGGGAGAAATAGATCATCTGCTTAAAACAGGAGAAACTTTACCCCCTCCTACTTTGGCTACTAAATTAGAATGTGCCCAAGAACACTTACAAGGATTGTGGGAGTATAAAGGAAAAAAAGGTATTATGCAATCCAGAAAGCATATGGCATGGTATTGTAAAGGCTTTCCTGGTGCTTCAGAATTGAGAGATAAATTATCTCGTATCGAAAATTTGGAAGAAGGTTTAGAGTTATTAGAAAGCGCGATCGATAAGTAGGGACCACTCTACCCATTCTACAGACAATACCTTCGCCAAACTAAATCCATAGAAGATGGTATTTAGTCAAGGGTACTCTTAGAAAGGATTTATGTATAATTAGTTACTCAACTTTTGGCAAAAGTTGCGTGTTTGACATCCTAAGTACGGCTAAAATCCAACTTTGGGTCAATTTCATGAGCAAAAACAATTCAAATGTTCTACTTTTATGAGCTGTAATGTCAGAGTTGACAAATGATTCAGTCCTCGCTCCTCATTTGGCGAAGGTATTGCTGATAGTTGCTATATTTATCGATGAAGATGGGTTATATAAAAATCATACTAGCTGACCGATTCATTGATGATGTGAGGGAGAAATGAAAATAGAGAGAATATTGGGTAAATCTTTGCAGTTGAGTCTTTTGTTGTTGGGTAAGACTGGGTTAATTGCTAAGGGAGCGAGTGCTGATAACAGTTTATTTGTAGAAATCAATTTTCAAGAGAATATTAATTCTTTCGAACAAGTTACCAAAGTCGATCGGTTGCGGGATGTTTCTCCCGGGGATTGGGCTGACGAAGCCCTACGCAGTCTAGTCGAACGATATGGTTGTATTGTCGGTTATCCAAACCAGACTTATCGGGGTCAACAGCCTCTAAGTCGCTATGAATTTGCGGCAGGTTTGAATGCCTGTTTGAATCAAATAGAAAGATTGATTGCTTCTTCTGAAGCCGTAACGCGGGAAGATATTGAAACCCTGCAACGATTGACCCAAGACTTTGAAGCAGAACTAGCTACTTTAGGCACCCGCGTTGATAGTCTGGAAGGTAGGGTTGCTTTTTTAGAAGACCATCAATTTTCGACTACAACTACCTTATCTGGACAAATCATCTTGGGAATGGCAAGTATCCTGACGGGAAATAATGCCGACGGTGATGAAGTCGATCGCGTTCCCGTATTTGGCAATCGTACGCGCTTAGTATTTAATACCAGCTTCACCGGAGAAGATCTACTTTATACCCAAATTTCTGCCGGTAATTTTCCTTTCTTTAACACTGGTACTTTTGAAGGCGATTTAGGATTTGCTTTCGAGACAGATAATGATGTGGGATTGGGAGCTTTATTATATTATTTCCCCGTGGGTAATAATATCGAAGTAGTACTTGAGGTTACTGGCGGTGTTTTTAATGACTTTACCGATACTCTCAACCCTTTAGACCGCTACGATGATAGTGCCAGTGGTGCTATTTCTTTTTTTGGCACGCGCAACCCGATCTATAACCAGGGTGCTGAGGCGGGAATTGGGATCATAACCCAACTGGGAGATAATTTTGAAGTAAGTCTGGGTTATTTGACAGAAACAGCTAACGATTCCTCCCAAGGCAGTGGTTTGTTTAATGGACCTTATGCAGCTTTGGGACAAATAGTGTTTCAACCGATCGATAGTTTGAAATTTGCCTTGACTTACGTTCATGCTTACAATGCAAGTGATACGTTTACGGGTAGCAGTTTAGCCAATTTGCGTACCTTAACCGAGATTGAATTGGGCGAGGCAGTTCCTACTTCGAGTAATTCTTATGGGGTGCAAGCTTCTTGGCAGTTGAGCGAGCGTTTCATCATTAGCGGTTGGGCTGGCTACATTAATACAAAAGCTCTATCAACCCTGAATGGTGCGCTCGAACGCGGTCATCAAGATATTTGGAACTGGGGCGTTACTCTAGCTTTTCCCGATTTAGGCAAAGAGGGAAGTTTGGGTGGAGTCGTCGTGGGGATGGAACCGAGGGTAACTAATTCTAGTATTGTCATCCCAGGTTTAGACAGCGAAGATCGAGATACTTCTTTACATGTAGAAGCATTTTATCAGTATCAGGTAAACGATAATATTGCCATCACTCCTGGAGTAGTGTGGATCACGGCACCCGATTTCAATAACGATAACGACGATCTAGTCATTGGCACGATCCGCACTACCTTTACTTTCTAACGGGGAGAGCGAAAAAAAGTGGGGCAGAACATCTCGCGCTCAATTTTCGTCTCTAAAAGATTGGACTTTGGACAAAGAAAAACGAATTTGATTATGCAAGAGACGACTATGAGCGTGCCGCTCGCTTTAGATTTTAGTTTAATCTCGAGCGAGAAGTCTGACAACTGTGTAGCCATGTTTTGGCTAGTTTTTTGTTGTCGATCGCCATATAATAAAAATATCGCTCAAAAATAGTGCGAGCGGTCGAAACCCTCACTACATAAGGCTTAGAGAGATTAGTACCCAGTAGTACACCAGTTTTTAGGTGTCAAAATATAAGCCCAATCAAGCTTTTAGAGCTTATCAATACATTTGTTTGGGGGAAGTTCAGTCATAACAAGTCTAAACAAAATTAATTGTACATTCACTCCTTGACCTGTGAGGCTTAGAGACTGAAATTATATACAAATAATTTTGTGCACCTACTTAAGGCACGAAACAATAAGCTTTTCATGATTCTTGTTGAGAATAAAGAAAACTACCTAAATCGCTGAAAAAGCTTGTGGATAAATGTTTTGAGGGTTTTTGTTTATGACCTGAATCCTTACGTCTCTTGATGCATTACTTAAGATTTAAACGAGTTCCTATTCCTAGAACACCGATTCAGTAATACCAAAAACTACTTTTTTGGATATTCAGACAACGAAATCTCGGCAAATGATGAACTCCCGTAATCCCAGATCTGGACTGGATTCTGAA
>JAAUYH010026944.1_pt1 | contig 12561 bp, 9 predicted proteins | sample 7278061 | NCBI WGS metagenome assembly JAAUYH01 (sample SAMN14350203, study PRJNA611818) | marine sediment metagenome | isolation source: surface marine sediment (0.6m) | place: French Polynesia: Moorea | collected 2018-08
AACCAAGGGCAAGAAAGGTAAGAGCAAAGATAAATCAAAAGCTTCTGAGGAAAATACTTCCAAGCAGGAGAATTCTCCCAAACAAGAGAATAATAATCCCAAAATTGAGAAATCCATAACAACGGATGATACTAAAATATCAGTTCGTGGCGCATGCCGCGCGTCTTCCATACCATTTGATAACTCTCATTTAGATATGCCAGTATCAGGAAAATTAGAAGTCACAATTAAAATCAACGAATTTCCGGATGATGTCCAAACCCTTGAAAATGGTTGGAAATCTTTTCAAGTCGAATGTGATACGCAAGTTGTCACAGTCACAGTTAAACCAAAAATGTTTAAAAAACTTGAGCATGCCCGAGATAATTACCCAATGTGGGTTGCTGCCATTGCTGGAAAGATTGGAGAAGAACAGCCAAACGGCTTTATCCTAGATTCTCCAAGCATCCAAGCTTTTGAGCGTAAGCCAAAGGAACCTAAACAACCCAAACAATCAGAAGCTGTAGCTGCTCAATGATTCCTCTCGCCTAAGTTGAAATCAAAACTCCAACTTAGGCATCTTTTTTGTCAATTTTTTGATGTCTTTGTCTGAAAGTCTCGCTACTCTACTATTTTCTAAGTCAAATTCACCAATTTTGGTTTTACCTGACAACCATTTTACGTAAATTTTGTCTCGCTTTTGATTCAATGCGATAATCTCCCAAATTGACCCGTCACATACTGTTGCTTTGCACCCCCACAATTGTTGATGAGATAGTTCTTTTAGCTCACGGTCAACGTTTTCAAAATCGATCTCAACGAAATCTAAGTCTTCCTGCATTACTTTTTGATCAAAGTCTTTACCAATATCTTTTCTTAGTACTGGACATTCCTCAAAAATTTCTTCCGCAGATAGTCAACTTCATTGGACGCACCCGCAGATTAAAAGCCAGTCGTAAATCATTTTTTTGCGCTGCTGATGAGTTAATTTATTTTTTTGAGTGGATAAGTGGGCAGCGCTGGAAAAAATTATTTAGTGGAGCGCAGCGGAACGGCGACTGGCTGCACAAATGAGCTTCTCATGCTGCCTCAGTACATTAAAGTTCTCAAATATACCCAAAATAATTATTATTAATATCTGAGAAATCAAGAAATTACAGTAAATTTTGTTTATTGATTGCTCTACTTAAAATAAACATATAGCGAAATCCTGGAATCAATATAGTTATTTAAAATTCCCAATACCTCAATTACAACAATATACCTCTAATTCTCTTTACTCACCTGATGAAATTTGATTATCCTCTATTTATTAATAATAATTGGCGTAAAATACAATAATAAATACTGAATATTTCATAACAAGATATTTTGATATATCTAATCCCTTCTAAAATCAGTCCCTGTAAAAATTGAGTTGACAAGAAGAAAGCAGAAAGCACAAATCCTTTGATAAAAAGACTTGCAGCTATGTTGTCTTGGCAGTAATAGATCCAAAACCTCTATTACCCAAGATTTATCTCCATAATCTAAAATACATATTTAGTAATAATAGAAAATTAATGTATTTATTTATCTATTAGCTACCAATATGAAATAATTATTTCTCTATTTTGGATTAATTAAATTTTATTTTTATAACAACTTGATAACTGTAGTATAGTATTTAAGTTACAAATACGGTTAACTAATATTGTTAATCCATTAAATTTTCAAATTTTAGATAATAATTAAAATTTATATTGATTGATTTTACTTTTTAGACGAAATATATTTCATGCATAGTGAACGCTATTTAAATACTATGCAAATTCTATTAGCACCAGTTTAACTAAAGTTCAGAGTTTATATAGCGTATGCATAGTAAATATATAGTACTTACTATATAAAACCTTTTGTATAGCATTTACCATGCAAAATAGCTGTTAAACCTGTTGATGGTATATCCTGAAATTTACGCTTCTAAAAATCTGTAATTCCACTACAAGCGCGTACCTTATTTCTTTTTCAGTACAGGGGTAAAATTTTCTGCAATTCCCTCTAGTTGAATGATACTACACCCTAGCTTATAAGCAAATTCAACCGATTCCCCAGCGCCGAGTGCATTGTAAAATCCTGTTGAAAATTTGACTGCGGCTTTATCACCAATCGCCTGATTCATTCCAATTACGTAAGGGATATATTTAGCAATAGCCTGGGCTTGGACTTCTGAGTAACAAGCATTGAGAACAACACATTCAATCCTGCTAGAGAATAACTCGAACAATTTAGTCAGTGCTTCTGTGTCTACTAATTGTAAATTTCCGGCTTCATCTTCCAGAGCTAAACCATCATCCCCTGAACCATGACCGCTAAAATGAACAATTTGGGGTTTGAAGTCTAACAATGCTTGGTAAACGTCCTGAATACGCACAGCCCAACGTTGTTTGAGGTCGAATAATTCCCGTTTGCTCGCTCGTTGCAATCCAGCATCAATTTCTCGTACTTCTTCATCCAATCGTAAGCGTGAGGTGTCTTTGGGATTGGATGCCAGAATTAAAATAGTTTTGACTGCTGAGTTGTTAGTTTCTTTTTGTTTTTGTTCCTGATCATAATTGGTGGTATCACCACCGATTTGTTCAGCATTTACTGTATCTGTATCGACCAAGCCACCAGCAAATTGAGCACCTTTTAAGTCGAAATGAGATTCTTTTTTAGAGCTTTGCGACATGATACCTCCTCGACTATAAATATTTTCTGCTTGCAGACTAGGGCGTTCTAGTGCTGTAGATATCATAGTTTCTAGTCTGGAAATATGATTTTCTTGGTAGTTTATTTGGTTATCTTTAAATTTTAATTCAGTTAAAAAATGTTTGATTTGTTCTTCGGAAGGTAAACCTTTTAAACAATTATAAGTTTCAAAATATTCTGCACTTAATTGGGATTTATCAGCTTCTTGTGCTGTTTTAGCACGAAGTAAAAAATTATCTTCACCTTTTATTTCCATCCCCACAATCTGCAGTTGAGCATTTGGATTGTTTTCAGCCAATTCCTTAAAAGATATCGCAATGGCACGGGGGTCAACACCTTGATTGTGGTAAAGGTCAAGAGTATCAACTAGTGGTTTAATGAAATCGCCAAATTCTCCATCAGCAAATACTTCTTCTCTGTTATCCGGTTTGCGCCAGGGGTCGGGGTTTTCTTTGCTGGGAAGTTGCATGTACACGTACTCACACCTTACACCACGAAAGTTGGTTTCATTGGTAATATTCCAATCTTCTATGTATGCACCAGTAAGAGTAGCGCCTGTAAAATCAGTACCGTCTAATTGAGTTTGGACTAACTTTGCCCTTGATAAATCCGCATCTTGTAAACAAGCTTCGCTCAAGTCTGTACCAATAAAATTTGCGTCTGTTAATAAAGTTCCTTTTAAATTAATTCCCCGTAAATCCAGATGATCAAAATTTTTATCTTGTCCTCGTCCTGTGGTGAGTAATTGCCGTATATAAGGATATTTCAGATAAGAGGTGCCAGGACGAACTCGATCTAGTAATTTAGTTTTATGGAAACAAGTACGAGTAAGTGTAGCCTTTCTCAAATCTGTACTTTTGAGTTGAGCAGAAGTAAAATTAGCATCTGTTAGATCGGCGCTACGAAAACTCGTTCCACCAATAGCAGCAAAACCAAATGCAGCATTCCGTATTAAAGCATATTTTTTATCTCCTTTCATCCCTCGCCAAGCTATGTAAGAACTTATAACAGCTCCGACTACGGCTACGGAGCCGGCTAGGGCTAGGGCTAGAGCTTCGTCTTCGGCGAAGGCTAGGGCTACGGCTATGGCAAAGGCTCCGGCTACGGTGAAGGCTACGGTGAAGGCTACGGTTCCGGCTACGGCAAAGGCTCCGGCTCCGGCTAAAGCTACGGCTGTTATTCCTTGGCGAAGGATAATCGCAAAAATAATAACCGTTACAATTAGTGTCGTCCAGCCTAAAAATTGGTTCTGGACATTTGAACTAAATATCAGCGACACTAAAAAACCATTATACGCAAATAACAATCCTGAAAGTCCCGACACCAACCAGGAAATCATCACTAGACAAATTGCCCAACCTAGAGGCAAACCACCTTTAGCACCAGTAAAGTTCGCTTCATGCAGATTAGCGCCAGTAAAATTTGCACCCCTCAGATCTGTATTACTAAAATCTGCGCCTTCTAAGTTTTGACCCCTGAAGGAGCAACCTCGGAGATTTTGGCCTGAGAAGTCTTGGAACATCTGAGCAAAATAAACGCCAGTACCAACATTTTATACAGAGTGGATAGTTGATATTCCAGGTCATTCAAGAAAATTATACTTACCAAAAGATAGCAATTATTAATTGCAAGGAGGAATACTTGCTCTACTTGTGGCTGCCGCGATTATCGCTGCAACAGAAACTGTAAAATTTACTTGAATCGCAGTGTGTATGATTTTATGTCAGATTTACTAATTCAAAATTGCCAAGTACTACAAATTGCTAATGATGGTAGTTGTGTAGAGATTTTACAGAACCAAGATATAAGCATCCGGGGTAACAAAATTGAAGCGGTGCAACCAACAGGGATTGCTGACTCCAGTCACTTTAAGAATAGTATTAAAGCTAATGGAATGCTGGCAATGCCAGGATTAATTAATACTCATGCCCATGTACCAATGGTTCTTTTTAGAGGCTTAGTAGAAGACCTTGGTTTAGAGCAGTGGCTAAACAATATCTGGTTGCGAGAAACTAAACTAACACAAGAAGATATTTACTGGGGGATGCTGCTGGGACTCATAGAAATGATAGAAGCCGGTGTCACCTCAGTTGCCGATCATTACTTTTTTATGGACAAAGCAGCACAGGCTGTGGAAATAACTGGAACTCGCGCTTTGTTAGGTTGGGCGATGTTTGGTAATCAGGGCAATGAGGAAATTGAAAAAACAGCAGCATTTGTACGTGAATGGCAAGGCACAGCCAACGGTCGTATCCGTACTATAATGGCACCCCATGCCCCTTACACCTGCGACGATGATTTCTTACGAACCACTGCTCGTACTGCACAAAAATTGGGTGTGGGAATTCACATTCACGTATCAGAAACCAACTCCCAGACGAATACCAGTTTAAAAAGTCGTGGAATTACACCAATACAAGTACTCCAACAAACTGGAGTGTTAGAAGTGCCGACAATTTTGGCTCATGCTTGTGGTGTTTTGCCTTCTGATATTGAAATTTTATCAAAATATACTACTGGTATTGCCCACGCACCCAAGACTTACCTGAAATTGGGCATGGACACAGCACCTGTTACTGATTTTCGCAATGCTGGAATTCCCGTAGGTTTAGCCACAGATGGAGCTGCTAGTAATAATACGTTGGATATTTGGGAATCCCTACGCTTAATGACTCTACTACAAAAATCCCGACATTCCAATCCCCAAGTACTACCAGCGACCGAAGCTAATAAAATTGCAACACAAGAAAGCGCCCGTGTTTTTGGTATGGGAGAACAATTAGGGAAAATATCACCCCGGTATTTAGCTGATTTAATTTTGATTGATACTAATGCAGTACACCACCAGCCCAACCATAATATTCCAGCCAATCTAATTTATAGTATGCAACCAAATGATGTAAAAACTGTAATAGTTGATGGCAAGATTATTATGCAAAATCGCTCAATTTTGACAATAGATAAGATTGAGGTAATTAGTCATGTCCGTTCGTGTGTGGAACGACTATCTAAAACAAATTCCGGCGAGATGTCTGAAAAACTATAATAAGCACTCTTTACTTGAATTATCATATTTTTGTAATAAAATTAATCATCTTGACATAGAAAAGATAAGTTAAAACGAAGCTCAAACTATTTTATAAAAGCTCCTATGAGCAAAATCATTGCCCTGTTTAATCAAGCTGGTGGAGTAGGCAAAACAACTCTGACCATGAATATTGGTTATCATCTGAAAGAACTTAATCAAAAAGTCCTCCTTTTAGACTTAGATCCTCAAGCATCTTTGACTGTTTTTTTTGGGTTAAAACCAAAGGAATTATCAGAAACAATTCACTCCTCCATAGTTCAAGAAACTCCTTTTCCTATACATAGTGATTTACACGGGATAGACTTAGTACCGGCTAACATAAACCTGAGTGCGACCGAGAAAGCTCTTTCTGATGCCATTATGAAAGAATTGCGTCTGAAAAACCTTCTCTCATCAAAACAAAATGAGTATGATTTTATTTTGATTGATTGCCCACCCAGCTTGGGATTTTTAAGCATCATAAGTTTGATTGCAGCTACTCATGTTTTAGTCCCAATTCAAACTCAATATAAAGCTATTATGGGGACACAACAGCTAATTGATACCATTGGGCGTGTTCGGAAGTATGGAAATCCTAATATTAAACTAGCTGGCGTTGTCCCTACTATGTTCGATAATCGCGCCAAGCAAGAAAAAGAAAGTCTGCAAATAATCCAAAAAGCTTTCACCCAAACAATTGTTTGGTCACCTATTTCTCGTGCTACAGACTTTGTGAATGCTTCTCAAGCTCACGTTCCTTTTATCAAATATGCACCTAAACATCCCGCAGTAAAAGTTCTGCAACAAATAGCCAAAGACTTATTGGAGATTAAATAATGCCCAGTTCCAAACCCAAACTTGAAAAAGTGGAAATTGAAGGGGTGGATGCACTTTTTGGGGATATGACTTCTCCTCAATCTCAACCTGTAACCTCCATAAGTATTTCCCAAATTATTAGACCTACTCATCAACCACGAAGGTATTTTGATCAGGCTGCATTACATCGGCTGGCTGATTCAGTTAAGGAAAAAGGTATTTTACAACCTCTATTAGTACGCCCATTGAATGGGGAAAATTACGAACTGATTGCTGGAGAACGTAGATATCAAGCGGCTATAATTGCTGAATTAAAAGAAGTTCCTGTTCTTATTAAAGAATTAAGTGATCCAGAAGCTTACGAATTAGCTTTAATGGAAAATTTGCAACGGGAAGATTTAAATCCTGTTGAAGAAACTGAAGGAATTCTTGAGCTATTGTCTAGGAAACTGGACAAGCAACGAGACGAGGTAATTTCGCTTTTTCACAAGTCCGCTCATCCTGAAAGAAAAACTGTGAATACCGGTATTCACAAAAATGAATTAGAGATGATCGAACGAGTTCTCACAGTTGTAGGACGACTTACCCCGGAAAGCTTTAGAACAAATCGTCTTCCTCTTCTCAATCTTCCTGATTATTTATTAGAAGCACTAAAACAAGGTCAAATTGAGTATTCTAAAGCTAGAGTCATTGGTAGAGTTAAGGAACCGAAAAAAGCTCAAAAATTATTAACTGAAGCTATCAAAGAAAATCTATCACGAAAAGAAATAGAAGAGCGAGTACGCCAATTAAATCAGAAAAAAACCAGGTCTTCTCGTTTAGAAAAACACCTAGATAGCACTATCACTCAAGTAAAAAAAGCTAAGCTGTGGGAGCAACCAGAGAAGAAAAAGAGATTAGAAGAAATTCTGAAAGATTTAGATCAATTGCTAAAATCTTAATTTATATTGGAACTGTAAACAAAGGTTATGTGTAATTTTTAGAATGTAATTCAATCATATATTCAATCATGTTGGCAGTGAATCGTAAATCGATGCGTATCGGTTTTATCTATGTCCAACAATGCAATTCAATAAAGGATATGCAAGCTGTTTCCCGAGCGATTCAGAAATTCTACAAAAGTAATCAGGATTTTATAAGAAGAATACGGGATGCGTAAAACCCAGTCACTTTAGTGCTGGGATATAAGCGGCTCGGGTGAATTCATTCACCTTCTTTTTTATTGACTATTATGCTGCACTTTGACAGCATATTGAAAGGTCGAATAAAGAATACTTTATACATTCAATTAATATGCTATTTGGATATAAGTACAAGTTAAAACCAAGTCAATCCCAATTAGAACGTTTTTGTAAGTGGCTTGATATGTGTCGAGCTAACTATAACTACAATCTTGCTGACAGAGAAGCAACGTACAGAACTCGTTTCGCAATGGGTGAATATTGTGATCTCAGAAGTAAGGGTGCGGCTTGTCCTTTAACTTGTCCTATAAATCCAAACAGCGCGACTTCTGATACTGGCGAAGTCTACAAATTCTCTAAGAAAAATGGGCAGGCTAAACGAAAAACTGCTGAAGAAATACAAATCACCAATCTACCAGTACTGAAACGAGTTAGACCTTGGTATAAAGATATTGACTCAACGGTATTGCAGCAAAATGTAAAGCGTTTAGATGTCGCCTATAAGAACTTTTTCCTAGGACGCGGATTTCCCAAATACAAGAATAGAAGTAATTTTAAATCTTTAACATTTGCGACTGGAATCAAGATTTCAGGAAACTCGATCTATCTACCAAAATTAGGGAGGATTTTGCTAAGGAGCTAATTAAGGATTACGGTAAAGATTTTTGTAAGTATATCCCAGATAAGCTGGGAAATTTCCCAGCAGGGTTATTTCAGCAAGAACCTCTTCAGAAAGCAGTGGCAATGGCGTTGACTGAGTTTCTGAAGCTCGTACAGCAGCAATTAAAGATTCGTTGTAAGCTTGATGATGAAGAGATTAAAAAATATACACAAGATATAAATAAATTTATTCGGGATAAGACTGTAAAAGAAACTCTTGGTAAGGCTTTTGATATTAATTGTGAAGATTTAGAACCTGAAATTTTCAAGCAACTTTGGCAAGATTTACAGTTAAAAATATTACCAAAAAAGTTTAACAAGAAGGGAACAGTAATGTTAATTTTGGTATCTATATTTTTAATCTGTGTTAAATGCCATATTGGCAAAGTGTTCTTGTAGTATTTTATGGATGAAGCGATAGCGACCACCTACTCGTTGTAGAAATAAGCGTTCAGTGCAATAGTTGAGGAATCGGGCATAGTTCCAAGGTATATAACCGTTGTGGTAGAGGATGAAACGTAGACAGAAGTGTTTAATGCACGCCATACCACCACCAATCATCAACCCTAAAATCAGTGCAATCGGTACAAAATATATGCAGAAAGGCTGTGAAAAGAACAGCAAATGAGACGTCAAAATAAACAGCCAATAAATACTAAATAACCGCCCAATCATCCCAATCACCATAATCAGCAAAATAATAGACAGAATAATAAGCGCAGTAATAAGCCCATAAAGTAGACCATGAATTGCAGATTTCCAAATACCTTGATTAGGTATTCTTTTAGTTTTTATGTCTAGTTCAGGCTTTAGACTAATAATTTCTAAACTATATCGAATTAATACAAAAAATAGCCCAGAAATCAGTCCAACAATTTGCCTAAAAATCAGCGTACTTATCCCATAAGTTAAGTGTATACCAGAAATTATATAAGAAATTAGTCCTATAATCAGCCCTACAATTAGCCCTACAATTAGCCCATAAATCAGAGCATCAAATATTTTTTTGCTATTTAATTTCAAGAAGATAATTCGTTCGCGTAGTTTTATCTCCCACGGATTTGTCATAACAATTAACCCAGATATCAGAATATATATTTTTAATTTCAAGAAGATAATTTGTTTCTGTAGTATTTTCCATTGTTTAACCCAAGGAATCAGCCACAAAATCAGCGCAGAAATCAGCCATATAATTAGCACAGGAACGCCGAGAAGTAGCCACATACTAAGTATAGGAATCGGACGACCAAAAATCAGCCAAATTATTAGCGACATAATCACCCACATAATCAGCCAAATTATTAGCGACATAATCACCCACATAATCAGCTTATAAATCTGTTTTTGTGATTTATTAAGTAACCAATATGGCTGCATTTCTTCAATCAAAAATTCAGTTTTAGATTCTCTTTGTAATTGCTTCGCTAACCAAACAAGCCATAACCGCGTTTGTCTGTCATTAGGGAATTTCCTTTTACCATATGCCTTACTGTTAATATCTCGATTCAACATTCGTATTACATAGACATCTAGCAAACACTGAATTCGGTCTGTGGTAGATGATAAATGCTGCCAAGTATCAATAGATATTTCTTGAAAAGCTAAAATACTAATGCTAAGTAATAAAGGTTTTCTAACTAACTCTAATAAACTTGAATCATTATTGATTGTTTGCCTTAATTCTATACAATTAACCTCCTTTAGATAGTCATCAATTTGATAATTAGTTAGGGGCTGTAAACAGATTGCTCCATTCAGAGAAAACTGAGTAGAAAGATTACTATACTCTTCACTACGGCTACAAATCACTATATGGTGAGGTCTATATTCTTCTTGCAAAAATTGGTTAATAGAATTAATACAGGATTCCTGAAGTATTAACTTGACCTCATCTAAGCCATCTAGTAGAGGTAAAAGTCGTCGATTTTGTAACCATTCTTGTCCAACTCGTTTCGGGATACCATATTTTGACTTGAGTTCAATCAGTAACCACTCAATTAATTTCTGATGTTCATCTGTTCAGGAAGAAAGATTTAACAATACTGGGATGGGATAATCTAGTTGTTCTTTAGCTCGTTTCACCAAAGAATCTGCTAATCCTAGCATAGTGGTTGTCTTACCTGCTCCCGGCTGACCCAAAATTAACAACCTACCAGCTATCTCTTGCCTGTCAAAAACTTCTAAGATTGTAGTGCTATTAAGGAGATATTCAGCAGGCTTTGACCCAATTTTTATCTCTGTATCCCAAGGTCGCTTTACTTGTTCAGGTTGGGATTCCTTTCTCAAATTAATCCATACAGCATTGTGCAGAGAACTTTCTAGCCGTGCCGTCACTTCAAAATTAACTTCCTCTAATAAATCCCTACGATTCTTCTGCTGTTGTGTAAAAGGTATTCCCGCAAATTCACTCAATAATTCTTCAGCAATATTCCTTAAACTTAAATTACCTGTATTTGACTGACGCGCAGCACGAACTAACTCTTTAATCCAGTTTTCAGAAGAAGCTGTTTTTATTAAATTAAATATAATGTCTTTTAAGTTACTCCCACCAGCAATTTCATCTAGGTTTTTATCTAAATAAAACGCTAACATTTGTTCCAGTGAAGCTTTGTCAGGAAAAGCTTCAATTAAAGCATCTTGTAATTTTTTACGCAACTGACCAGATAAACCCATATTTTTACATACAAGTTGTCCATTTTGAGAAGTTGGAGTGAGCGGGAAATCGTTGTTGTGATTTCCTCAAAGACACTGTGGGTTTTTAACAATCAAGCTGTCATTAGATATTTACTTCCTCCCTCTTACTTCTACATTTATACTATTACTGAATCTTTATAAAACCAGCCTTTCTGGGAGATTTTATTAACTTGAAGTCACTCTTTATTTGAAAGCAATAGAAAAAGCCAAGAACAAGAAATTAATGTATTTATTTTGACATAAAACGATTGCCTTGGGTAATAAACCGTAACAACTAGGTAATTTATGACAAAACTATATAATTTAGCTCAATACCAATAGTTGTGTAAGGGAAATTTCCACACTATTTGTATTTAAAGTTACGAAGTAAGGCGGCGTTGGGCAAGAAGTACACGTAAGGTGACTATTGTGTAATTGGCGGTTTAAATATAATTTTTACTGTTAATTTCACAAGCGCAACTATTTCTTGATTAGAATATCATCACACAAGCGCCTATCCTCCTCGCTAACATTGGGGTTATTTTTGAGATAATCACGTGCCAAGTTACAGCCCTGTGCGAATAAATCATCTAAATCGAAATTCCACAACTTCACTGTACTGTCTATGCTGGTAGATACCATGGTCTTGCCATCCGGGCTGAAGGCGACGCTATCGACACTACCGATATGGCCTTCGAGGGTTTTGAGTTCTCTGCCGTCCTTACTCCACAGCTTCACCGTGCCATCTTCACTGGTTGATGCAATGGTGTTGCCATCGGGGCTGAACCTGACGCTATTGACTCGACGGCGATGTCCTTTGAGGGTTTTGAGTTCTCTGCCGTCCTTACTCCACAGCTTCACCATACCATCTTCACTGGCTGTTGCAATGGTGTTGCCATCGGGGCTGAACCTGATGCTATACCCTTTGAGGGTTTTGAGTTTTCTACCGTCTTTACTCCACAGCTTCACCATACCATCCCAACTGACTGATGCAATGGTGTTGCCATCGGGACTGAACCTGACGCAGTGGCTATGCCCTTTGAGGGTTTTGAGTTCTCTACCGTCTTTACTCCACAACTTCACCGTACCATCCCAACTGACTGATGCAATGGTGTTGCCATCGGGACTGAACCTGACGCTATTGACTCGACCGCTATGCCCTTTGAGGGTTTTGATTTCTCTGCCGTTTTTACTCCACAGCTTCACCGTGTGGTCAATACTAGCAGAAGCAATGGTATTACCATCGGGGCTGAACCTGACGCTATTGATTCGACCGCTATGCCCTTTGAGGGTTTTGATTTCTCTGCCGTTTTTACTCCACAGCTTCACCGTACCATCTTCACTGGCTGTTGCAATGGTGTTGCCATTGGGGCTGAACCTGATGCTATTGACACTACCGATATGGCCTTTGAGGGTTTTGAGTTCTCTGCCGTCTTTACTCCACAACTTCACCGT
>JAAUYH010109618.1_pt1 | contig 12560 bp, 12 predicted proteins | sample 7278061 | NCBI WGS metagenome assembly JAAUYH01 (sample SAMN14350203, study PRJNA611818) | marine sediment metagenome | isolation source: surface marine sediment (0.6m) | place: French Polynesia: Moorea | collected 2018-08
GGTTGAGTTCTCGTCCCCGGGGACCCCTTATCATCTGGTGTATGGTGTTGTGGTCATACCTGCCGAGGTTTCGCGAGTAACCCTCCTTGTCGACTCAGGGCTGTCTGAGATAACGGGCCGCGTCATCGATGCCAGCAATGGCCCGGTCGGTGGTCAGCGGATCAGGCTGGATTGGTCTTTTCCTGACGATTTGGCGCTTGTGCGGAACTCCCGTGGACGAATAGTCCTTCCCGAGAGCCCACCTCCCCCAGGTTTCGGCGCCAACTATTCAATGCGCGATACCGTCACCGACGCCGAGGGCTGGTTTGCGTTTTACGGCCTTGCGGACGTCCCCCACAGGCTGAGGCTGCTGAAGGGCTATTTGGGCGATGTGATTCACCAGCAAGTGGTGGATCCCAGTGAAGAACCCATTCTGATTCAATTGGCGGAGATAGAATGAGGTCTCAGCGTCTTTTTCTTGGCAGCAGCGTCATGGCGCTATTCTTGTGGGCCATGGCCCTGGCTGCGAATGAGGAGGCAAATGTGAGCGTCGATATTCGCGATCAAATCACTGAAAAGGACCTTCGGGCTGCTCGCGCTGCGCTGGAACCCTATTTTCTTGAGGAATTGCCAGATCCATTGGAGTTGGTGTATGCGTTGGCTACCGGTGAATACAGAGTTCTTGTGGTTGAATTCGATCTACAGGACAGCCGGTACGGCGACGGAGCGCGTTACACGATCCACGTCGTGTCAAAGCTCGAGAGCCCAACCTGGCAGCTAAGCCAAATCAATGTTCGCAGCCAGAGATCACTACCCGGCCACGACGACCCAGTCCTGATCCAAGGCGCTGTAGATTCCGGGACTCTAGACGAGGTAGTTGACCACGTGACCCGGTTCTGGTCGAAAAGCCGGGCAGGCTCGATGAAGGTGGTTCATGTGGCATCTAATCTTCTTCCGCCTCTGCGATCAGCTCCGGAACCGCTGCGAGGTAAAACCCCGAATGAGGTTTACAGTGTCGGCGTCGAAGGTCTCGAACCCCTGGCGCCGCCTGAACCAAGCGGTGCCACAATCGCGATCGCATCCAATGCAGGTTCGCGATTCAGCGTCAGATTGGAACGCGACGAAAACGATGACTTTGTTGTCACTGAAGTCCATTCGTCCGGATACCCTCCGAATGATACGGGCCGCCTGGATCTGTTGCGTCAAAACATTGAACGACCAATCGATGCACAAGAACGGGAGAGTCGGCGGTCTGCTGCTCGCGCTGTGCTCCCAGATGATCTGCGAAACGCCCATCTGGACGTCGCCTGGATCACGTTGAATGGCCAAAACGACCATATGGTGTTTCAAAATTTCGATGTTCAGGGGCCTGGCAATGGGAGGATGTTCTCAGTCAATTGCACGCGAGTTTCAGGAACCGATGAACCTTGGCAATGCGTTTACCAGGACATGTCCTCATTCCTGAAATGATCTTTCACCTGACCTGATTACTCAGCTCAATAGCTCAATGCTTTGAGCCCTGATTGGGAAGCCGGCACATAATCGAAGATTGGGGATGGTGCCGCGTAATTTCCCACCGGAGCCCAGACACTTATCGTATCGGGTGTCAATTCAGATAGATTCGAAGCTGTCGGCAAATAGCCGATCACAAGCGATTGTTTCCGTTGCCATGGCGCAATCAACACAAATGCCATAGCTGAGATTCACATTGGTGTAATACTCATCGAGTCTGGCACAAAGGGCTGTTTCGGCGGGAAGTTCTGGAACGTCCTGGCAGGTGCCCCCCAGGGCAGTCTCTCCGGTAACCGGGTCGCAGACATGGGTGCACAGGAGTCCGGGTTGCCCCGCAAGGGCACACGCAAGACCGATATCGCAGCCGTTGATGAATTCGCAGGCCTCGTTTTGTTGTGGCGGGGGCGTTATCCCAACAGGAGCACACGCTGTGGGGTTTTCTTCATTGGTAACGTTCAGCCAGCAGTAGTCCCCGGCTCCAGTACAACTGTTTACATCCATGGGGTCACAGTCAAGGGGCTGTGCGTCGACCTTGGCCAAGACCATCAGACATAGAATCAACAGACAGGAAAACTCGCGCACAACGATCACCTACTTGAATAGGTGCGCTCTGAAATGGTCCGTTCAATTGGGATTTACCGAAGCACTCCGAAACACTTGCTATGAAACTCCCATGTACGCCAACAACAATTGCTACGGCACAAAAAGATGATGCAAGACTCAATCGAAGGTCGTCCTGTCAATTTTCAGCTTAGTTCCACGGCATGCTCTTCTTAGGCGGCCGTCTCAGTTGCCTCCGGGCAGATGAAAACGCTGATGTACCAGGGAGTTGGTTTCAGGGGGGCAATTTCGCGCAAGTTGAATGAGCCAGGAATGCTGATGGTGCGCTCCGCGATGGCGCCAACGGCTTCTGCCCGCTTCCTCTCTGATTCTTCATAGCGTATCTCGTAGTCTTGGAGGGAGGAGTAGGAACCGGTCGCCCTGATCGAATCGGGAAGAACTCGAGCGCGGATACGGCCCTCCGCCCCTTCGCCTTGAATCGCAGCCACAATGGCATTGGCCTGGGATTCGGCCGCAGAGCCGGAGGAGCTGCACCAGAATATGTCGTAGTCCCAGTCTCCCCATTTCTCTCGAACGGCATCGGTGGTCCGGGCCCCGCCAGCAGGAACGGCTTGCTGGCTTTCGTATATCTGGACCTCGCCGGTCTCGAGTGCGCTAAGGAAACTGTCTCGGAGATCCTCAGATGCTAGAGCATCAACCAACGCGCGGACGGCCCGGATTCGTTGAGGGTTTCCTGATTCTATCGACTCGGCGATAGACTGATAGATACGAAAATTGAGCTCTCGCTCGCTCTCCACCTGCCGAAAGTCGGTCTCGAATTGGCTTACCTGCCAGGTATTGATGGCGACGAGAACTGTGGCCACCGCACCGAGAACAGCGGCCAATTTCGCCATCGAATCCGATTTGTCAGACACTGGTTACCTCCGCATCATCATGTGAATGCGTAACATATCAAGCCACGCAAGTATGAACCATGAATAGGCCAAGGGCGGGAAGGCCAGGAGCGGGAGCGAGAGCAAGTGTGGGACAGGCACCTATCGAGAGCGGTAAATGCGGGACAGGCACTTATCGCATTTTCAGGCTTGCTATGCGCCCCAACGCCAAAAGGTGGACGGAGCAAGTCCGGCACAGGCACCTATGGAGCAAGTGCGAGACAGGCTCCTATAGCAAGTCTGGTGTCGGGTGTACTAAGCCTGCCCGGGACAGTCGCAATCAGCAACGGAGATCGGCGATCAGTCCGGTAGGATTATTCCTGTTTGTTGCCTGTCCCGTGTTCCTTGCTGATACGCAACGCCGGACGAAGCAGAATTACTGGGTGATATCGCGCGACACAAACACGAATCAGTCAAGCCTCAATCCACCGAAAATGATTTCAGCTCAACCGGAAGCCCGGGGCCGGTAAACGCCGTCAGATCCAGTGTAATCGTGCCGCCTACCGTATAGTTTGCCGTATTGGTGAGATCCGCCAGCGTTGCCGTGGACCGGTTGCCAACGAAATCCATACCGACGGGCTGCACGCCCACAAAATCCAACACCACCGCATTCGGACTCGCATTGTTGTTGATGGTGGGATCTTTCACCCCTCCGACGGCCGTGTCAGGATCCGTGTCGGCATAGGCATATATCTCTGTCACCGTGTTCAGTGGAGAGGTCGGATTGGATGCGGCAAAAGCGTAGTGAGGATCCGCCGACACCGACTGCCAGGCCAGTGATCCGGGCACTGCCACCGCCGTGGCATCTCCCGTCACCGTATAAACATCAGGCGCCGTCTCCTGTACCAGCGTAACCGTCCCGCGCGTGATCACCGCGGTGGTGGTCACCTGCATTACACCCTCGTTACAGGGATTGATAAACGCCCCGGTAGAGTTGTCCCAGTCACAATTGGTGACGAAAAAAGAGGTTCCGGAGGAAATATCGTTCAGGGCGACAAATGCATACTCATCGGGTGCGTTGGCATCTTTCCCGGTGAATGCGATTCGAAGCTGGGCTGCGGCCGGCGACGACACCAGCAACACCACCGCCGTGAAAAGCCATACTGCCGCTTTTGAATATGTGCGCATCACTCCATCTCCCTTTATCGAGTTTTCGGGGCATGATACTGCTTCGGGGAGTATGGAGCCACGATGAATCCTCTGATCGGAATTCGATCTCCTGTACCGGGAATAACAGACTGGGGCGACGGGCCCTCGCCAGGATCTGGAGCCATCCCGACCACATCTACCACAACAGCTTCACGGCGGCACGGATCGTGCGTGGCGCCAGCGGATGGAAATGGATGTCCTCCACCCCGCCAGCAGGCTCACCGGACAGGCGCGATGCGTAGTAGTAGGCGATGTCGTGGTCGCTGGAATCCAGGGCATTAAGCAGATCGAGCCGGTATTCCACCGGGCCACGGCGGATTGCTGCGCCGAGATTGAGATGGGTGGATCCCCGGGATCTGACCGTTCCGTCTTCGACCAGCGGGGCCGAACCGAGGTGCCGGAGTCGGACACTGGCGCGAGCGCCTCCGCTCCAGGCCCCGGTAATGCCCAGCGAGAATACCGATGAGATCGCGCCGGGGATATACGGATCCCGCGTGCCCCTCAACGCCGCGTCGGTGTAGGAGTAAGCGCCGTTTACGGCCAGCCATGGCGTCACCTGCCACGATGCCTGGGCTTCCAGCCCAATGCGACGGCTGCCAGGAATGGGGTCGGTGCCCCCGGCGTCGCCGACAAACACCAGCTCGGAGTCCAGGTCCAACCAGAAAACCGCCAGGGCTGCGCTGACATCACCATCGCCCTCGTATCGAATACCTATTTCCGCGCCGTCGCTGGGCACCAGCGCGCTGACGCGATCCGCTGTCCGGCCGGTGACGGGGTCGATGCCGATACTGGCGCCGCGCACGTCGTTGGAGTGCATACCGCGACCGTAGTTCAGGTACGCTTCAGTGCGTTCGCTGAGCCGATAGGCCATGGTCACTTTTGGGCTGACCTGAACCGCGGAGCCGCTGCCGCTGTTGTCGGGTCGCAGCGCGTCGACGTTCCATCCCAGCCTCTCGATACGGGCGCCGACCCTGCTGCGCAGGTTTCGGGTCACCCCGAAATCGAGTTCCGCGTATAGCGCTGCCGAGCGCTCATTGATCCGATCCCGGCGTATCGTGCGATAACGCTGACGTCCACGAGTCTGGTAGAGACCGACCTCACCAATATCGTCCACCCGGATTTCGGCGCCCCAGCGAAGGCCGATCGGACGCCCCCCGAGATAACGCTCCAGCACGCCGTCCATCCGCGCACCGTAGCTCAGCCGATCATCATGCTGCTCGAATTCGTCCCCGTTTGTCGGGTCCTCCAGAAAATAGGTGAAGTTGCTGAACAGCTGGAAGTCGTAATCGACGAGCCAGGCAGCGGCCTGCCAGTTCCCGAAATCAACCCCACCCGACAGTGCGTAGCGGTCCGTTCGCCCGCCAGGATCTGGATCAACAAACCCGAACTCGCTGACCAGCCCCGCCTCTACGGCACGCTCCGGAATCTGGTCGGTGGCGATCCATTCACTGGAATACCCCTGGAACGTGAGCCTCGCAGTGCCTCGGCCAGTGCCCCACGTGTACCTGGCAAACAGCTTTTCCTGCCTCAGGTTTTCCTCCAGCTGCCACGGCCCATCATTGCGACCCGCGTCAATGGCCCCCAAAAAGTTTCCCCGCCCAACGGGCACCGAGGTCAGTGCGAGACCCCGCCGGTATCCGTCCTGCCCGTGGGACCCTTCCAGAGACGACTGCGGCAGTCTGTCGTAGAACTCGAATTCCACGCTACCGGCCGAGGAAAAATCACCGACGCTAGCCCGGTAAGGGCCTTTTTGATAACGGGTCGTTGCCACCAGTTCGGGGATCAGAAAATTGAGGTCCAGGTATCCCTGCCCATGGGCATGGCTTCGCAGGTTGAGCGGCACGCCTTCGGCGCTGGCCGAGAAGTCCGTGCCGTGGTCCAGGTTGAAACCTCGGAGAAAATACTGATTGGCTTTGCCGGTGCCCGAATGCTGAGTGGCCGCCATTCCAGGCACGGCCTCCAGGAGATCGCCGGCCCGCAGCAGCATGGGCAGCTCGATGTCGTCATAGTCGATCACCCCTTCAGACGCAGAAGCCGCCAATCCGACGCCATTTTGCGTCCGCCCGTACACCACAATTTCCTCCAGCGCGGGTTCCTGCTCCTCAGCGGCAAAAACCGGGGCACCAGACGTCAGCAGCGCAACAACAAGCCAGCGGATGAGATCTTTCATGATGATTTCCTCTTCAACTGAACCGTCTACGCAGCACCGCCCGCAGCGGTTGCGCCAGTTATTCAAGGGAAGGGCCAAATCCAGAAGACGGCGACGGGTCGGGCGCGAAGAGGAAGGGAGCCGGCCCCGCCGCCGTCGGGTCCAGGGACCCATGTACCCATACGCAGCGATGGGTACCGCGGATGCAGGATGCATCCGTTAGGAGCGTAGCGCCCGTAGTGTAGACATAGGCTTGCGAGTGAACCTGTGGAACTCAAAGAACTTTTCAGACGGCTTGGACTTACGGGTATCCGTGTCGCAGAGATGTCGCGCTGGCGGCGGGTGACCCTTCGGCGCCGGATCCTCGATGCGTTCCACTCCGAAAAACCGGGTGGAAAACTAGGCGGGAGTGACTGGTTACCTCTATCTCCCGGCATTCGCATCAAACCTTTGCGGGTGGATAGCAAAAGCGGCTATGTGTCAGCGCTGTGGAACGTCGACGCCGGTGCGGGCATCCCCCCACATTTTCACCACCATGCCGACGAATGCGTAGTGGTCAGTGGAACCATTGCGGTGGGTGGGTCAATTCTGAGGCGGGGCGATTATCTGCTGGGGCGGCAGGGCGAATGGCATCCGCGCATCAGCTCACCGGGAGGGGCTATGCTTTACGTGCGGGCTCACATGCCGGCGGTGATTCAGGCGGCCGGCTGATAATCCTGGGACCGAATGAGCAGCAGCGCGCCAATCGGTGCCCGCACCTCGGGGTGACCCGTACCTTTCTCTCCGAGAAGATAATCACCGGGTTGAAGAATTTCTTTGCCAACGTGCAGCTCACCCTCGAGTACCAGACATTCTTCGTCCATGTCGTGAAAGTGAGACTCCACGCGAATGCCAGGCTCGAGACGCCATATGGAAGTCACCGCCTGGCTGTCAGGATCCTGATACAGACGTTTGATCGAAACGCCTTCCTGAAGCTGCTCCCATTGACCCTCGTCTTTACGCACGATGTGCAGTGGCTCCACGCCAATGCTTTGCATCAGCCTTTGGCGGGTCCTCGCCTTGCGCTCTTCAGGCATGGGCGGAGCAGCACTAACATTTTCGCTGATGGCCTCGATGGCCGGATGTTTCAGTGCGTCGGTGTCTTTCATTGTCATTCTCAGTTGTCGATTCACTCAGACTGCGACAGAACCTGGCGCAGGGTCTTCAGTGCACGAAATCCGTGGGACTTGACGGTACCCAGCGGCAACCCCAGTCGGGTCGCTACTTCCGTGTAGCTCAGATCGCGGAAATACGCCAGTGAAACCACCTGCCGCTGTATCTCTGTCAGGCTGGTCAGGGCGCGATGTACGGCGCTGCCGCGATTCAGCAGATCCAGCAGGTGATCGGGACCCGGACCCTCTGCCTCGGGCTCATCGATTGCGCTGAGGTCTACCTGGCCCGCAGAGGCAGCGCGTCGCCGCAGCCGATCCAGAGCCCTGCTGCGGGTCATCACCGTGATCCATGCCCGCGGACTTCCACGCTCGGGAGAATACCGGTCCGCGGTGCGCCAGATCTGGCTGAAGGTGTCGAAAACAACCTCCTCCGCCTCATCTGGATCGCGCACGATGGAACGGGCAAGGTTAAACACCTGATCCACGGTCGCGTCATATAGTCTACCCAGCGAGCGTTCGTCACCGGAAGCAATTCCGGCGAGGTCCGCGGCAAGCTGGTCGTTGCTGGTCTGCTGCAAAACGACGGCCTGAGTCATTGCGGCCCCCATTATCTCACGCGCCGCGGTTGGCTGGCGGCGCGGCTTTTCTCTTTGGCAACCATCTGTCTAAGCACCTCTTCGCACTCTCCTTTCTATACGCGGCAATTCCGAAAACGGTTGCACCGAAAGAGCTGCATCCGAGCGGCGATGAAGACGCGTAAAGCTTCTCGAATCGAGTCTGGAGACATGCGCCATGACAAAAGCCCTCACATTTCTGCTGCTGACCACACTGACCTGGCCGGCGGCAGGCGCCGCCGGCAATGAGCTGAATGGTCCGCCGGCGCGGGAACCGACAGTGACCACCGCAACGTCTGCCGAGGCGATTTCGAGTGTAGAGGGCCTGATACGTCAGGGACGGATGAGTGGCGACCCGGGTTATTTCCGTCTTGCCCTGCGCGCCGCGCAGCGGCTCTCGGGCACAGAAACCATGGCCGCGCTGGCGCTGCGCATCGAAAGCCTGCGGAACCTGCATCGCTTCGCGGAGGCTGAAACCCTCGGGCGTCAACTGCAGGCATCCAGCCCTCGGGCGGAACACCACGTACTGCTGGCCGACGTTCTCACGGAGCGAGGCAAGCTTGCTGATGCCGCCGCCATTTATCAATCGGCCATGGCGCAAAAACCGGGTGCCCTGGTGTACGGAAGGGCAGCACGGCTGCGATATCTGTGCGGCGATCTACCCGGGGCGGTGAGGTTCAACCAGCGCGCCGTGCGGGCCACTCATCCCGAGGACCTTGAGATGCGCGGCTGGCTGCTGACCGAGGGTTCGACCTACGCCCGGGCAGCCGGCGACCACCAGGCTTCGCTGGCGCTGGGCCACGCCGCCGTCGCAGCCAGCCGCTCGGTGCATTCGCGTTGGAATCTCGTTCAGGCCTATGAGGCGGCCGGCCGGTTCAACCTGGCGGTTACGCAGCTCAATGAGCTGGTCCGCGATTATCCGATGCCCGATGCCCTGGCTGCGCTGGCCCGGCTGCTGGACCGCCTCGGCAGGCCTGAGGAGGCAGCCCCTGTGCGATCGCGTCTGCACCAGTTGGGGTCGCGCATCGATCCAAGAGGCTTCGCACGGTACCTGCTCGAAAGCGGCAGCGACCCCGCGCGCGCTGCCGAGTTGATCGACGCTGAACTCAAACAGCGTCGCGATCCGCAAACGCTGCGACTGCGGGCAGAGGCCCATGCCGCCCTGGGAGAGCCGGCGCTGGCAACCGCTGCCCGGTTGGAAGCTGCCAGCGCCTGCCCGACTGAAAGCGAGATTTTACGTTTGTCCGCTCGCGCGGACGATTTTTGACGGCTGCCTGGCAGCCACCCACAAGGAGACTTCAACATGTCTGTAAAACCCAAAGCCGCATTGCGGCAATCCGGTCTGGCCCTGGCATTGGGCCTGGCTCTCGCCACGCCCATGATCGGACTGGCCTCCAGCCATATGGATGCCCCGTCGATCACCAGGGACGACCCTGCCAATACCACCGACGTTTACGCCTTCGTCGCGGAATCGGAGGGCGTCAAGTACCTCAGCACCGCGCTGGCGGTGTATCCCTTTGAGGAGCCCGGAATCGGTCCGAACGCGTACGATTTCGATCCCGAGGTGCGCTACGAAATTCATGTGGCCGTGGACGACGATCTTGTCGCCGGGCGTCCGACGTATACCTATCGTTTTGACTTCGACACCGAATACAAAAACGAGCAAACGATCCTGCAGGGTTACACCGGAGTCATCAACGATGTCGATGATGACGCCCAGAACCGGGTGCAAACCTACAAGGTAACGAAAATTGACCGCAGCCGGTCGCCTTTTCGTCCCAACGTCACGGTGCTCGGAGAGGCGATTGTTCCTCCCAACAATCAGGGCATTGCAACACCCTTCTACAACCAGGGAAATGATGGCGAGGCGCCGGCTAAAAACGGCGTGGACAGGATCGAGGACCTGGATCGGTACACCCGGGCGTCGATAGCGGAGCTGAGCTCCGGCTATCTGGCTTTTGCCGGCCAGCGTGACGACGGCTTTTACGCCGACATCCAGGCCATCTTCGATCTGCTCAGCTTCCGCGGCGGCGACGACCGTTTCGACAGCCAGGGCGGTTACAACGTGCACACCATCGTGCTCAACATTCCGGTAGACGAGATTGGCGGTGACCTGCAGCAGGTGGGCGTTTTTGCCACCACCAGTCGGCCCGTGTTCTCGGTGCTGGGCGCGGGACGGTCGCTGCACAGGCAGGTGGGCCGCCAGGGCAATCCGCTGTTCGCTGAGGGGTTCATCGCCATCGAGGACAAGGACCGGTACAACCGAACCATGCCCACGGCGGATCGTCGGCTGTTCAGCCAGTACGCCCTGCGCCCGGAGTTGGCCGGATTGATCAATGCGCTGCTGTTCAATGGCGAACCGGTGGTCAACGCAACCGATCGCACGGACCTGGCTGGGATTTTCATTCCCGATCTGATCAAGGTCGATCTGTCCACCGGCCCGGCGCGCCTGGCGGGCAATGGCGCCAACGCCGCGACCAACGCCGATGACGAAGGCTTTTCACGGCTCGGGATTTTCGGCGGCGACGTGCTGCAGAGCCGGATCAGCGACGGGTTTGGCGACGGTGTCGTGCCCGGTGGCTGGCCCAACGGCCGTCGTTTTGGAGATGACGTGGTAGACATTGCGGTCAGCGCGGCTCTCAGCGATCTGCGGGACTTGAACAACCTGCAGATCCAGGTTGCCGACGGCATCGACAACGTCAGCGAAAACGACATCGGGTACAACAAGGTGTTTCCCTATGCGGCAACGCCGCTGAACGGCCGCAACCACGGTCATCACTGACATCCTTTTGTCATCGAGCCCGGCAGCTCCTGCCGGGCTCCTTTTTGAGGAGCAATGAAATGCTTAGAGTTCTTGCAGCGCTGCTGCTGGCCAGCCTGTGTCCAGGCGCCTGGGGCCACGACCCGGGCATCAGCGAAATCAAGCTGTGTATCGGAGAGGCGGGAGTCCTGTTGACCTGGGAGCTTGCATCTGCAGACGCCCATCACACAACCGACGTAGCGGCCCGATGGGGAGACACGGTTTCGCCCGCCCGCCGCACCGGGCAGTCCCCACCGTCCCACCACCAGATCCAACGCTGGTGGGAATTCGATGCCAACTCAGTGCCCGAAGAAATCGCGCTGATCGGCCTGGATACACTGCCCTTTGGCCACCGTGTCGTGGCTGCGATTTGCGGTTCACCCATCGAAACGGTGCTTTCGGCCAACGACCCGCTCTGGCAGGTTTCAACCGAGGGGGTCGGTGACGACGACCAAAGACAAGCCGGGAAGTAGTTGATCCTGTCCCATGCGGCGTAGCCGAGCTTTGGAAGACCGGATCTGGTGTAATGATCCGGGTTTTCGGGAGGGACGCTAATGGCCGATTGCAAAGACCGAGCAGGATCGAGTTGACCGAACCATGTGGAACAAAACCGTTGCCGCTATCGCGATCATCCTCAACGCCTGTGGTGTGCCGCCGGAGCCAGAGGCCACGACACAGGAAGTCCGATTCGCGCCCGGCGCCACCGTGGACTTCACATTTGCATCCAACGGCCTGACCCTGTCCGGGGTTTTCGACACCCCTCCCGGACAAGAGAGCAAGGCGTTGGTCATTATTGTGCACGGCTATGGCCAAACGAATATCCGAAGCTGGAACTCTTACGCGGACCTGCGCCAGCGCTTCAGTGAGATTGGTGTCGCCACTGCAGTCTGGGACAAACCCGGCCAGGGGCAAAGCGAAGGCACGTTCGACATCAACCAACCCGTGTCCAGCAGCGCTGAGGAAGTCCTGGACGCGGCAAACTATCTTCGCAAGATCAAGGCACCGGGGTCACACAGGATTGGAATCTGGGGTGTCAGCCGCGCCGGCTGGATCGCGCCGATTGCATTGTCACAAGATCCGGATATCGACTTCTGGATCTCAGTCAGCGGCACCACGGGAGAAGACAATTTCTCGTACCTGTTGCTGTCAAACCTGCCCTATGAAGGGGGCACCGTTGAACAGGCTAAGCAGTTGGCTGAACAATGGCGGAGCGGGTGCGAGGTCTTTCGCACCGGCGGCAGCTTTGATGACTACCAGGCCACGACCGAATTGCTGCGCGCCAATGACTACATCAAGGAAATGCGGGGAGAGTGGCAGACCCGTGCGCAGTATGAAGCAGCACAAGGAAGCTGCAATGCCGGCAACTGCCTGAAAATCGATAACGATATGTGCTCCTACGTGCATATCGAGGACTTTGAAGGGATGCTCTCATCCCTGGAAGTCGACACATTGGCGATATTCGGTGAAAAAGACCTGAACGTGGATTGGCGCAAGACTCGCGCTCTTTACCAAGCCTCCATCGGGCAGAACCCGAATGCGTCCCTGGCTGTCGCGTCGTTCAAAGATGCCGACCACAATCTGCATGTTTCGGAGACCGGGAGCATTCGCGAAATGCGGACTATGACCGCGCCCCAAAAGAGCGACGGATACTACGACGTGCAAGTCAACTGGCTTGTAGAAACCGTTCTGGAAAATGGACTGCCGGAATGACAC
>JAAUYH010114758.1_pt1 | contig 12560 bp, 7 predicted proteins | sample 7278061 | NCBI WGS metagenome assembly JAAUYH01 (sample SAMN14350203, study PRJNA611818) | marine sediment metagenome | isolation source: surface marine sediment (0.6m) | place: French Polynesia: Moorea | collected 2018-08
AATGTCTCCATTATTGTCAACCCAGGCGGCATTAATATCTTCGCCACCATTATCCCCTAAACCAACATCAGAGTTGTCTGCATAGAGTTCCCAAGTTCCACTAGTTGACTCACCTAAAGTAGTTGCATTAAAGGCAATTAGGTCTTCGTCTGAAGCAGAAACCCCCGTGGGGTTTACAGAGCCTTTAGTGCTGATCAATAAACGGTCGTCTGTAGTAAATGCGATCGCATCGATGTCCCCGCTACTACCAGTCAAACCAACATCTGAACCATCAAGGTACCACTCATAAGTCCCAGCCGTGTTGCTTCCTGTGGAAGTGGGAATAAAACGCACAATATCATTTTCATCAACACTACCTACATCTGGCAGAGTAAAAGTCTGATTTAAACTCAGCAAGATACTGCCGTCTGAATCCAGGTGGAAGGCACCAATGTCTGCACTGCTCACACCTAAGCCCACATCAGAGCCATCAATATAAAGCGACCAAGTTTGGGTAACAGTATCAAAGGCTAAAATATCTTCATCTGCAAAAGAGACCCCACCCGCTGTACCATTACTACTAGAACTAGCATATATGGTGCTAAAGTCTGGTGGCTCAATCACCGTGACTGTCACCTCATCGCTGCTCGATAGTTCACCATCACTAACCTCTAGACTAAATACATATTCGCCAAAAACAGAGTTAGGGAAATCGACAGTTGTATCTTCTGCATTGGGAGCGCTAAAAGTAGCAGTACCAGGTCCGCTAATCTGACTCCAAGTGTAGGTCAAGGCTGCAGGGGGATCCGGTAGCCCATCGTCATTGACTGTGGCATCTAAAAAGACACTAAAGTCAGTAATAGTTTGATCGTTCCCAGCACTGACTGTTGGCGATTGGTTATTAGCAGGGGGAGCTGTTCCTAGAGAAAACTCGTATACTTTACCATCGTTCTCGTTGGGATCGGCGTTATTATCAATTCCGCGATCAGTAATATAAATACTAAGATTGGCGGAATTTTGGCTATTTTGACCTAACGCTAAACCAGCAGGTTTGACTGGGTTAGCAGCAGAAATATCTAGGGTATTTACTAGAGTTCCCGAGGTTGTTACTTCCGCAAGAGTGTTGACTGGATTTCCTACTATGTAGAGATTACCACTGCTGGGATCGTATTCAATACCTTCAGGATCGTTCACCCCAAGACTGGATGTATCAAAGTTACTTATTAGCGTGCCATCGGTTGCGATTTGGTAAACTTCTGAGTTAATTCCGTCGGCAACAAACAGAGTTCCTAGTCCGCTAGCAAAGGTAACCCCCTCAGGGTCAAAACTGCCAAAAGCTCTTGTGTCTAAAATAGTAATAATATCATCGGCAGTATCGTAAAGCAGATCGGCTCCTGGATCTAGTTCAACTATCTCATCTGCATCGTCATTAGAGATAAAAAGGTGTTGATTAGCGGGGTTATAAGCAACTCCAGTTGGTTCTCGTGAAAAGTCTCTGAAATCGAAGGTATTAATTAAACTACCGGGCAAGCTACTTTCAAACCCATTTTCCGTACCGAAGAAGGGATTTTCATTCACTTCAGAGTCACTAATCAGCAGAGTGTTGGAAAAGTTGAGATAAGCGATCCCTGCTGGATCAGGACTAGACGGTGAAAACTGTGAAGTATCAATAGTCTGCACCAAAGGTGGGTTATTAGTAAGTGCAAAACTTTGTATTTGTGATGCTTCTACTGGTTCATCTAAAGATAACTCGACAATTCCACCAGAGTTAGGCGCACTATCAGCAACATACAGACTTAATTGATTAGGATCGTCTGTTAAATCTCCACTAGGAGCAAAGACTAAACCTTCTGGCTGCCGAATTCCCAATTGGGATAAATCGCGGACTGCAACTATTTCGCCTTGTTGGTCAACTTCAAACAATTCTTGCTGGGGAAAGTTAGAGATATGGAGATTGCCAGTATTTGAGTTGAAAGCAATTCCTCTGGGATTATTTATTTCAGAGGGAATCTCAATTCGAAAAATTGTTGATTCTTCAAAGCTGCCATCGGCATTTGGTTCAATTCGCAGTATTTCCTTTGCTGCACCATCTAAAACATATAGAGTTCCCTCTGGGGCAACAGTAATTCCGCGAGCGTTTTTAATGCCCAAAGATGTAACATCAATTTCTTTTTGGTTTGACTGGTTGAGATTGCCGCTTGAGTCGGTCTGAACTTCAATTAATTGGTTACCGCTAGGGTTTAAACCCAGTAAACGATTGAACTGGGGATCGAAAGTAATGTTAACTGCTTGAATCGAAGCGGGTAGATCTATAGAAAGATTAGGGTCTACCTCTTCTTCAGTAGAGGTAATTGCAGTAGTAGTCGAAGAATTATTCGGCACAGTCAGAAAAGCATCAGCCCCAGGTATAAATATTAACCCTGTAGGACTAGATATTTCTCCATTGCCAAAAACATCGTCAAAAGTTCTTACCAGCTTAATTTGAAGGTTTTCCATGATCTTGAATTGTTACAGAAATGTTGCAATTAGCAATTGAGTTGGTCAACAAAACAGTATGTTGGTTTAAATTCATCTCAAATCTATTAATTTTCAAAAAACTTACAAAACCGCTTTTATTGAGCTTTTTTTTGTATTTTGTTGATCACAAATAATTAATTTAACTTGAAGTTAATCGTTCAATTTAAGCGAATTTTGCTGAATTTAACCTAATCTTTACTAAAATATAATAAATAATTAATTTAACTTTAAGTTAACTATCAATTCTAAGTGAATTCTGCTAGATTTAACCTAATCTTTACTGAAAATTAATTTTTAATTAACGACAAAGAGTTATTCCAATTCTTTGGTTTAGGAGCTTTGAGTGAAATTGACCATTAAAACAACAGTCTTTAATTGGCTAAAAAATCAATATGCTTACACGGAGGTATGTAAAGAGCTGTATGATCCCTCAGTAACGTTTCCTTTCAGAGATAATCAATCTAGTTCCCTCGGTAAAATAGCAATATATATAGATTTACTTCAGGGTTATGGCGCAGATAAAACGCTACTCAAAATAGCAGAAGGTTTAGCAGAGCTAGGTGTAGATGTGGATTTAGTCACTGCTAAAAAGGTGGGTAAAATAGGTTCTCGAATCAACCCAGCAGTAAATTTGATTGATCTAGGAAGTTCTAGATTTAATTTGATTAAGAATGTTGTTGGTTTAACTAATTACTTGATTGACAAAAAACCAGCTATTCTATTTTCCTCAATCCATTTCAACAACATAACCAGTACTTGCGCGATAATACTAGCAAGATTAGTAGGTGTAAATAGTAAGCTGGTTGTCAGACAGGCTAATCGACTTGAGTATCAGCTAAAAGGTTATCCTTTTCCGATTGGTCCTCTGATGTATCCACTAATTAGAATGGCTTATAAAAAAGCCGATTTAATTATTTGTCCATCAAAAGGCTTACTTTCAGACTTAACGAAGTTTATGAAAGCTGAAGAGAGCAAAATCAAGCTTGTTTATAACCCTACTGTAACACCAGATATTTTTGAAAAAGCTCAACAAAAGACCAATCATCCCTGGTTCGAGCAAAAATCTTTTCCCATAATTTTAGGAGCAGGAAGACTAAAGCCCCAAAAAGACTTCACAACTCTGATCGAAGCATTTGCTAGAGTTAAGCGGAATTTTCGAGATGCAAAGTTAGTCATTTTAGGGGAAGGCACACAACGACGAGAACTAGAAAACCTCGTAACTAAATTAGGGCTTCAAGGAGATGTTGATTTAGTTGGTTTTCAAGAGAATCCCTATGCTTTTATCGCGAAAGCTGATGTGTTTGTCTTAAGCTCTATTTATGAAGGATTGCCGAATATTCTGATTGAAGCATTAGCTTTAAAGAAAAAAATTGTTGCTACCAATTGTCCTAGCGGTCCTGCTGAAATATTGAAGTTTGGTAAATATGGTAGTTTGTTGCCTACTAGCAGTCCGTTTTTGCTAGAAGCAGCGATGGCCAAAGCACTTGAAGAAAAGTCTTCTAGCTTAGCTGAATCTAGCCCTGCAAATGATTTTGAGCAAAAAAAACAGGTTGAAAAGTATGGTCAGATATTTCTCAACCTGGTCGATAAAAATAGTCAAAAAAAACACACTTTTTCAATATAGTCCGTATAAGTTGAACATCATGCAGACTATATCGACTAGCAGTTTTTATTAGACATACATTATGTACCATCCAATCCTAACAATTTTTTATCAATTCAATCCTTTAAACCCTAGCATCGGTGGTATTCAGACCTGTATTAGATATATTATCAAGTACCTTCCAACTGAATTTGAGCTACGTTTAGTCGGAGTAGGAAACGATCAGTCTATGGCTATCGGAGAGTGGCATAAAGCCAAGTTATATGATCGAGAATTTCTGTTTATGCCCTTACTATATCTAGAAAACGATAACGTCAGAGGTCTAATTCCCACAACAGTCAAGTATACAATGGCTCTTTTAGGAAAAGATTTTTCGTCCGACTTCATGCAATTCTATAGACTAGAGCCAACTCTGGTCACTCCTCATTGGTCAGGCAGCAGGATTTTTCATATTCAGAATGACATTGAACAAGCCATGAAAGGTGCCAGTCGTGAGGGGGGAATCCTGTGGCGGCGATTTCCTTGGGCTTATTTTGCCCTCGAACGTTTGTTGGTAAATCAGTTTGATCGCGTTCTTTGCTGCAATTCAAATTCAGCAAAACAGTATCAACAACGCTATCGCAATATTGCTGACCGCGTTTCCTATCTTCCTAATGCAGTAGATGGGGATAATTTCTATCCATTGTCTGATGAAGAACGTCAAACAAGGAGAGAGTCTCTAGCGCAGGAATTAGGTCTTGATGAGAAAACCCGTTTCATCTTGTTTGCAGGACGACTTCATCCTCAGAAGCAACCTATTTTGTTGATCCGTTCGATCGCCGCTCTCAAACATCCCCACTCTCACCTTCTCATTGTTGGTCAGGGAGAGTTAGAAGATAAAATCCGTGCCGAAATTACCCAGTTAGGATTATCTGATCAAATTACTTTGCTTGGTCCACTTGAGCAAAGCAAACTAGCAAATTTATATCAGATTAGTAGTATTTTTGTACTAACAAGTGCATATGAAGGTCTTGCTCTCAGTTCTCTAGAGGCTCTAGCTTGCGGTACACCTGTAGTAACAACTCGAGCTGGTGAGACGCCAAATTTCCTCACTGCTGATAGTGGCATTGTATGTGAAGAGCAAGAGCCTACTGCGATCGCTAACGCTTTGAGACAGGTGTTAGAGCATCCAGAAAATTATCCTGCTGAAGCTTGTACGGGAGTTGCCAAACCTTATGACGCTAGAGATGTTGTTAGCGGTATCTATAACAAACTACTACAACAGTGGAAACAAAAAAACGTTTTTTAATTAAGTCAATTTATTAAAATTAAGCTAATGAAATGAGCAATCCAACTCGGGAAATAGATTTTCCTGTAACCTATTGTGGTAATTGTCTAATAGTTAAATTACCTAAACGTTTAACTTTAAAAGAATCAATTAGTTTAAAAGAATCATGCTCTGAGTCGATCAAACAAAATAAAGCTGGTCAAAAAGTAATTCTGGACTTTAAAGATACACAGTTTATTGATAGCAGTGGTATTGGTGCCTTGATCAGGATCCATAAAGTCGCTCGCCTATATCAGCAAGAACTAATTCTTCAGGAAGTACAATCTCCAGTAATAGCAGTTTTGGAAATGGCTGATTTGACAAAAGTTTTTCAGCTTCAGTCTACAAAGCTTATATCAACAAAAAGCTATTTTGCCACTCATCCTTCGATTCATTCTCCCCTCAAACGTCTAGTCGATGTCATAGGAGCAACTATCGGGTTAGTAATTACTGCGGTAATTTTTTTACCAGTAGCGATCGCTATTAAATTAGATAGTCCAGGTCCAATCTTATTCAATCAAACTCGTTGCGGTTGGTTGGGACACAGATTTAAAATTTGGAAGTTTCGCTCCATGTGCGTTGAGGCGGAGACGATGAAAGCCGAGGTGAGCAATCAAGCTGTCGGTGCTTTCTTCAAAAATAATCTAGACCCCCGTGTCACGAAAGTTGGTCGCTTCCTTCGTCGCAGCAGTCTTGATGAATTTCCTCAATTTTGGAATGTTCTTAAGGGGGATATGAGCCTAGTAGGAACTCGTCCTCCCATTCCTGATGAAGTAGCAATTTATAAGGTTCCAGAATGGCAAAGATTAAATGTCAAACCAGGAATAACAGGAGAATGGCAAGTCAACGGGCGATCGCAGATTAGCAATTTTGAAGATGTAATTGAACTAGATTTACGTTATCAAAAAAATTGGAGCTTTTTTTACGATCTGCGATTAATTTTTAAAACCATTCTGATTATCTTTAATAAAAATAGTGGAGCTTTTTGATCTAGTAGTATTTATGCAGTATGACAAAATCTTTAACCAAGAGTCAAAATCCTTTGGTGGTAGAGTTCGTGGGTCTTCCAGGCTCGGGCAAGACAACTTTATCTAATCTAGTTGCTTCCAAGCTAGAAGCTAAAGGAATCAAAATTGTTTCTAGAGAGGAGATTCTCAGACAGTGGCATCAAAAAAAAGCCTTACAAAAACTATTGAAGCTGTTTTCTTCTAACTCAAATCAATGGAATATTTTGCGTAATTCTCTGACATTTGCAGCTCAAGTCAAACCAATCAATTTGCAGAGTTTTTTACGGGCTGGAAAAGTTTTTGTCAATGTTAAACGCAATGATGCCGTGGTTCGCGCTGGAAATTGTCAAATTATCTTGCTTGAACAGGGCTTACTCCAGACAGTTTGGTCAGTTGTAATTACTGGCAGTCTCCCACAATTTAGCTACCCCAAGGGAGCAATGACCGCCCTTTTTGATAACAGGTTGATAGCCATTGTTAACTGTAAAATAGATTTAAATACTGCGGTGTTTAGAATAAAAAATCGTCCGAAGAAAAAGAAAAAGGATAGCTATTTCGATCTTATGGATTCAAAACAAGTCTATTATTTACTTACAAAATACTTTCCTTATCTTCAAGAGATAGTTAACTTTGCGCAAACTACAAAAATTCCCATTTTAGAAGTAGATGGCTCACTTACTTTAGAAGAAAACTCAGAAAAAATTGTCAATTGGATTGTCAGTCAGATTAGCGATAGCTATGAGTAATAGTTTTAATTAATGCAATTATTTAGATAAAATCAAGAAAATCCCAGATGCTTATAGCATACAATTAACATAATACAAATGCAAATTAGTATAACAAAAATTAGAAGCAAATAATTCGCGATCGCGATCAACAACGAGAAACAGTAACCGAGAATAATTAAAAATTTTATTTAAACTGAATTGACAATGATTCGTATTTTAATCGTAGATGATCAAAAAACCATCATAGAAAGAATCAAGTCCATGTTACAGACAGAATCGGACTTGGAGATAGTTGGAACTGCTAGTAATGGTTACGAGGCAATTGATTTAGCTGCAACTTTAGCTCCCGATATTATCCTCATGGATTTAGAAATGCCCAATCTAAACGGCTTAGCTGCAACCAAGTTAATCTGTCAGCAAAATCCAGACTTTAATATCATAATTTTAACCATTCAAGACCGAGACGATTTATTAGTTCAGGCTTTAAGTGCAGGAGCTAAAGGCTATTTATTAAAAAGTGTCAATTCTCAGGAAATTATCGAGACGATTTATTTAGTTTACAAGGGAAGCGAACTCCAAAAACCAAAAGATAATCAGCTTGAAGAACTACACAGCATTAACAATAATCATAACGGTTATAAAAATCGAGCTACGTTCACAAGAGTAGCAGATTACCCTAAGACATTAACGAGTAATACTGACTTAGAAGAGTCAAATCAGCATACAGTTTCCCGGCAGTCAGCATTTAATTTCTCTGCTTTAATTTCAATTTTAAAGCGTCGTTATCCCCCTGCTTTGATGGGATTTTCAGGTGTTTTATTAGGAGCGGCTTTATATTTAATTTTTGTTCAAAGAACTTATCAAGCTACTGCTTCGATAATTTTAGAAGATCGCCAAGAAAGTATTTCTGAATTAGGAAAAAATTTAAGCAGTATTTTAGAAAGCAGAGAATATAGCCCTCTTGCCAGTCAAGTAGAGCTAGTGCGCTCAAAATCAGTCTTGAATAGTGCACTGGAAAATGCTGCCTTAAAAAAAGACGGATATTTAACCAAACAGATTTCTGCTAATGCAATTCGGGAAAGCTTAGGGATAAAAATTATTCCTAATACCAATATTTTAGAAGTAAGCTACGTAAATTCTGATCCTGAGTTGGCGAAGCTTTTGTTAAATGAAATTATTAAAGCAGTTATCGACAGAAATACCAATAGCATTCGTTCCGAAGCTAGTTCGGTCAGACAATTTTTGGAAAAACAAGTCAGCAAACAGCGGAATGAACTGAGTAAATTAGAAACAGCAGAAAACAGTTTTCGAGAGCGAAAAGGCATCGTTGCTCTTGATAATCAAACTGCAAACTTAGTTGATAGTTTAAATGATTTAGCAACTCAAGAACAAAATTTATTGACTCAAATAAAAGAACAAGAAGCTAAAGTAAACAGCCTCAAGCAGATAGCAAAAGTAAATGATGCTGAATCTGCATACACTAGAGGAAGAATTGGTCAAGATCGACAGCTAGAAGACCTGAGAACGCAGTTGATAGATGTAGAGTCAGAACTAGCTGCTGCACGCTCTAATTTTACCGATAATAATCCTACAGTAATCGCCCTACTTGAGAAAAAAGAAAAAATTCTCAGTCTTTATCAAGGACAAGTTAGGGAGGTTTTAGGGGAGGGAGCGACATTAACTCCCCAGCTAACAGAAAAGGGATTTAGTCAAGAAAGAGATGGACTTAGTCAAGAAGTTTTTATTGAATTAATTACTAATCAGACACAACTAGAGGCAAATAAAGACAAACTTAAAGTGATCAGAGTAGAGAAAGGAAAAATAGATAATCAGATTGCTTTACTACCCGCTCAAGTTCAATCCCTTACAGAATTAGTACGCCAGCGAGAGCAAGCTAATGAAAGCCTACAATTTTTACAGCGCAAACTAGAAGAAGCTACAATTGCAGAAGCTCAGTTAGTGAGCAACATTCAGGTTGTCGAGCAAGCAAGCCGGCCTTCCGCTCCTAGCTCTCCCAAGATTATTCTAGTACTAGCAATTGCCTCGATAATAGGTATAATTCTGGCGACTAGTATTATCCTACTTTTAGAAAAAATTGACCGTACTTTATACGATGGTAGGGAAGTAGAATCGCAACTAAATATTCCCTTCTTAACTGCTTTACCCCATCTTCCAGGTAGTACTAAACAACTAAATCGAATTAACTTGTTTCTGAAAAATAGGGATTTATATGAACCCTATCGTTATCTTCTCAAAAGACTAGAATCATATAGATTAAAAGTAATTGTAGTTACTAGTGCCACAGCAGAAGAAGGTAAGTCAGTAGTTGCGTTACACTTAGGTGCAGTATCCGCAATGCTGTCCAGACGAACTTTAATTATCGATGCTCATTTAGATCGACCAAAACAACATCGTTTGTTTGATGTCAAACTTCAGCCTGGGTTGACTGAAATCGTAGCAGATAGGTTGAGTCTGGCTGAGGTAGTTCAATCTACTGAGATCAAAAATCTTTCGGTTCTATCTTCCGGAATCTCGACTTCTAATTCATGTCAGATCTTGGAGTCACCTCTGATTAAAAATATACTTCAAGATGCTGCGATTCAATACGATCTAGTAATTGTCGATGCGCCATCAGTAAGCAGTAATTGTGATGCCTACACTTTGAGTAAATACAGTAATGGATTGGTAATGGTGACGCGACCTTTTTACACCAACAAAAACGTTCTAGAGCAGACTGTGACGGATCTCAAAAGAAATAAAGCTTCAATTGTTGGTTTTGTAATTAATAATGCGGACAAGGAAAAACAACAGTCAAATAGCGATCGCGACATCATTAATCATAGTCCATTACTCTTACTCAATTCTAGTCAAGCCAATAACTCCCATCAAGATACCAAAGAGATGAGCCAATCATGAAGATAAATAGTTCTTGGTACGCTACCTCACGGCTATCTCTAAGTGTAGGAGTTATAGGAGCGAGTATTGGCTTATTTCTAGGAGTAGTAGCTGGATTTCAACCTTTATTATTATGCTTGGCTGTTTCAGCTCTTATTTTAGTTATTTGTTTTTTTACTTACTTCGAGCAAACAGTACTAGGTCTGTTAATCTTGCGTAGTTCTCTCGATATTTTTTCCGATCAGCAAATTCCTGCCGTTTTTGCCATTGGATTGGATGGATTAACGCTACTCTATGTAGTATTAATGCTGTTATTGGGTCGAAAGGTTATAACGGATAAGTTTTTTTGGTTTTTTGCAGCTTGGGTGACAATTCAAGGTCTATGGATTATTCTCCTTCCTTTGGGAGGACTGGGATTGGACGGTTCCTACTTGTCAGTCAGCATCCGCGAATGGGTGCGTTTATTTTCATGGCTAATGGTCTATCTATTGGTTATGCAGCTTAAAGACAAAATTAGACCAGAGCGTTTTATTAATCTTTTAATGCTCAGTCTGATTGCACCACTGACAGTTGCTTTGATGCAAGTGATGCTACCTCCTGGTGTGCTTCCTGCTCTACTTGTTTATAGAGCCGATAGCGAGTTTCTGGTTCTGGGTGAAGGTTCTCGTATCTTTGGCACTTTAGGTCATCCCAATGGTCTGGCAAAATTTATAATTTTGTTTATTGCTTTAACTTGGTGGCAACTAGAACGCTCCAAGGAACGTTGGTTTTGGGTGATTTTAATGGGCATACTCATTTTTTTCCTGGTAACGACTCAAGCTTTATTTGCTATCGGCATGTTTGGAGTTTTTGTGATCGTTCGTGCTGGGCAAAAAATTTCGGCATCGAGACTTTTTGGAGCAGGACTAATGTTCGCATTATTTATAGCCTTATTTGCGACATCGGAGTATGGATTGGAAAGATTAAACTCTATTGCTAACACCCCACTACTCAATCCAGATATTGGTGTGTCCCAAGCAATTTTAATGTACGAAGGAAATAGCTTTAACTGGCGCATAGCGCAATGGACTTATTTGTTACAAGCTTGGCAAAGTCATCAAATTTTTGGTTATGGTCTAGATGCAAGTCCAGCAATACCATTTTTTTATAACGATGCCCACAGCGATTATATACGCGCTTTAGTAGAAGGAGGAGTTGTCGGCTTGATAACTTTTTTGATTTTTCTGGGAGGTCAACTCATAAGGCTGGTTCAATTATTTAGAAAAGCATCTCCCACAAGCAATTTGCGCCGTCTGTGTTCTATTTTGTTGGCTATTTTTTCGGCATTTCTGGTGGGTATGACTACTGATAATATGTGGGGCAATACTGTTGTTTACTTTTATTGGTGGTCTCTATTGGCTGTAGCTGGCTGGGATTGGAATCAAGATCAATCTAGTCAAGTTAAGTTTATGAAGTAACTCAAAGTTATTTAGTGGTCGAGTTTTTCTTGACCATTTCTTTATAATAAATTCATTTTTTATTCAGCAACGTCAACTAGTTAGAGGAAAAATTTAATGTTATTTTTACTAAAAAAGATTTTAAAAACAGAACGCATTGCTATCGATGTGATATTTATTTATCTATATAAAAAAATTAACCATAGTTATTTATTTAACCTGTTTCAAAAAAAAGAAAGTAAAATCTTATTTATAATTGGTTGCCAGCGTTCGGGAACTAGTTTAATGAATCGGATTTTTACCAGAGAACCAAATACCAGTGTTTATAGGGAATCAAGTCAACTTTCATCAAAAGACTCAAATAAATTAAGACTAAATTCATTTGAAGAAGTCAAGTCAGCTTTAGCAAAAAATTATGCACCTCTAATTGTTATTAAACCCGTTGTAGAAAGCCAAAACGCTCTACAATTACTCGAAAATTTTCCCGAATCAAAAATACTTTGGATGTATAGAAATTATAAAGATGCTATTAAATCGTACTCTAAAAGATTTAGTGGTAACAGAGCAATTATAGACTTAAAACCGATTGTCGAACAAGATAGAAAAAATTGGCGCGCCGAAAAAGCTTCTGATTATGTTCGTTCGATTATCACCAAATATTTCTCTGAAGATATGAGTCAGTATGATGCGATCGCACTATTTTGGTTTGCTCGCAATCAGCTATTTTATGAACTTAATCTCGATCAAAATTCAAAAGTTTTTATGTGTAAATACGAAGATCTTGTCGCCCATCCGATAGAAATGATGAAGACCATATATCAGTTTTTAAACATAAATTTTCAAGGAATTAGAGGAATCGATGAAGTACACTCTAAATCGGTAGGGAAAGGGGATGTGATCGAGCTATCACCATCTATTGACAAACTTTGCCATGATTTACAAGAGAAACTCGACCATACATACTCTTTGCGGTCATATGTGAACTACTCGTAGGCTAAAGCCGTAGGAGCTTCCTCTTTCAACTAGATTGCTTGCTTTTACCTTCGGCTAATTGCCTATTCTCACAAGTCTTACGTTCTATCCCCAGGT
>JAAUYH010248577.1_pt1 | contig 12558 bp, 12 predicted proteins | sample 7278061 | NCBI WGS metagenome assembly JAAUYH01 (sample SAMN14350203, study PRJNA611818) | marine sediment metagenome | isolation source: surface marine sediment (0.6m) | place: French Polynesia: Moorea | collected 2018-08
CTCTTACTGGCTGTATTTCTTCACCTAATAGAGCATTAAGTAAAGTTGATTTTCCTTGGCTAAACTCTCCTACTACGGCGATACGGAAACTTTGGCACTGGTTCCGTCCAATGGGAAGCTAAAACCTTTTACTAGCAAAATTTAGATTGCATATCGGATGTTTAACAACTGTGCCCAAGATATCCCCACAGGCACAATTCCTAAATTCACAGCAGGTACCATCTTAGTGGTGAAATGAACGCGCACAAAATTGTGCACCAACCAGTAGACATCAAGTGTTCGTTGTAGGTTATTTCGGGATTTAGCATAGGTGTTGGTTTGGCGACGAAAGGCTGCATTACGCCGCCTGATAGAAGCATTGAATGCCTCTACGTGATTGGCGTGAATGTCCGACTCAGCAACATCATGTTTGGTCTCAGGATGCTCAGGAACTGGGGCTTGATATTTTTGGCGTTTGCGTCCAGGACGCAAATGAAGAGCCTTTGTTTTTCAGTCTCACTCGTACGCCTTTAGATAATAGTTTTTTGGGGCGTCCTGGTCGACCACTGCGAATCAAGTCATGACAAATCTCAAACAGTAAATTACCATAACGTCGTTCTCCATCAGTTAAGAGATTAAGACTCCCTGTCTGCTCAATCACCTGAGCCAAGCAGTTCAAAGCCTTCTCAAATAGCTGTTGGTTTTTGCGTCCACAGTGTAATTCCCAAATAAATCGACTGCCTCGTTCCATCAGAACAATCGTCCATCCTTCTGAAGCTGAAGGAGGAACATTTTTATCAACCTTGGTATATAGTTCATCACCTTCTATCTCTTGATGAATAAACTCATGCAGCAAGGCATAGAGCATCAACGTGGGTTTCAACTCAGCTAAGCGCCTTTCCCAATTAATCAGGCTTTTCTTCGAGACATTGAAGGTTCGAGCCGTGGCATTCAGACCCATCCCATCACTCCTGGCTTTGAAGATCGTAATAATCCTACTAAGTGGGGTTTTTAGCCCAGCGATCGGGGTATCAAAGCTCTCACTGAAATATATGTCGCAGGGAGGACAATGATAGATGCTGCGTGAACCATGAGCTTGAGTCGGATAGCGAGTATGGAGAGAGACTTCTTTACTCGCACAACAAGGGCAAGGACGGGAGAATAGATCCATAATACATTTGACTTAGAGGAGTTTACGAATCACTTATTATCTCTTAAGTCATATACAGCAAAGCTTTATCTTGTCCCACTTAGCGGAACCAGTGCCAGAAATTGTGCAACCGGAAATAATGCTCAAGATTGTGATTAAAAATATAAATCTAGTTGATTTGTTTAAAATGTGAGTTTTTCCCATCAACCTTTGCCGCTGCGCGGAAGTAATAAGTAATAAGTAATACGTCGTGAATCGTAATAGTTATCGAAAAGTCGAAGTGTTTGAGCCTCCCGAAAACCTAGATCCTTTATGGATTGGCGTCGCTTCTGTGATGAAAGTTGAAGCTAGTGGAACTCGTGGCAATGAGTCTTATCACAGATGTCAACATCGAAGCTACACCTTTGGTAGTAAAACCCAATTATTTCTCTGTTCTAAAGCGTATTGAATCAGTATGTGATAGTCTTCCTTCAACACGAGCTAATATTTGTAAAGTACTGGACATTTTTTTCAATGCAGTGGGCGAATATTGAATCACCGAAGATTGTTTGAGAAAATTTTCAACCCCCAATGCAGAAGCAAAACGTGCTGTTCCTGATGTAGGCAAAATATGATTAGGACCAGCTAAATAATGTCCTACAGCTTCTGGAGTAGATTCTCCCATAAAAATAGTTCCTGCATGGCGAATTTGCTCAATTAAGTCCCAAGGCTCTCTTAAATGCAATGCTAAATGTTTTGGGGCGAAGAAATTAGATAACTCTGCTGCTATTTCTAGGGACTCAACAACTCCAATTAAACCATAATGCGAAATTGCTTTTTCAGTCAGGGTTTTCAGAGGATGATTTTTCAATTGTTGCAGAACTTCTTCTTGTACTTGATGAGCAATTTTCGTGTCAGTGGTTAAGAGAATAGCTGCCGCGAGGTAATTTTGAGCTGCGGTGGCAATTAGATCTGCTGCAATGTACACAGGATTAGCATTTTTATCAGCGATGATAATAATTTCAGCACCAGTGGTTAAAGAATCGATGCCAACTTGACCGAAGACAATTTTTTTTGCCAAATTTACATAGGTATTTCCTGAACCTGCAATAAAATCTACTGGCGGAATAGTTTCTGTCCCGTAAGCTAAAGCTGCAATTCCCTGAGCACCTCCTAAGCGATAAATTTCATCAACACCGGCTTCTTGTGCTGCGACTAAGACGGCAGGATTTATTTTCAGATTTTCTCCTGGCGGTGTCACCATGACAATGCGAGGGACATTGGCAACTTTTGCGGGTATAATACTCATTAGTACGGTACTAGGATAAGCTGCTCTCCCTCCAGGAATGTATAAACCTACTCTATCTATGGGTGTATAGCGTTGTCCCAAGACAATCTCGTCTTCTGCAAACTGGACCCAAGATTTGGGAATTTTCTGACGATGAAAAGCGGTAATTTGTTGACAAGCTAATTGAATTGCATGGATCAGATCTTGTGATAACTGTTGGTACGCAGCATCTAATTCGGAACCTCGAACTCGAAATTGTTCTGGAGTTACAATCTGTTGATCGAATTGTGCTGTGTAGTCGATTAAAGCATGATCGCCTTTGTTTTTGACTGTATTAACAATTTCCTTGATAAGATTTTCTTGTGATTGGAGAGCCGTATCTAAAGCGCGATCGCTGATACGTTGGAGTTCTGCTTGTACTTCAGTTTGCAGATATATTATACGCAGCATGAAATCCCTATATTTTATCGACCTACAATTACCTCTCTAGCTTAACGTGGATCGTCAGTTGATTGGGGAATTAGGGATGAGGGATTTTTTTGAGTTTGGTAATGAGGAAAAGAGCTATCATTTGATTTGTGCTAACTTTTGAACTCTCCAAAATCTATGAATCAATCCAGCTTTTCGGTGTGTGTTATCTTGGGAACTCGTCCTGAAGCAATCAAATTAGCGACTGTAATTGAAGAATTACGCAATACGCCTGATATTAAAACCTATGTAATTTTAACGGGACAACATCGGGAAATGGTTGATGAGGTTATGACATTATTTGCAATCATAGCCGATCGCGATTTAGATATTATGAAACCCAAGCAGACTTTAACCGAAATCACTTGTAATAGTTTGCAGTTATTAGAGAAAATTTTTGAGGAACTAAAACCAGAATTTGTCGTAGTTCAAGGAGATACTAGTACGGCTTTTGCTGCCGGTTTAGCAGCATTTTATAACAAGATTCCTGTAGGTCATGTAGAAGCAGGTTTACGAACTGATAATTTGTTTAATCCTTTTCCTGAAGAAGCTAATCGCCGTCTAATTTCTCAAATTGCCCAATTTCATTTTGCACCTACAGAATTAGCTGTGAAAAATTTACAGAGATCGGGAGTTGTGGGGGAAATTCACCAGACAGGAAATACTGTGATTGATGCTTTACTAAAGGTAGCGAATAATAATCCTGAATGCGATATTCCTAATCTAGATTGGCATAAATATCGAGTTCTTTTGGCAACAGTTCATCGTCGAGAAAATTGGGGAGAACCATTACAAAATATTCTTCAAGGATTCCACGCAATTTTAGATAGCTTTCCCGATACAGTTTTATTGTTACCTCTGCATCGTAATCCTTTAGTTAGAGAACCAATTCAAGAGTCTTTAGGGAAACGCGATCGCGTTTTTTTGACGGAACCTTTAGATTACAAACAATTAGTCGGCGCGATCGCTCGCTGTTATTTTTTACTGACCGATTCTGGAGGTTTACAGGAAGAAGCTCCTAGTTTAGGCAAGCCAGTTTTGGTATTACGGGATAACACCGAAAGACCAGAAGCGGTTACTGCAGGAACTGCTAAATTAATTGGCACAAATTCTGAGAATATTTTTGCCAATGCTAAGAACTTATTAGAAGATGAAAATGCTTATAGTCAAATGGCAAATGCGATTAATCCTTTTGGTGATGGTTTAGCTGCTCAGAGAATTGTTAAAATTATTCAAAAATATTTTAATAATTAACCCCATTGCATAAATATAAAAAAAATCTGAGTGAAGTGAATCGGGAGTGAGGAATAGGTATTACCTTTGATTGATAATATTATTTATGAATAGTAATTAAAAATAACTGAAAACTAATATATTTAAAGTTTATTAAATAATGAAATATTCTGATTGGGATAATCCACCTAAAAAAGTAAAATTATTACAGAATGAAATTCACATTTGGCGAGCTAATTTAGATCTGTCTACTGTCGTGATAGAAAAATTAGCCAGCACTTTATCAAAAGATGAAATAAATCGTGCTAATCGTTTTCGGTTTCAGCAACATCGCGATCGCTTTATTGTCGGCAGAGGAATATTGAGAGAACTTTTAGCTAATTATCTTCAAGTTAAAAGCGATCTCGCTGAAGCCGAGGCTCTGCACGCCCCGCGCTTGCGTAGCTCTACCCGAAGGGGCAGCGGATCTATTCGAGATCGCGTTATTTTTGAATATAGTCCGCGAGGAAAACCTCAATTAGCATCTTTTTTAAATCAAGACAGTTTACAGTTTAATGTTTCCCATTCTCAAGACTTGGCTCTCTATGGTTTTACCTATCAAAGAATAATTGGTGTTGACTTAGAATATATCAAAGATAATATTGACTATAAACAACTAGCAAAGCGCTTTTTTACAACTCAAGAATTACAATTAATTAATAGCTATCCAGCTAGAGAACAAAAAACAATATTTTTTCAGTTATGGACAGCCAAAGAAGCTTATTTGAAAGCTACAGGGGACGGTTTAGCTGCGTCTTTAGATACTATAGAATTTACTCTAGATAATAATAGTGAACTAAATTTAGTGGCAATCAAACAAGATCAAGCACAAGCATCTTATTGGTTAATCGACAATTTTATTCCTCAAGATAACTTTGTCGCCACAATAGCTGTAAAAAATAATTCAATAATCTCTGATTCGATAGCAACTAAATTTTTTGAATACAGATAAATTTCTTGCATAAGTCTGAAAAACTTCGGTTGATTTAAGATAAGTACTTGTGAAAAATTAATTATTAGCGTGAAGATAGGAGTTAGGAGTTAGGAGTTAGGAGTTAGGGGTTAGGGAAAAGAAATATGTGTAATTAATTTTGCGTGCCTACTTATGAATAGAGAAGGGGAGAGAACACGATTTAGTGCAGAATCATTATTTCATCATTTACAGGAATGGGAAAATTCTCAAGGCTTAGTAGGATTTACTAATTATAATTTATCGCGATCGCTTCAAGACTTTTCTCGACCTTTACAAGACTTAAAATCTGAGAATAAAGCAATTCCTAACGTAATTTTAGTAGAACCAGATCCGATTAAATTTATTACCTATTTTTTGGCCGGAATTATTGCTGAAGTTAATTTATTTCTTGGCGATCCTGATTGGCAAACCCGAGAATGGGAACAAGTGTTTAAGTTAGTTAAACCTGATTTAATTTGGGGAGACTGGGAGACTGGGAGACCGGGAGACCAGGGAGACTGGGAGACCGGGAGACCAGGGAGACTGGGAGAGCAATCTATTATTGGGATTCCGACAGGGGGATCTTCGGGACAAATTCGTTTTGCTGTTCATACTTTATCTAGTTTGACAGCTTCTGTATCAGGTTTTGCGCGATATTTTGCAACCCCACAAATTAATTCTTGTTGCACCTTGCCTCTATATCATGTTAGTGGTTTGATGCAATTATGGCGTTGTTTTATTACTCAAGGTAAATTAGCAATTTTTCCGTATAAATCTCTTAAAAAAGGAAAAATACCCGAGATTACGCCAGAAAACTTTTTTATTTCTCTTGTCCCTACCCAATTAAAATTTTTACTAGACTCTAATCCCCATTGGTTAGCAAAATTTCATTCAGTATTATTAGGTGGTGCGCCAGCTTGGCGATCGCTTTTAGACCAAGCCAGGGATGACAATATAAAATTATGTCCTACCTATGGCATGACGGAAACTGCTTCTGGGGTAGTTTATTTGCGATCGCATGACTTTTTAAATCAGAATAATAGTAGTGGCAAAGTTTTACCCCATGCCACAGTCAAAATTATTGACAATCAAGGAAAATTACAGCATTGTGGGGAAATTGGCACGATTAAAATTCAGGCTGATTCTTTGTTTTGCGGTTATTATCCTAAATTGAGAACAACAAAATCTTTGATTACTGATGATCTCGGATATTTTGATGATCAAGGCTTCTTATATATCCTTGGCAGAAAAAGTCAGAAAATTATTACAGGGGGAAAAAATGTTTTTCCTACCGAAGTAGAGACTGCTATCTTAGCTACAGGATTAGTTAAAGATGTCTGTGTAATTGGTTTAAACGATGAGCAATGGGGGCAAGTAATAACCTCATTATTTGTACCTGCTGAAAATTTTAATCTCAATTTACTCAAGCAAAAATTACATGGTCAATTAAGTAAATATAAACATCCGAAAAATTGGTTGCAAGTTGATTCTCTACCACGCAGCGATCGCGGTAAAATTAATTACCTTAAAATGGCGCAACTCGCCTTACAAAAATTAAAAAATTAGTAATTTTTATCTGATATTTTCGTTCTTACCTTGAAACATTGAAGTCAATAATTATTCATTATAAATTGGTTTTTCTCCTCTAATAATTTAAAATACCCTATATATGAATTACAATTTTTCCGATCTCGCCACACTTTACAAAAATACTCTCTTAAATAATGTAATTCCTTTTTGGGAAAACTATTCCCTTGATTGGGAGCATGGAGGCTACTTCACTTGTTTAGATCGAGAAGGAAAAGTTTATGATACTGATAAATTTATTTGGTTGCAAAATCGTCAAATATGGACTTTCTCTATGCTATACAATCGATTAGAGAAAAGAAATAACTGGCTAGAAATAGCTAGTAATGGGGCTAAATTTTTAGCAGGTAAAGGAAGAGATCAAGAAGGAAATTGGTATTTTTCTCTAGATCAAACAGGACAACCTTTAGTGCAACCTTACAATATATTTTCTGATTGTTTTGCAGCTATGGCTTTTAGTCAATATGCTATGGCTTCCGGAGAAACTATAGCTCAAGAAATTGCTGTACAAGCTTACAATAATGTGTTGAGTCGTCGAGAAAATCCTAAAGGGAAATACAACAAAATTTATCCTGGAACAAGAAATCTCAAAAGTTTAGCTGTCCCAATGATCTTGGCTAATCTTTCCTTAGAAATGGATTGGCTACTACATAGTGATCAACTAGAGGATATTTTAGATCAGACAGTACAGGAAATCATGACAGATTTCTTAGATGATGAACAAGGATTAATGTATGAAAATGTTTCCCCCAATGGTTCTTTTGTTAACTGCTTTGAAGGACGATTAATTAATCCTGGGCATGGTATCGAAGCAATGTGGTTTGTTATGGATATTGCTCGCCGTCGTCAAAATTTAAAATTAATCAATCAAGCTGTTGACATTATGCTCAATATTCTTAAATTTGGTTGGGATCAAGAATATGGAGGTATTTATTACTTTTTAGATCGTCAAGGTTATCCACCGCAACAACTAGAATGGAGTCAAAAATTATGGTGGGTTCACTTGGAATCTTTGGTCGCCTTGGCAATGGGTTATGGTTTGACTAAAAGAGAAGAATGTTGGCAATGGTATCAAAAAGTTCATGATTATACTTGGCAACATTTTCCTGACCTCGAATATGGCGAATGGTTTGGTTATTTAAATCGTCGCGGTGAAGTCTTATTAAATCTTAAAGGCGGCAAGTGGAAAGGCTGCTTCCATGTACCTAGAGCTTTATACTTATGTTGGCAAGAATTTTCTAGCTTTTAACCACAAAAGTTAGGCTCTACCGAATCCGCAATGTAAATATATGGAGCCTTACTAGTTAGATTTGTGACCAAAAATTGTTGATCATGAGGATTGCAGCAATTAAAAAAGACATTTTGTTGCTTGTATGACTTCAATCACACTACTTAATCTTAATCTCCATTAGCTTTGAGTTAGTAGAATACATGGAGACTAATAATAATGAATAACTATCAGCCAAAGTTCAACAATGAATTTGCTTTTGTCCCTAAAATGTTAAGTGGGATGGCAGGAGTTCTAATTGGTTTAATTATCGCCACCTCTTTCCACTGGATCTAGTAATAATTGACGAAAGTAATAAGTAATAAGTAATAATTAACTGATTTACTGGACTACTAATAGAGATTTGGTTTATAACAAACATTAAGTATCTCTAAATAATAATGAAAGTAAATCTGAAAGACGACATTTTAGCTATTTCCTATGAAGACCTCCCTCAATATAAAAAAGGTGGTTCTATTGTAAGAAATAGCTATTTTTGGGCTTTAAAGTCTATTGCTTGCTATAGTTCTAGAGGTCGAGATTGGGAATATGATCGCGATGTCTGGGTTGCCTTATCCAGAATGTTGCTTGCTTTTACAGAATCTGGATACTTAGGCGATCATGAAACTATTCTGGAGTTTGATGAAACTACTCAAATTCCTAGCGAATTACGTTCTATTTCCACTTGGCTCTAATAATAGTACTATTGACCAAAATTTAAATAATTAATTATTTTGTTTTTAACTTAGGTTATGCTATATTATTCAGGGCAAGGGCGATTAGCTCAGCGGTAGAGCGCCTGCCTTACAAGCAGGACGTCACTGGTTCAAATCCAGTATCGCCCATTTTCAACGAAATCCTTGATATTTCTCTCTGTGTGATTTAAAGTTGTACAGTAACTAATTGTTTGTCATCGGTAACAAATTAATGTCGCTTTAACAAATAAGATGACGCTTAACAAATTATATGTCCCAAGACTTACTTTCATTTTGTTAGATGACAAAAACCTAGATTGATCTTAACTCCTTTATCGCTAATCAAGTACATAATAATTTTGGGCGATACTGGATTTGCTTTCATGTTCTGTTTTCAAGAAAATCCTTCTTGCTCGAAGGTGATTCAGTAACCACTACGATAGTAGACCCATACCCTTATTGCTGGGAGCGCACCTTATTCCTACTAATTAAATTAGTAGCAGCATCAGGGCGAGCAGTTACTAGGGTCAGAAAGCAAGATTATTTTTACAATAACCAAACTAACCCACATTTTTCGTAGCACAGAGGTTTACTAGAACATAAACTACGGCGCGATAATTAAGCTTTAAATTTTACTTCTTTTCTGACTTCTATTGATTCAATCCATCTCATTCACCGAAATAGATTGTGACTCTACTAGTTAATTTTTTTGGTGCATCTTTCTATATAATCTTTCAATCCATCTCATTCACCGAAATAGATTGTGACTTGTAGCGATAAATATCTAAGCATTGCGTAGCTACATGCCTCTTTCAATCCATCTCATTCACCGAAATAGATTGTGACAGCGGAAAGCCAGAAGCTTTGTCCAGTAGTAATTTTGGTAATCACTTGCGCGGAACAAAAGCAAAAAGTTCATTTCAGCGACAGTCTTCAAAAAAACTTTAGTCAAAAAATAGCCGCAATCTTTATCTATCAACGGTTTCGAGACTTGCGCGGTACAACTTTACAAAAAAGCCAATTTTGAAAGCCTCAAACCAAGAGTGAGAAAGGATTTCCCCTTGATCGGGGATGATTCAGTAGCCACTACAGCAGTAGACCCGCGCCCTTTTTGCTGGGAGTGCGCCTTATTCCCGCCTATTCACGGCAGCATCAGGGTGAGCAGCTACTAGGGTCAGAAAGCAAGATTATTTTTAACAATAAACAAACTAACCCAGATTTTTCACAGCACAGAGGTTATTAAACATGAACTGCGGCACTGTTGATTGAAAAATTATTTAATTTTCGAGGTTCAGATAGGTGAAATTATAGAGCTTGATTATGTTTATTGTACCAAGCGATCACGCAGTGCCAGCTCCGCTGATCGCGATTTTTTGGGCTTTTTCGGTGGGACTACCACGAACGGGCTGTTTAGCTTCTTTGATGACAATCCCTAATTTGTTAGCTTGATTTGTAATGCTTTCAATTAATCTAGCATAGCTCCAATTATGGATGTTAATGCGATATTTCTTAGCATATTTCTTTTGTCCCTCTTCATAGCCTGGAATTTTCGCTTCTGCTTTGGCTTTAACTTCGCTTTGGACTATTTCTCTCATGTCTTCAATTTTAGGAACTACGATCACGCTAGCTTGATATTTTTGTGCTAATTCGATAATCGCTTGAGCAAGAAGACGATCGATATATTGACCTAAATTGGATTCGCCTAGTTGGTAATTACCCTCTTGTTTTTGAGCTTTATGACGTTGATGAGATAAATTGCGTTTTTGTTGTCTTTGGCGATTGAGTAATCGATAGTTTTTTCCCAAAAGTTGTTTGACGTTGCGAAATGCGATCGCGTTTGCTTCAACTCCATCAACAATAGCGACTGTAGCTGGTTTGTCCAAACCCATTGCTACGCCAAGAATGATATTGGGTTTTCCTTGATAAAGTTGACGAGAAGGACGGGGAAAGGAATTATGTAACTTAGCTAATGTAGAGTGTTTTTTTTGAACAAAAGCTTGTTGATTAGGACTTAACTCGCCTTTGTCTTTCATACTATCAATAGTTTTTAGCAGTTTAGCCTCTTTTTCTTGACGAGCTTGTTGAGTTCCTTCTGCTGACCAAAATCTAGTGTCCACAGTACAGTGCAGAATCAACCTATTAGCGTTCCAAGGCTTACCTTTAGCTTTGTCTTGTTGCCAAGTAAGTTTTGCTGAACGAAGGGTAAATAATCCGCTGGAATGGTTATCTTTGCCTTCTTTTTTAATTTGTTGATCTTCTAAAAAACGTTGAAACCAATGTAGCTGTCTGCGATCGCAGTAAACTTGAAAGGTATGTTTACTCAAGCCATTAAACCGAACACAAAGCCGACCTTTCTCATTTTTGTGCCATTTCAAATCTTCGTTAGTTTCAAAGGTGATGGGAAAAGGAAGAGACTTTGGTTTAGTCAGTAGTACATCTTGCCAAGAACTAGCTTCTTTATTGTCCTTGGGGGCAGTAGTTGCAGCTGTCATTAGGGTTTCTAGCCATTGTTCCCCTGTTAAATCTCTGACCTGAGGACGACTACCTTCAATTTGGTGTTGAAGTCTTTCTATTTTGATTGCTACTTTACGGCGACGTTGAGCAAATTTCTTGCTGTTTTCTGGTTTGTCGGGTTTTGGTATTTTGCAGCCGTTTTTGAGTAAATAGCAAATAGCAGAACGAGTCAAAGTCTCTTCAGTTTGGTCAAATAGATCGAACAGAAGTGAAGATTTTTTCGGAATGCGATCGCTTTTTGGTTTTTTCTGGAATTTTTCTAAGTTAGTTTCTATATCGGTAAGGATTTCCTTGGCTTTTTTTCGCAGAATATCGAGACTACATTCACATTCTTTTAAAAGTTCTGTATCGCTTTTAAGCATTGATAGCCAACGTTGTTGTCCTTCAAGTTGGCGTTGTCTGCGTTGCTGTAGTTTGAGCCAGGATTTGTAGATGTAGTTTACTGATTTGATTACTGAAAGGTAGAAACGAGAAGGCTGACCTTCAAAAAGAGGCTCGGTTTTGAGAGATTTGCAGAGTTCACTAACTATAGTTGCAGGCAATTTCCCCTGAGACTGCCATTCTTCAAATTCTGGATGATTGTTTATTTGCGTCAGTAGTTCGTTAATTAATGGCGTGTTTTTTCTGCCATTAATTTCCATAAATGACGGCGGGTAGATTCTGATGCTACTAAGCGACATTGGATAGTGATTTGGCTCATGACAAACACAAGCGTCCAATAGGTACATATATGTATTTTACTACACTTCTGTAGAATTTTGACTATGGGAGAAAAATTCTTTACAAGTAAGCAAGCAGCAAAAATTATTGGTTGTTCTTTGCGCCAATTACAGTATTGGCGTGATAAAGGCGTTGTTGTACCGACAATTGAGGGTTCTGGTACTGGTAGGAGTATTTATTATTCGCAATCCGATCTGGTTCAACTGGCAATTATGGAGTACTTATTGTCAGTTGGATTGAGCTTTGCAACAGCGTCTTGGGGATTAAAGGAGTTAATTAAAACTGATGTTGATTTTGCTAATCCTGAAACTAAGAAGCGATGGATGTTGTTGTGGGACAAAAAAACGCGATCGCTTGTTTTAGAGGCGTTTGACAGAGAAAAAGCGATCGCATCTTTAGATAAAGGTCAGCCAATGATTCCGTTATGGTTGGACTTGATTCATCAGCAGTTAAAGACATGACTTAAATCCGGTATTTCAATAATTTGGTGTTCTTTTTACCTTCTTCTCTCTTGAGCGATATCAGCTTTCTGTAAAATCCTATGCCTGTTTAATTCTATTATTTATTACAAAAATAGGCGTTGGTAAATTAAGGTATGATTAGTCAAATAAGCGATCGCTAACAAGAAGCATGTTTTGGAGTATAAGGAACTGGGACATCTTGAAATCTTAGATAGTGAATTAACAG
>JAAUYH010053139.1_pt1 | contig 12554 bp, 5 predicted proteins | sample 7278061 | NCBI WGS metagenome assembly JAAUYH01 (sample SAMN14350203, study PRJNA611818) | marine sediment metagenome | isolation source: surface marine sediment (0.6m) | place: French Polynesia: Moorea | collected 2018-08
CTTCGGAAAGCGAATAGAGACATTCGAGCCTCAATTGTACCATACACACGTGACGTCAAGAGTAAATGGATTCACTGACTACGTCTATTCGACTTCCGATGTCGTTCCTGTCGGACTATCAACCACATCGTGGGCCGATTGTGCAGTGGTCCGCATGCAAAATTGTCTTACCTCTACAAATCCAAGGCGGTAACTTGGAGCGCGATGATCACGCAACTTTAGGGTATCACTAAAATTTCTAATTTGAAAATTTAAATCTACCCTTGCCACATCCCTGTTTATTGCACTATCGCGGCGGCAGACGCTTATGCAGTGATAATGGAGAACGCGGCAGCGTCAGATGCTTACGCAGCGGCAATGGAGAATGAGAATCCTGAGCCCGTGAATGCCTCAAACAACACTGGTGAGGCTGAAGAAAACAGCGCCGATGCAATCGAAAATGGGATGGAAGCGATGAAAATCGTGGAAGACAACGAAGCCGCGCCTGCACAAGAGGAAACAACACCTGAATCTGCAGAGCCTAAACCTGAGGCAAACCAAGCACCCTTAAGAGAAGAAAATGAATCGCAACCTACACGTCCTCGGTTAGTCATTCAAAGCCTGGTCCTCGAGAACTTCAAGAGCTATGGCGGGTGCGTGAAGATAGGACCTTTCCACAAGCGGTTCTCCTCCATCGTCGGCCCCAATGGCTCGGGGAAGAGCAATGTAATCGACGCGATGCTGTTCGTGTTCGGGCGCCGCGCGAAGCAATTACGCCACTCCAAAATGTCCGAGCTTCTACACCATTCTGAAATATACCCGGACGTCACCTCTGGCACTGTCACTGTTAATTTTCAGGAGATTATCGACACCGGCGACGGGGATGACGATTTTGAGGTTGTGCCAAACTCGCATTTCGCAGTTGCCCGAAAAGCGTTCAAGAACAACACGTCGAAGTATTACCTGAATGGCAAGGAAACGCAAATGAAGTCGGTTATCGCGTTGTTGAAGAGCAAAGGCGTAGACCTCGACAACAACCGCTTTCTTATTTTGCAAGGTGAAGTGGAACAAATTGCAATGATGAAACCCAAAGCGGTCACTGCCCATGAAGACGGTCTGCTCGAGTATCTCGAGGACATTATCGGCACAAATCAATATGTGGAGGAAATCGAGTCACTTGCGGCTCAAGTCGAAGCGCTGAATGAAGAGCGCACGCATAAACTGAATCGCGTGAAAGCAGTACAAAAGGAACGCGACGCGCTGGAAGGTGCGAAGAACGAGGCCGAGACATTCTTGGAAAAGGAGAAAGAATTCTACACGAAAAAGGGCCGTTTCGTTGAATCACGGATTGCGGTCCACATGAAGGATTTGGGTGAGCACAATGAAGTGTATCAGGAAGCCAAGGCGAAACTGGAGGAGTCGGAGAAATTGTTTGCGGAACGCGAGAAGCACGTGAACGAGTTCGATGAAAAGTTCAACGCTGCCAAGAAGCGCACCGACGAACTGCGCAAGAAACTGAATGATGCGCTCAACGCCTATGCGGCATTCGAACGGCGAGATATTCTGCTGCGTGAGAACATCAAGGCGTTGAAACAGAAGAGCAAGAAACTGAAAGAGAAGTTGGAGAAGGAGGGGAAGAAGAAGGAACAAGCGGCCGAAGACGTTGAGAATTATCAAGAAGAGAAATCGGAGGCCGAGAAGGAGTGTGCAAAAATGGAGAAGAAGCTGGCTGATGCCGAAGCAGAGCTGGAGAGAGTACATCAAAGTACGAGAGAAGCCACAGCTCCAATCCGTGCGCAGTTGGAGGAGAAGCAGAAAGAACTGATGCCTTTCACCGATACTGTGAATAAGTGCAAACAGGATCTGGAGGTCGCCAAAACTGAGCTTCAACTACTCATTGCCAAGCGTGATGAGCCTGCACGTCTCTTGGCAGAGAAGGAGCAGACACTTGTCACTCTTCAGGCCGAACTCAATCAGGCTGAGGACGTGATTTCCGCAATCGATAGCGAGAAGCATGGCGTGGAAATGCGTTTGCAGGAGCTCACCGAGCAGCAGAGAGGATTCGAGAAAGAAATCGCGGACAACACCGGAGCTCTACGCGAATTGCAAGCAAAAGTTGCAGAAGCTCAACAATCTTCACAAGCGGCGACGTCGAATTCCCGTCTAACGAAAGGATTACATGCCGCCATGCGAGACGGTCGCATTACTGGTGTCGTCGGACGCCTAGGTGACCTTGCATCTGTCGACCCACAGTTTGATATCGCGGTTGGTGCAGCAGCGGGGGCTCGACTCGATAATATCGTTGTACGTTCATCTGAAGCCGCACAGGCCGTCATTCATTTGCTGCGTCGTGAAAACCTCGGTCGCGCAACTTTTGTCATCCTGAACAAAATTCAATATTTAGAACGTAACATTAATGGCTGGCAGCAAGACCCCAGAAGTGCCGATGGGCCTCGTTTGTTCGATTATTTGAACATACCGAAACCAGAACATCGTGTTGCCCTGTACCATGCGTTGGGTGATACCCTTGTTGCGAACTCGCTTGATGAAGCACGTCGAATGGCGTTCAAACCATCGCGGAAGAACAAGGTTGTCACGACATCTGGTGACCTCATCGAGTCCTCCGGTGCAATGTCAGGAGGAGGGCGCGACCCTCCCAGACAAAGGTTAGGAAAGGGCGGTAACGCGTTTGAGGTTGACCCACGTGCTTTGCAAAAAGCTATGGAGGACCTAGAAGCTGTCCAAAACGTTGTGAGGGAGGCCGAAAGAAATTTAGCAGAAGCCCAGAGTGAGCGTCGTTCGCTCTCGCTAGGTATTGAACAGATTGAGAACAGGAGGCGACGAGCAGCAATGGATATGGAATCACTGCAATCTCGTGTTGTTATTTTGGCCGAAACACAAATCCCAGAGCTTCGCAAAACGGTGGCGGCTGCGAACAAAGCCCAGAAAGGTAGCGAAAGGAAGAAGATTAAGGACATGGAGAAACGGATTGCTGATGGTGAGAAGGGGCTGGAGGCTGCGAATTCATCTTGCGAAGGTATTCAAAACGATATCACACAACTCCAAAACGACATTGTGGCGGCCGGAGGTGAACGGCTTCAGAACGCAAAGGAGGAAGTGGAATCGAACCGTGCGAAGCTGAGCGCGGAGAAGAGCAAATCATCGAAAGCAGCCTCGCGCGCAAAAGAAGCGGAAAAAGCTATCAAGAAAGCGGAGCAAGTTATTAACAAGACGGAAAAAGAAATCGAGGCCAACGCGAAAGAACGTGACGAATCGAAGGCAGAGAAGGATAAGTTGGAGGATCAGGCGGCTGAAATGGTGTCGAAACATGAAGAAGCCAAGGTGAAATACGACGAGGCGTTGGAAGTCCAAGTGAAAGCACAGGAGGAATATGCCGAAGTGAGAGATGCGTTGAAAGCACAACGACGCGACGAAGTATCGTTGAAGGAAAGACTAAGTGAGTCGCAACGAAGTGTTCGCGCGTGTAAGGCAGAGATTAAGGAGTGCCGCAAGGAAATGAGGAAAATTGAGTGCAATGTGAAACGTATCAACGACATGATCTATGGTGCTCTCGGAGTGGAGGGCAATGAAGACGATGACGCGGAGGAGGATATGGATGTCGACAAAGAATTTAAGGATGCCAAAGATGGTGAGGAAGACGAGGAGGAGGAAGACAAAATGGAAGTGGACAATGACGAGGGAGGAAAGGATGGCATTGAAAAGGAGACGGAAGATTCAAAAATTCTGACTGCGGCGGAGAAAAGTCGACTTGCGAACGAAATAGCAACACTGCAAGCGTACATCAAGGACAAGAATCCGGACTTGCGTGCTATCGCCGAGTACAAGGAGAAGGAACAAGAATGCAAAGAGCACGAGGGCGAGTTGGATAAAGTGACGGAGCAGCGAGACACGGTGAGAAAGAGTCATGACAAGTTGTGCAAACGTCGGCATGATGAGTTCAAGACCGGGTTTGATGAGATATGTAAGAAGTTGAAGGAACTGTATCAGATGATAACACTTGGAGGTGATGCGGAGTTAGAGTTCGTCGACTCGATGTATCCGTTTACCGAGGGAATCGTGTTCTCAGTTCGACCGCCGAAGAAGAGTTGGAAAAACATTTCCAACTTGAGCGGAGGCGAGAAAACGTTGAGTTCGCTTGCATTGGTGTTTGCTCTTCACTACTACAAGCCGACGCCATTATACTTTTTGGACGAGATTGATGCGGCGCTCGACTTCAAGAATGTGAGCATTGTCGCGAACTATGTGAAGGAACGGACGAAGAACGCGCAGTTCATCATCATTTCGTTGCGTAACAACATGTTTGAGCTTGCGGACAGACTCGTTGGAATCTACAAGACACATCATTCTACCAAGTCCGTGACGGTGAACCCTCGAGCGTTCGTATCGGTGCGTGGCCGGTAATTGTGCGTAGGTCGAGGCTAGGTGACGCAATCTGGTTAAAGAATGTATAGTAAAGAGTAATTTGCAAGGGAGCTTTCCAGGGTGAGGTGGATGATAGCTGTTCGAATATTACCAACTGTCGAATCATGTTAGTTATTGTAGCAGCCTCGTGAAAAAGTGAATCGTATCATTTTTCTTGGAAGATCTCGATTCTCTTACTTCTGGAAATCGCACAGCGTCCGACGAATGTGCACGGACCCGCAGCACATAGTCACTAGACTGTTGCATTGCACAACCATACCATTAGCGATTGTGCTCTTTTGTCGGAATACAATCATTCGAAAGAAGCCCTCTTTCTGAATTCGAGCATTCCATTGGATTCTATTTCATCAGAAATGCCCAGTGAACTTCGAATAGTCACCAGGAATAGCAGCATTTCGATCTTTTTGTTAAAGATAGTTAAAAAACTTATGACCCTGATTCTAAAGGTTGCCACAGATGCTGAGAAAAACCAGTTTCATTTCCTTCATAATGTGAAGCGCTCGATAATAACATCTAGGACTATCACAAAATGTCGCTATGCGAGCCGCCTCACAACGCTCCCCATTTCAAATGGTTAGAACAGTCGGTGGGACATCTGAATTCAGGTATGCTGCTCGATTTCATTACAAAATAGACAAGATTTCGGGTAGATTCTACCTGTTACTATTCTCCGAAAAATAGAAAAATTTCTAGTAGACTAAAAACGAAAGAAATTATCGAATGATACAATTAATCCCTGAGACAAAAAGTTCAAGACCCGATACTATTGATATGAGGTGCACATTGCCAAACTCATCTAAAATCTTCAAGGCAGCAATAAATGGAATTCATAAAAGCAAGTATTATCGATCGATCGTTAATGATCTGCAACCGAGATGGCACTGCAAATACCAAGCAATCAAATTTACTGTTCACGATCGATCATCTTGATCAACACAGGAGTAGGAAATATAGAGTCCATTCTATCTCGGCTAGCGATCAAATTGATCATCAGAGGATCAGAAGTCGACAATTGTTTGTATAGAAAAAAACAGTGAATCACAGTCTTACAAATTTTCATCATTTGCTGATCGTTCTATTCCGGTGCATCATCATCTTTACAGGTTGTGAAGAATTTACCAAAAGACAAGCAATCGAGAGTATGAGATATTTCGGGTTACACAAGTATGGGACATCCTACGGACTCAATTATTCGATAATTTTAAGAATTAAAAAAGCAATGTTCTAGTAGGTATCCCTCGTTACACCTGGAATGACATACATCCTTAAATAAAACATTACGTTTGGTAAGAATACGGCAGACATAGGGAACATGGAACATGAAATAGGAGGAATAAGGAAATTGGGAGAATATTTATTTTTCGAAATGCTCTGAGAAAGAGGGTACTGCACAAACCAGAACGGTACTATTGAAAAAAACAATGACGAAAAAATTAAAAAATTGGAATTGGCACGAGGAAAAACAAGTTTATAGTTAGAAACGAACGAGGACTGTTGACGGTGGCTTCTGGAGAGGCACGGAATTTATCCCTGTAAAGCACATATTGTACAAGAGGGAGGGAGGAGAGGAGTTCAGCCAATACGACCACGCCCAATGGTCTGTTATTTGCCTCCAGAAATGAAACGTTAGTACTTTACGCGGATAACTGTTACTTAAGGCAGATCTTAATTATCATTCAAGTAGCTGAGATAAGTTGGCAGAGTATCAGATTGAGTCATACGCTTTGAGTTTCCTGCAAAGTTGATTATATGGAGCAATGTGTGAATCGAAGGCAAGAAGAAATTTGTTTACCAAGAAAATTCAGGCTTTTTGTTCTAATTGAGGTAGTGACTTAATTGTCAACAAATTTAGAAACATCGATCGAGGGAGCTCATGATAGATTTGTTAGATCTGATTTACAAAGCGAGCTATCGTCGATTAAAAATATATGATGCCGAATATACAGGGTCTCACGAGAAAACTGCACAGAATCAACTTGACATAGCTCTCTGTAACGGTGTCGCTTTCAAAAAACAAGATTCATAGAGCGTGTCAACTCATCAACTTTTTTGGTATCCAGCGAATACAATCAATCGGAAGAACACAGTTCTGCCCGTGTGCGATCTGTTGCAATTTATTGCGTTTTTTGAACTTCGTTGACTTGGATTCGATTTTCGCTACTGAACGAACTGGAAGTCCTTACATATGTCGTTCTACTTCAATTTGAGTACATATATGAAACGAGATCAGTCCAGGTACTAAAGCCAAGCTGAAGCTCCAGATGTCCCGCTTTTCTAAATTGTGCTGTAATTTGCGATTTTCAACTTTTCGCTCTACTGCAGACTCACAAAAAACCAAAAACATTTAAATAGCGTACCTGCAAACTTTATCTTCTATACTTCGTATGCCTATTGTCTGATTACCTAATCAGAAGTTATTCGACCTTTATTGAGCGTTTGTAAGGCCACTTTGCTTTCTTTCGAACTTATTCTGTCTCTCTACGACTGCATGCATATCAGGATCCTATAATTAGATTTCAATACTCTTATGAAAAAAGAGCTCGTATTGGCAACTTACACAGTGTCACCAAGTCGTTATGTCAGTACTGCATGAAAGCCGCACTCAAAGAACTCTGTAAAGTTTTTTTGCAACACCCTGTTTATATATATTGATAAATCATCAGCTTACGGTGATTAAACATGACGTATCAACTAAAAGAGTGGACCTGTCAAATTTATCTTACTGTGCGAGAAAAGCAAAATTACCAGCGGTTTAGATCCTAAATACGGTACACCGGAATTTCTGTTCCGTTTTTCACAGGGATAAATGATACCAAAGTACACAGTACATAATGACCTAACCAGAAATTCTGCCAAAATAGTAAGCCAGTATCTTTCAAAATCATATCTACCTGAGTTTTTGCTTATGTTTCAAGTGACATTTGGTTTTTGACCATGTAAATGACTTGGAATATTGAAAAATCCGAGTGACCAAAATACTCTTCATTTATTCCTCAAATATATTGATTAATGTACGGCCAATGCTAACTTTAATTAGTGATGTTAGCGTGGAAGCAAATAGGTAACTAGAATCTTTCGTTCGCATCTTCGATGTTAATTTTAGTCAATTTTCAGGACGAGTCTCAGATCAATCTTGAATTGTAAAATCAAATCGACAGAAATCTAGAACCTTCAGTTACAATCAAAATCAATTGTATTTGAATTATCTCTGTCGCCTGCAATATTGAGTGTTTTACCCAGCAGCCGCCTCGAATTATTTTTTCGTCGTAGATCTCGATCCTGTACAGCTTTTAATCGACGTGATCGTATTCTACTTCGAATATTATCTATACGGCAGTTTCCGTACTATAAGGTTAGGCCAAATTGAAAAGACAAGAACTGAACTCGGAAATAAACGAATGAAACTCAATATTTTGAGTATTACCGACCTTACCCTTTCGTCCAAAAATCGAGGTCACGTAACACAGGCAATTATTGTACAGACAACAGTTACCATAAAATAGCCATGATATTTGGTTTTTTGGCTGCTTCGGGGTTTGCAACGAATTTGTCGAGGAAAATGGAAATAATTACTCGAAGCCTGCAGAAATAGAAAATAATATTTTACAATTAATGGGGAGGAAAAGCAAGGAAGAAATACGAAAGCCAATTGAATAGCAAACTCGGAACGCAGCGATTAGTGAGCCACCCAGCATTTTACGCGCGTAACAGAGAACCGTTATGGAAATTTATCGTAAGGTTTTTTGGATTAGTTACTATTTCGTTTCACTCACAACACCGTGGGAAACACCGAAAAGTGCTTTCGTTGACTCCCTCGTCCGATTTTTCTCGTCTGATGCGAAAACAAGGTCGATCCTGCAGGACATATGTACACGTAGATGATAAACAGTAACGGTATTACTACAGAACGTAGGAGCATATCGAAGACGACGGGTTTGGGCATGCAATTCAACGAACTATGGCCGAACGGTAGCTTCAGTAAATCGAACAACGAAATCCAGTTATCGTAGATTCAATCCCGCTGCATGAAGTGGGCTCCGCATCACCCACAATGTCAAGAAGCGATCTGGGCCTGTTCTCGGTCCCTTGAGCGACTTTGAACGCTCCTTACGCTCACCGTGGCACCCGGTTCCGTAAACGCGAAAATCGTCAGCAGCAGTCTGAGAGTAGAAATGAGATGCAATTGTGGTACCTTTATCACTGCGCAACAGAAAGCCAGTGTAAAAATCGATACTTCGTTGGAAAGTGGTGCCCACCTTCTAAATCTGCACCTATTATAGCAGTTCGTAGAAATATGTCCTTCCCATGTCTTCTAACAGTTTGAGACAAATTAATTCCCCCCTAGTACCATTATCAACGCCATTTTCATCCTCATCATCTTCATCTTCCCCAACGGAATTCTACAGTAGTATGCGCTACTGATCTGCTCCGTATTCGCTTGTGCTTCCAGTTTCATACCGAGCACGAGACGAGACGTAAGCAGAACACATAAATTTATAGAGAACTGTTTCCTCCATTGTAATGAGCGATTCTTTTTCATTTATTGTAGAACTGCGAGCGCACGAAGTGCGTACTGCATACCTAGGTAGCGCTGCACTTTGCGAGTCACTTCTTAATGCATTCCGTTCTGTTCTAGCGCCGGATCGACGAAAAACTCGAAGTCGACGTTTCTATACACGCTCTGAGGTAACTGCATGCCATTCACATTGAGTCTCACTGCTTGATTTTCGTCGTCTACTCCCAGCCAAAGGTGCAGCCATTCCAAGTTTTTGCAGTTCCCGCACAATAGCACCACCTGTTGCGCTATACGGAACGGAATTTCCAGATTTGGGCTCCTTTCCTTCACCACAAGGACAACTTTCTTGAGGTTTGGATTCGCATCGACGAGGGGCTTCAAATCGCTACTTGGATCAAACACAGCATTGAGCACCACCTCAATTGATTTAAGCGAACCCGTTGCGTTTCCAATCGTGGGCAGCTTCGAATCAGTTATGCACATCGGCCTCTTCATAGAAATGTTCTTTAGCGTTTCCATCGGGTCCGCAAACATAGGACCCACCCATTCATCACAAACAGCTTCCTCCTGAAATCCTTCACTGACGACACTGATTTCCACCAGGCGTGTACAATTCTGAAATGCAGCAGTCATTCCCACCCATTGACCGCCCACTCTCCTTTCTTCTAGGATCCTTTCTTCATCAATTTTAATCGCCACTGTGTGGAGACATCGGCAGAGCGCATGGATTTCTTTGTCAGCCATGTAGTACAAGGTAGCCCTCAAGAAAGATTCACACACACAGCCGACACTGCCTCACATCTCTCCGCCCCCAACGTCAATGCATACGCTGATTTCAACTGTTTCCCGTAGGACATCAGAAATTTCGCATACACCCATTCGCTCTCTTCATGGTCTTCAAGCAGGTCGTCGAGCAGAATCGACTCAAGTCCATCACAATGGTCGTGTAGTGCACGCAGAACTCCACCCCAACGTACCTGTGGGCCGTATGGGAACACCAACTCCACTTCTTTCAGGGTCATGCCAATCGACGGTAGCAAGGCTTCTATAGGACCGGTCGAGAACCCGTCGAACTCAAATGAGCGCAGCGACGTACATGTACTTGCGACGGACGCTAAACAAGGTATCGACTCATTTTCGGTCTGAGACATGTACAATTCTCGAAGCTGACGCCCATAATGACTAAGCAAGACGTTGATACCGGCATCGAAGTAGTTGGACCTCTCTCCGGCGTCAATGTCAAGTGTTCGCACATTCGGGCAGCAATCGACGATGATGCGTGCCGCTTCTTGGAATTTGGCCCGCATTCGGGCTTCTTCTACGACGTAGATCCAATGAGGTATCATCCATTCTCGCAGCGAGACACTTTCAATCGACTCTTTAATAGTCTTGAGCAGTTTCTCAAACACTTCAAATTTTAATCCCGGACCTGCGATAATGCAGTTATCCATCGCAAAAGAATTTCGATGTACCATTTCAAATGAAATGGTATTGAGCGCGCTGCCCAAAGCAGGATAGCTTGATGAAAGCTTCTGCAAACTTATGAGCGAAACGAAGCTGTTGAGCCACCCCCCTAATTGGCCGGAGCTCGTCATCGTGCACCGTATCCAAATAAGATACCGACCTGTCGCTCATCTCGCCGCCCTGTTCCGGCATATGCGAATCGTAGAAATCGGACGTTGACGGAAACGGTAGTGCTTTGAGGGTGCCAGTCGAAGTGCAATGTGTTTGTGCTGCCAGAGTTGGGAGTTGTGGAACTGGAAGTGTTTTGTCCACATTTCCAGCGCGTGGGCCACCGAGCTACATATTGCACGTCGATGCCTGGTTGAATCAACCATGCAGTGCTCAAATATCACAGATAGGACTATTGTTCTAGAATTAAGTGTGAATTGAAAGAGCCCCCATCGCGATCGCTTTTCTAACATTAGAGCCATGGCTTTGCCATCTCTTGAACGTATTTACTGCGGAAGTCTCATGACAAGACCGAATCGTGATATTTTCTTGAGGGATTACGGTTTGGTAGAGCTTTCGGTTCGCTCTGTGGTATTTTGCTTCGATACTGCCTGCAAAGATAGCTTGGTTGAAATCAAGCGAGTTTGAATAGAGAAGCATAGAAACTGTACCTCGGCATACTTTAGTAGAGTGGTTCGATATTGTTTGGGATAGTTTCATGTCCTAACTTGCTTAGCATCATTGCTACGAGTTCATTTCTGACCGAATAGAATTAGAAAATCGAGTAAGCCCTTCCAACCTTTGGGAGCAAGCCAAAGATCATTCTCACAGCAGGAAACTCCAACGAATGCAATGCGGGTGTGCTAGGTCTACCGTAGCGCTTGTCGTGAGGAAAATATGGTGTGCTTCACAGTGCGTTTACAGTAAGAAGTCACACAGTTTCAGGAGAAAACAAAAGAGCCCGGGAGACAAAGGTACTAGGCTGCTGTATCGAACAAATATAGCAACGACATCCAGAGTACTAAAGGCCGCACACTGCAGTGCAAAAATTGAGCTTGCCTAACACAAACAATCATTCCGTTGACGACCCCTCTCTCAATTCAAAATTGCTAACATTCTATTAGTGGCAACAGGGAAAAGCACCATTCTATCTTGTTGTGAATAGAATAATACATATACCAGTGACTCAAAAGGTTGAAATCAATCCTATGAGAACCTCTTTCTGTAACTTGTATTGTAGTATTTCCGAAGACATAGACTTCATCTCAACGCAACCACGAAACCTGAATAGAATCTTATTTCGTAGATGATTTATTGTTCGGGTCTCTTTAGTTCGATTTTTTTGCTCATAGACCACTCTGAAGCTACAGCAGAACAATCAGATTAACCGCAGCTTTCTCTCTATTTGTAGCAATATTCCTTTCTGCGTACTGGTGCGTCAAAATGCGATTCATTGAATGGGCTCAATTAGCAAAAATGCGACACAAAATTCTACAAAATATAATGTTACCTGTGTACGATAGGGGGACAAAATTCTGAACCCCCCTGAATTTATTAGAAATAGAACGGTAAAAACACTGATATCTAATTTGTAAATTATGTAACATAGTAGGAATCCCAAAACACAACTGGACATGGGGCGCAGCCGTGGACCAAAAAACGTCACCCCGAAGCGAAAGCTCAGCATCGTAAGCATGGTGCAAGCAGGACTACCACCTGCATACGTTGGAAAATTCTACAATATCCCCAAAGATACTGTTAAAAGTATACTTAGACGCAGTAAGAAACAAAAAGGCAACAATGCAGTGAAAAGAAGAAGACGTAAGAAGAAACAAGCCTCGGCTTGCTATCAAAATCTACTGAAATATGTAGAAACCAACAACAAACTACCTCTATTTGTGATTGCTGCACAATTCCGTACTGTTGATGGACAAAATTGTCTATACGTACTATCAGAAGATATCTACATAAGAGTGGGATAAGAAGTTACCTATCTGCTGCCGAACCGTATCTGTCAGAGAGGCATATTGCAGTACGTTTACAGTGGTGTAAAATGAAGCTGCATTGGACTGCACAATAATGGGAAAATGTTGCATTGACTGATGAGTCATCATTCACATTGCGTCCAACCAAGAACTATTCTCGTGTATGGAGAAAAGTTGGA
>JAAUYH010036803.1_pt1 | contig 12553 bp, 7 predicted proteins | sample 7278061 | NCBI WGS metagenome assembly JAAUYH01 (sample SAMN14350203, study PRJNA611818) | marine sediment metagenome | isolation source: surface marine sediment (0.6m) | place: French Polynesia: Moorea | collected 2018-08
GGTAGGTTTTCTCCAAACCCTATGCACCTTATCGAGAGGGAGGACTGTACCTGTGCATAGTACTAAACTTCTGTTCAGTGCTGTAGTTGGCAGTTCGGGCTAACTGCCTACAGTAAAGGATATTTCGAGACGGGGTTTGGTTGGTTGGTTGGTTTGTGTGTTAAAAGACGTATCAGGAAGAATCGTGCAAAATCGTTTCAAAAGATATCAATCTTGTCCGCAGAATGAGCACATCACCAGGATTTCGGTATAAGCCGCGATGGTGACCAAACAAGAGCGCCTGCCCCTGCTCAACAAAGAGCGTGAAAATTCACAACATGGAATCATTGGATTATCGTTGATGATACTAGCCGCGTTATTTTTTGGCACGTTGGGCGTGCTCGTACGATACCTGACAGCGTACCGCGGGATGGCTCTGTTTACTGTCGTATTGGTGCGCGGCGTGACCCAAACCGTACTCACGTTGTTCACCACGGCAGTGGTACCTGATGGCCACGAAACATTTCGCAACACCCAACAACTGTGGGTGGCTCTCGCCTTACGCGGTGGTTCGGGCGCACTTGCGGTTTTGGCACTTTACGGTTCGTACAAATTACTCGACTTCAGCATCGCCTCGTCCATCTTCTACACAAGTACGTGGCACACCATCACATCACCTCATATCATTCACCGCTAACACGCCGCAGACCCAGTGCTTGTACTCCTTTTCAGCAGCGTCACCCTGCACGAGCCGATAAGACCACGCACTGCAGTGGCTGCATTTCTTAGTCTAATTGGTGCATTTCTGGTGACAGGCCCGTTTACGCAAGGCGCGCAAACAAGCACGGTGGGAGTATTACTCGCAGCAACCGCGGCTTGCATCGCTGCATTGGCATTCACGACGCTACGCGCTGTCGCGACACAGGTGCACTACCTCGCCCCCGTGCTTTCGCTCAGTGTGTTCACGCTACTCGCAGGGCTGGCCGGAGGCGGCACAGTGGACCTGTTTAAGTCGACATCGAACATGGGGATGGCAGTGGTGACAGGGGTGTTAGGATTCGGCGCGCAATGTACGATGTCGAAGGGCTATGAGTATTGCACGGCGGGAAAGGGCGCGTTAGTTCGTAACATCGAAATACCGCTGGCGTATATCCTTGGGATTGGGTTTCTTGGCGAGGTGCCAAACGTGGTCTCGGTTGTTGGGGGATTATTCATTTTTGGTGCAATGATTCTGATTGGCTATGAGTCGATAGAGAAGGAGTGACAGTGGACGGCGAGTAGTTCGGAAGGTAAAAAGGACAACTGTTTTCCCTCTGTCCTACTCAAGGACCACAATCTCAAGTTGGGAAATTCTGCACCTGGCGTCGATTAGGTGAATGTGAGCGATTTTGGTTCTGTCACGCATGACGATTTAGGTTTAATGTCTTCTCCATTTCCTTCAATATCTGAAATAGTAGAAATGCGGAGTTCCAGTGTCATATAGTACCGACCGTGTCCCTTTTCCGGAGACACCTGGACGCCTTTTTGAAAGTGCTCTCTCTTGAACTCGGAGAAGAAATCAGCTTCGAATTGAAGTTGATGTAGCTCTTCTTTACCGTTCGTTCATGAGCAACGTCTCTTATTCGTACGTTTTTAGAAAAATGTTTCTGTGTTCTATAGTCAGAACATATATCTTGTGAATTGTGTGAGTTATTTAAATTTGAGTTCGGCTACAAAGATAGGAACTGGTTATGTACGTGGACGCCCTCCTCAAATTAGGAATCCAATTAGTTTATACTCGTTTTTATTCAGAGCATCATAACTGTTGACAATCTGTTTCCTATCACAGTAAATCATCTTCCTTCGAATACTAGTTCGGATATAGGCAGCTATTTCCACCACAATTCACTTGATGATACTACTTGGTATGGAAACAGTTCTATACATTCCTCTTCAAGAGATAGTTACATCCTTACCACGAATCAGTCAGTTCTAGAACAGTCAGCGAGTAGCCATTTCGTTCCGTTGGTACCAATTTTCTTTCAGGTTTAGCAGACAATCGGAACATTTGCAACCCAAAGATAGTCGAGAACGGTTACTTACTTTATTATGAAGCAAAAGAATTGTGATGAAAACGGAATGAGGAGAATTCAAAACATTCACGAATCTGATTACCTCGATATCTTCTCACAAAAATGAAATGAAGTGACGTCATACTTAAACAAAAAACTGGGCATAATAATCATTCATATGAGACGATTATATTATTTCAAAGCTAAATGACGTATTTCATTCTGATAGTAAATGTTGCTCTGACTTCATAAAAATTTTCAATTAAGTCAATATGATGGTATCAGATATAGATTATATCCGTTGTCTTTCTTTTATTTTAGTGTTTTCATAGTTTCAAATTCTTAGGAATGGCCGTGCATATTATCTTGTATTCTACGTTGATCCAATATCACTACGTACCGTATCAAAATTACGCGGATAAAATCTAACTGGGCGATGAACTTCGACAGTACAGGATTGTTCTGTGGTGGTAAAAAGCACCTACTGGCGTGTCGCTCTATAATAGAAGCTAAGCCAATTCTCTTTATAACATCGAAAGTTCTGTGCGAAATACCTATTAAAGGCCAAGAACTGTGGAAACGACTCAGTGAATAAATTTATCATGGTATTAAGTCTTGATCATATTTATCTCCCTTAAATTTAATTTAAAGTAAAATCTGTTTTAGAGAAAATAGTAATCTCTTTTCTTTGATTCATCTATCTCAAACTACACTCTTTATTACTATCCGAAGCTATATTTGCGTAAATAATATCATCTTGCGTTTGCGCATCAAATATAGCTGAAATTGTTTTACTAACAACAGCATGAGGCTTTCTTTCAGGTGGAGAAGTACCGGAGACCGAATAATAAAAAAATGTTGACGGCTCCAGATTCTCATTTTAGTACATATAATCGTTGCATTAGGCTTCACAAACATGTGCAACGAAAAGAAAGACAAATCAAACCATTTTTTTCGGCGAGATAGAATTGAATCTGCAAGGAGAAATTGTTTCATATCACTTCTGTACAACTTTTTCCCATTCAGGACGTCATATTAGTAAAATTCGATTTTGACCTGATTCAATGTCATACAAACTGGCGGAGGAGATGGTAGAACTCGAAAAATGACCGTTGTATTTTACGCGTTTGAGTGATCCTACTGATTGTAACTTTCAAGGTAACAGGTATCCCTCAAGTTTGATACGAGGAACAAATCTAGATCCTTCGTTCGTCGCGTCCATTGTTCTGTCACTATTTCAGCCTTCGATTTGCGGTATTTTAGTGTTATTCCTGTTCAAATAGATACTCCACTTGCAATTGGACCATTTCAGAGTTTGATTTCATTTTAATATTTGTCTTTACTTATTGTATTGTATTGGTTTTTACTAGTATAGTAAGATACTTATTTATTAATTATTTATTAATAACTGCAAATTTTCGCAATTTAGCCAAAATTCATCATTCTAGTCAAAAAGCGTTTTAACAACGGTAATCTTAAACATCCTGGTTACCGCCGATTGTTTGAAAACACGTTATCCACCGAAAATGTGTCAAAAATACCTCTATTTTGCAGTATATGTCTCCTGGTGAATAGATTGAGGCAAAATAATCAGCTACACTTATAATTCATTATATTTATTACATCCTAGGTGATTGTATTTTGAATGGAAAGTTGCGGTTTTCTGCCAAGTAATAAAAACAAATTTTGAAAGGATCTGATTGTAATTTGATTTCTTTCTGGAAACGGCCTCTGTTTCCTGTCATGTATGGTTTTTCTGTCCTCGTACGATGCGAACCGAACGATAGTTGATCCCCTCATTCCATCCTGTTACTGCAATTTTTAGCAAATTTATTGGTTTTTAATCGAGGTGATATAATGTGGTAGCCACACCGGAGCTGAGCCAAAAATTGTTTCCCAAGATTAGGCCATTTTAATTAGCACGTATTTTCAAATTTGGAACTTTAGCCACATACTGACAAAAGAAGCCAAATACGTGATCTCTTTTATTTTATAATGATATTCCGACGGGATGAGTAACAATTTATTTGTTGCCTTTCAATCCTTTCCCCGTGTATAGCAACTGCTCATTAAACATCTAGTAGATACGAAACATAGATTGTCAGTTGGATTTTTATAGTTGATCGTGATTGTCTATTTCGGGAACGTCGATGAGTGTGAACTAATCAAAATTTTAATAGAAAATAAATTTGGGTCCTGATTTGCAGTTCTGATATTTATAATATCTCGTGACAGTTGTCTTGGAATCACTTAGGATGCCTCTTGTGGGAAGGTGAGGGCGGGTTGTAAGCTAATCCTGAATCGACTGTGAATTAGGAATGCATAGGACATAGACTTACATCCTCTTTCTACTGCATTTGAGATCATGCCGTCCGACAGGTTTTTCGAGAGGAATGTTGCAATATTATTTTAAGAGGAGTGAATGTGCATCGAATATCTATCACAGCTATAACAACCACATGAAAAGTGAAAAATAAAATAAATAAGATCTAAAGGAGCTCGCTTTTTGTTCTACCCTAACAAACAGAGACAAAAAAGATATTGATCAGCTGACAATGAGAAAGTGCAACTACTCCGGAGAATAGTCACGTGCAATGACATTGAAGGTTGGTAGTCCAGAATCGTTGTACAGAATTAAATCGCGTTTTACAATTAGGTTCCTGTATTTCGTTACAACCAGAAGTGCTAACACCGGATTAGACTGACGAGAATAAAATCGTATAGGAAATGAATGAGATAATGAGATGTTAATGGATCGGGATTCGTGACACAAACTTTCACTTCTCAATCTATTGGGAACTGCGATTGAGAATCATTGTTTGATGGGCACATTTTCATTACGCGGATCGTACTTGGTTTCTTGCGATTCGGCCTTCTCACGCAAAGAGAACAAGTATTCGAAGTGGAACTCATTCCGTTAAGCCTACCGCTGTCATAGAGACAAGAAAACAATGAATCCATGCTGCAATGCATTTTGCTGAGCAGGTTGGTGTTCAAAAACATTGCCACCTATTGCTCCTTTGAGTTTCGATATCAAATTGCAATATCTTCGCCCCGTTCGGTGCGATATGCATTGCAACATGGAGCAGAAAAGCAACAATTACTCCCATTTTCGTTAAGCGACCTTGGCTGCATCAGGCTTGGATTCTATTTTCTGCTTTCGCGATTTCGACTCCATCTTGCCTTGCTAACAGTGGGCTGGAAGCGACGTGCTCCTGAAACAGCATCTGCCTATCTTCCAGGTTTTAGACCACAATGAAGATGCAATTTCACTCAACTTTCCTAGGTATATTGCAATACTAAGTGAAATTGAATCTAGCCCGCAAAATAAGTCGAACACCAGAACATGGGGAGCAGTCACCATGGAGACGAAACACGAGCGACTGCCGCTTTTAACCACAGAGCGCGAAAATCTTCGACATGAAATCACTGGATTACTGTTGATGGTACTAGCGGCACTGTGTTTCGGGTCATTGGGCGTGCTCGTGCGATACTTGACGGCTTATTGCGGGGAGGCACTATCTACTGTGGTATTGGTGCGCGGCCTAACCCAAACTGCACTCACTTTACTCGCCACCATACTAGTACCAAATGGCCACAAAACATTTGAGAACACCAAACAACTCTGGGTGGCTCTCGCTTTACGCGGGGGTTCAGGTGCACTGGCAACAGTGGCACTCGTCGGTTCGTACAAATTACTCGACTTCAGCATCGCCTCATCCATCTTCTACACAAGTAAGTCGCACACTGCCGCATCACTTCACTCACCACTAACACGACCCAGACCCGATGCTTGTACTTCTGTTCGGCAGCGTCGCTCTGCACGAGCCGATAAAACCTAGAACTGCGGTAGCTGCATTCTTCAGTTTGGTTGGTGCCATCTTGGTGACAGACCCGCTTTCACAGAGCTCACAGACAAGTAAGGTCGGCGTATTTCTCGCAGTAACCGCATCTTGTGTCGCAGCACTGGCCTTCACAGCGCTACGCGCTGTGGCGACACATGTGCACTACCTCGCCCCCGTGCTGTCGCACAGCGCGTTCACGCTACTCGCAGGACTACTTGGAGCTGGCATGATGAATCTATTCGATTCATCATCGAACATGTGGATTGCTGTGATTACAGGGGTGTTGGGATTCGCTGGGGAATGCACGATGTCGAAGGGCTATGAGTATTGCACGGCGGGGAAGGGCGCGTTGGTTCGTAACATCGAGTTACCGCTGGCGTACGTCCTTGGGATTGTGCTTCTAGGCGAGTTGCCGAACGTGGTGTCGGTACTTGGAGGGATACTCATCCTTGCTGCAATGCTCATGATCGGCTATGAATCGATAGGGAATGAATGAAGGTGGAACAGTGAGTAGTTCGAAAGCTAAAACGAAACAGTGATTCTCTATCGCAGTAAGTCCAGCTCAGTGCGTAGCCAGTTCCAAGTCATGAAGTTCGGCACCTGGCATCACTTACGCAAATGTGAGCGATTTTGCTTCTCTGACAACTGGTGATTTAAGTCAGGCGCCTTTCCGTCTCATTCAAAATCCGACTGAGTAGAGATACAGGTTTCCAGTTTGCTGAGACAGGTTGAACAATTGGAAATCGTATTGGGAGAGCTCAGCGTAAATCCCGCTAAAGATGACAGTGTCCAATAGAAGTTGATGAACCTTTCTTTCTTGGTTAATTCTTTAGTCGGAACATCTTTCGGCACAGTGTTTTTTTAGGATCTGTCAAACATTGTTTCTCTGCTTCAAATACACCACACATTTTTACTGTATGCCGTAATACTTGAAAACACTCATTCTTCTGCACGGTATTAAGCAAGGAGTGGTAATTACGTACTTTACTGGAAGAACCTCACTTGGGCACAAAAAGGGATAAAATTTGCATCCGGATCCGTGAGATATCTACTGGGAGGACCGGGAAATAGCATATTCGTAGTAAGAATGTAGTGCGCTTATTCCAGTTTATTTATCGTGTGAATAATGGCTGTTCCAAGAACTGAAGGTGAGTCAAGTTCAGAACAGAAAAGAAACAGATACCATGCAAACTTAAAGAATGTCGGAATCTGTGCGCCAAGACAATCTACCATTCGCTGACTCGTGCCTCGCGCGTATTCGACGAGAGAACGACTCATTTACTTTCAGAAACAAAGTCCACCAGAGGGAGTGTTTCTGTTCGGCTCCAGTTGGCAATTTTTTGTAAAGTATAGCCCAAATACTGGAACATACAAAAGGCGAAACTCCGAATGGTGCAGAGAATCACCGCTTTCGCACAGTTTTAGAAAATCCATGAGCTTTGGAAAATATGGAGTCGCCGATTCTCGAAAATACTTCTTCGCTCATGGACATTGAAGAAGCCCAATGATAAATTTGAAATCCAGTAGCATAAAATGTTAACTCTTATTGTCCGAGCTGTTCTTGAAACGAATAAATTACCCTACAGTCCGTTCAATTCGTATATAATATTCCAAACTCAAATTAAACTTGATCTACGTATATGTAAATTATCGATGTGTGTCACGTAGCATCTTTCTTGATCAAGATATAAATAAAATTATGTGGAAAGTAGTCAAAGTTTCTATACGCATCACACACGCTATAAATGCTTCACGAGCAATTGAACTGCAATTTTTCCGTTCATGTAGATCATCTTCGATAGGTAAACAAATACAATTTTTGGTCTTCAAAAGCATAATCTAGAGCCTCAGCTAAAAAGAATTAAGGTACAACGAGCTATGATAATGGAGACGTAAATATAATCTAATATCCTCCCGGATTAGAATTACATGAAGTCTATGAAATTATGACGAAAACTCTATGTCAAAATAGCCAAAATATGGCAAATCGGCAAATTTTTGAGGGCTACAGCAATTAAAAATAACATTATATTTCAGAAATAGAGATAAATTGAGTCAAATTCTGAACGAATACATGATTCACTACACAGAATTCCTATTTTCAAATGTATTTAGAATATTGAGCACCTGGTTCAGGACATAACAAGTGGAGGTATTTCTTGAACCGGTCAATGCTATTGCATTGTCTTGCAGAACCATTGTAAGTATCTCTATTTTATTTACGTAAAGTATATATTCATGCATTACTGTTGATCAATGTCGACCGTTACATATTTTCCGTAAAAAAATTCTTGCTTCAATAACAGATTCTTAAGTGTTCAGTTCTAACAGTGAGCTGAATCTCAACTAACACACCATCTACATCTCCGAAACGGCCTCAACCTCCAACACAAGGTTTAACGAAGCGAATTTGGCGGTGCTGAAAGGGCTCATTGAGAATGGCACAGTAGATAACATGACTACTGCTGCCGTTCAAAGCCAATGGTCACAATTTTTTGGCTATATCAAGAAGAGCACCTTCAGCAGTCGGTTATCGCGCTAAAGGTCAGAGCTGGGTAAGTCTAAAGGTAAAAAGGCCTTGGCAAGAAGAAATGTAAGTACACTTTTTTTGACTATGATTCATGCTTTCCTACATTTTTATTAGTGCCGAAAGCGAAAGCAGATACTGAACCACCTGTTCCTAAACCAATGTGCAAACTAGCTCCCGAAAATGAAAATAATGATTGTGACGGTAATGAGAGTATAGCTATCAATGATAGTGTTATTGCTGAAGAACGCAGTATTCCTGACGGTGACTATGGTATTGAAGTCGTACTATCCGAATTCTTCTTCAAGCCCATTTATGCGTTAGGTGTTTGGCAAAAGCCTGACGATAATGATAATAGATATGTCTCTATTGCATTTCTCCTGTTCACAGGGAAGATACTACATCAAGTTATTCAGCGGATGTTTTTGAAGGTGGAAATTGTCTTGAATATTCCATGACTTGGCCGGCACCATTTGAAAATCCGCGCTTGTAGCATCGGAAATGGATTGAAGGTGATGGAACAGGTCAAATACTGCACTATCACTCTATGTTTATTTGTTTCAACCAGTTTATTCGCTGACTCAGAGGTGATCGTGAGCGTATCCGTACTTCTGCCCGACTACCTTTACCTTTTCCGGTTGAGACTGACGTTGACGAGCACTTTTTGAAATTTCCAGGAACTTCTGCTCGCGTTTTGTATTGCGTTATGCGCGCTCCAGCCCAAAAAACTCGTAGAGTGGAAGAGCGAGAACTAGTTCCCGAACAGAGTAAGTCGTAGAAGTACATAGAACATTCTTCTATCATTGCTGCGATGCATTATAAATTGATATATTCCCATAAGACCCAGCATCATTTTTGGAATCGTGCAACCCGATACAACCATCCTGCTCCTACGATATATTCAGTGCAGGGCCCAATTCAATTGATGTTGAGTGTAACTATTTTTGAAATACATTTTCAAGAGCAATCTAATAAGCGTAGGCCAATCAATGCTGCAACCAAGAAGGAATACCGCAATATAGATTGCAACCATTGATATTTTTACAATTGAGTCTTACATTAATGTTCACTTTCTTTCATTGTTTCTAACTCACCTTGCCTTGTACTTCGCATCGTACCAAGAGCCAATTTGAATGCTTGAATCACTAAATCTTAAGCCCAATATTGCTTATTCATTTTTAAAAATAGAATCGACTCAAGCATCAATAGTGTCAAGCTTTTTCGATTATCGACCCGAATATTTTTACCGTGAGACCAAAGTCTTTCGATAATGGCGGTCGATCCAATTATGAAGCTTGTGTCTATGTATAAATCCCCTTTTGCCAATAACTTACGCCTCTTTCGAGGTATTGTTTCTTTCATGAAGTCTCCATGTTTGGAGGAGCTGGCAGGAGAGTTTTCAGGAATATCTGTAGTTCTTTTTCTTTCAGTAAAAGCGAACAAACTTGTTTTTGGATTCTGCCATAATGTGACGGACTCCTCTTTCAATTTTTATGACACCAGATTCAAAGCCCATCCGGCATATATCAGTGCTTCTTTTGTTCCTTCCAATATTTTCTTGATTTCACTCTCTACAAATTCAACTAAAGATATAATGCATTGTGTGAACAATTTTTCCCGAAAGATACGTCATATTTTGACACAGAACGAAGGACATTGCTTTCTATGTGCTCAATGTGGGTACTGAGAAGCACAACATATTTCAAATAATGATAAGGCCTTTTCTTTTTAAGAAACAGCAATAGTAGAACGGAAGTAGTAATAGTAGTGCGATACAATTGTAGACATTTGTCTTTCGACCCATCATACAAGCATTTCAACAGGTGTCTGAATGAGTTAGTGAGCCCAGATCCGCTTGTACGGTATGAATTCAAATTGCAGTTAGATTGGTGCGGCAGAATTTAAATAGCAATTCGCAAGGCATTATCCAATATCAATCCAATGCACATGATCGAAAGTACTTGAAATCACAATCGATTGTGACACCCCTGGATATATTGAACCTTTCGTTGTCACTAGGTTCACAATGTCACCAGATGTAGGAAAAGTAGACAGTGAGCACCTGGAATTAAAGTGGAAGGTAGCTACCTAGGTTAATGTAGTTCACTGCCAAATCCCGATTGGTGTTCGCTCCAGATACTTTGATGGGTTATGATACATAGCTACAGGTATATAAGAAGCGTTTGAGTAGTAACGTAAGGGAAAACCGATCCAACACCTTGAGAGAGAACCCACTACCTTGACATTTGACATTCGGCGTGAAGAAGATGAATTTCACCGATACAACCCAATTTACGAATCAACCACAAACATGAGTCCAGCACTGACACATGTACACATCATTTCAGGTGTACCTGAAATCACCCGTTTCAGGTAACATCGAACATCGTGATTCCCCTTCGTTACTGGAACGAAATAGGTAGTTTCAGGTGCACTTGAAACTGCTTCAACAACAAGAAACACGACACGAAAGATCCCGCAGTGGCACTCAAAGCCACCGGTGCTGCTTGAGTTTCAGCACGACAGCTGTGCGGTCTCCGGTAACCAATGCGCCAGTGGTGCAACCTACTCAACATACCTTTCGAGATACCAAAGCAAAGAGTAGCCACTGAAATACGCTCTGGAAAGCTGTTCGATTACGCATCTTCCAAATTCAAACAGTTAAAATGTCTTGCTTTTACCTATGCCATTAAAATGTTCCTTCAAGTCAAGCTAATGAGAAATGTATTTCATAATCTCCAATATTTCGGTGTTTATACGATACTTTAGAACTTCGAGGAGAGATTTTGCACAACATACATACCCGCGAAGCTTAATCGGTTGGATGTAGCCACTAGACGACATGAATGTTCAAGTTTGCAAAAGTATGACAATAAATATGGCTGGATACCATGAAGTATCTGATCAGAGTTGAGAGTGTTGGCACTGGAATGATGTAACTTATGTTTGAAAGCATTGTTTCCTATAATCGTAAAATTGTTGAGGTAATTGTGGAAATTACGCACTAAATCGAAGTTTCATAACTACTGCTTTTGCTTGTTAGAAAAGTACCACTCATCTCATCTAGACTCCTGCCATTCAATCTACACCATCAAATGAAATACAGGATAAGCTGCACGAGTTCAGACGGGTACTTCTATTTCCTAAGCCATTCCTAAGCATCTTAACATAATAATTTACTGCTTCACGTATACTAAACAGTAAACTTATGTATTCAGACTTTTCTTAATGTGGATGATCCCAACAAACCGTACTACAATCAATGCAGTGTAGCTTGTTTCCGTGAACATAGACTCATAGCGATTACTTCGACTTGTCACAGTTAATCACTTGTGCAGAAAAGGGAGTTATAGTCTGAAAGAGTAAATACATAGATCAAATGGCAGTATTCTAATGGTGCTGCGGGAGAATAAGGTCTCTCAGAGGTCGTTTTGAGCAAACTGAAATCAAATTTTCAGTAGTTTGATGCTCGTAAATATAGGTAAAAAAGCAACCAAATGTTTTACATCAGTTCAATCATTTAATTTATGATGGTTGTTCGTGAAATCAGCTTATGCGGAAATATGCATATCTTGCGAACTGATTCATGGGAGCCGGCGGTGGATGGGCGATTCGTTCTTTCTCACAGTTAGCGAGGTAGAGTCGCCGAATCTGCAAGGCGCAATGTGAGCGCAGCTTGATGCCTTGTAGGCGCTTCAGCCTATCCGACACTACCGTTTCGTCTACTGCGGTTCAGGCACGCGTCAGTGGCCGGGGAACAAAGGGGTTTCTTCGGTCTTCTTTGTCTTCTTCAGGAGGAAGGTATTGTAAAGGTACTCGTTGACACACTTCTCCCCTTTACCGACCAGAGTTGCAGTTAAACGTAGATTTGGATGGTACGGGAGGTAGTGGTAGATTTAGTGGTGTGGTCTGGTGGTAGCTGGCCGACCAAAAGTTCGGAGCCATCTCAGTTAATACAGACTTTTGTTTGCTCAGGGAGCGCAGTTGCTGAATCAGCATTAGGTAGTTACTAACCGATGGAAGTCTACAATCTGTAACAATTAATTTTCTAATAAAATTCTAATTACTCACATAAGGGTGTTTCTAAAAATTTGAAACGGCATTGGTGTGATGCCGTTCCGACAACAGTTTGTTGAAAATACAAATCTTAC
>JAAUYH010020410.1_pt1 | contig 12552 bp, 2 predicted proteins | sample 7278061 | NCBI WGS metagenome assembly JAAUYH01 (sample SAMN14350203, study PRJNA611818) | marine sediment metagenome | isolation source: surface marine sediment (0.6m) | place: French Polynesia: Moorea | collected 2018-08
CAAAGAAGTATGTTGCTGCCGGAAGCACAATGGTGACGGACGAATGGGCTGTCTATACACAATTAAGAAATGAAGGTTAAATACATGAGACTGTATGCCACAATGACAATTATGTAAACCCAGTCACGGGCTCTCACACTCAAGCTGTGGAAAGAATCAGGGTAGAAGCAAAAGTTTCACTGAGGCGAGCTCGCTATATATCTATTTATCTTCAGGCGCATCTAGATGAAATTGCTTGGCGTAGAATGTATAAAAGCTGCATCAAGGCTTTTTTGCTGCATTCTTAGAAGATGTAAGAAGATACGACAAGGCAGATACACAGTAAATTGACGTGTTAAATTGAGTGAGCAGTTGTAAATTGATATTAAATTGATCAAAAGGTTGCGCGTACCTTCATCGTTTATTTTTTTTCTAATGATCGGGGGTACATACTAGACCTGTACCTGAAAATGTATGGAAGAATGACAGATAGAAACCTGAATACTGCTAGTCGACTTTCTGAAAAAGCGATAAAAAAAAGGGATACAAGAATGCGAAATTGATCCTCGCAGTACGGTACTATTAGGGAATAGTATTGAGCGCAATGCAGTCAAAGCAATAGAACTATGGAGAGATGTAATTGATGCAGGAGGAATCGATTGTGTAATGGAGTTCGCATAATTTTATGAAAATGGACGCGGCGTTGATGTGGATTAAGGCCAGGGGTAGAATATGCTCTCCGTTAATGTAACTTAGTTGACTAATTGCAGTTTCTCTTACAACATCGACGAATATATGATGGAATGGAGGAGAGACTTGCAAAGCTTCTCGAGCTGAAATTTGAATTTGAAGTTGTCTCGCATACCCACTGGATTTCACGGTAACTTGGTCATCATTATAATGTAATTGTTTTCCTTGCAGGTAAGCTTAGTCCTGAACAATACAAAATAAAATTCATCACCGTTAGTGGCAGTATTAGTAGCATATCTAGCTTCTATTCGATTAGAATTATTGGAAATAGTCCAGAATAAGTGTTTAGCCTTTTTGGCCTTCACAGTATGTTCGCAAAGTGATTTGCAACGCATTTGAATCTAATTTACATTGCAGTCAACAGATTTATTTTCTTAAATACCAATATTTATCACAGCCTTTTCGCGTTTTCTAAGCAAATTCTGTTTTAGTTGAAGTATCGCCATTAACTCAGGAAAGGGTATTTGCACAATATATGTTAGGTTTCTAATTTAGCAGGCTTTCCTCATCAAAAATATCATGCGAGAAGAATGCGGAGAAGCAGCACAATTACATTCTCATTATTTGAGTAATTTTATTTTCGAATACATCTGCTATCAAGTCTGGAACCACTCTAGCTTCACTCTTTATGTTGCTCGGATTTCCACCAATCCGCTTGGTTCGCTCATCGTTTTAGACTAAACGAATTGTGTGCTTCGATAGTTGTCGAAAAAGAAGGCTCTATAAGGAAGTATCAAATAATGAAAAGTTTCAAATTTAGAGTCGTAAAGAATTTAATTCAACACCCTAGTTCGACGAAAAAACAAATATGGAACAGCCTGTGAGGTTTAAGAATTACACACTACTGTTCTAATGGAAAAGCAAGAACCATTCTCGCTTTGCATGTTATTAGATATTGTTAGAAGCTGGCATATGTTCCACACCTCTGCTTCTGATTTCGACCATGATTCAGTATGGTTGTGATATAGACATTATCAACATCATCTACACAGGAATAACTTCCCATAAGTCGCTTCACTTGGCGTCGTTAAATCAGATGCTTTCGGCAATTGAATCATTCTTTACTTGTTCCCTAATTTCTCAAAGGGTTCAATCCCTGTGTCTAAAAATACATAGTTGAATGGACGTGGTCGATTTCTGGAAACGAGTATCTCGTAAATTCTTACATGCGTTCAAACTTTATGGAAGAATTCTAAGTTCGCTAGGATTATCAACTCTATACAAACACTGTGTTGCACAATGAACATTGAAGCACTGCAAAAGTTTTCGAATATCATATGGATATTCGCGATGATTTTGACAATCTAAGACGAATATTCTTCCACCGCAGTCGGCGTAGCAGCCGTTTGGCTCGCTTGTCCCCACTCTCGGCTGCTGGTCGTATTATTTGACCAGCAGTCATTATGCTTCGCTGTGGGCCGTTTCCTTGCATATAGTACTTGAACGACTTGATTTGTGCTTCACGATGGCCATTATTAGCAGCCATGCGAAAGAAATCTACAGCTCGATATATGTCCTGTTCGATACCAATCCCAGATTCACACCACACCGCTACTTTCCACTGAGCTTCAGGATTTAGTTGAAACGCACTGTAGTTGTAGTTCTCAAACGCTTTGGCATAGTCTTGGTCAAATCCTTCGCCAGTCTCGTACATAGTTCCCAGTTCATAATGAGCCGAATATCTCGCTTTCGTGTAATCAACTGCAGTAGTTGCTCTTTTGTATCGGTCGATGGCCAAAGCTAAATTCTTCTTCACACCATACCCATATCGATAGCAATGCCCTTGCATGAGCCAACCACTGTCCTTGCCACTCTGTGCAGAGCTTTGTATGAGAGACCATCCCGTCTCAACATCACGCGGTACTCCTCGTCCTCGAATCAAACACATCCCATAGTAAGCTTGGAAAAACTGCCGTTTCCATACATCTGGTGAAAGTTCACAGGCCATTTTGTACAATTCAGCCGCCTTGTGCAAGTCAACATCAACACCGAGTCCATACTCGTAGATCGGTCCTAACTCTAGTATACAATCGATTCCTCCGGCCTCAATCACTTCTGTCCATAGTTGCACTGCCTTAGCTGCGTCTCGCTCAATAGTCAGCCCGTGAAAGTAGCATACTGCGAGGATCATTTTAGCGTCACAGTACCCTTTTTTGATTGCTTTTTCAGCAAGTTGACGAGCAGTAAGCAGATTTCTCTCTGTTTTCCTTCCGTACATTTTCATCGAACCACGCCAATACATACCCTTCGGATCCCCAGCATTCGATGCCATTCTTGAATATGCAACGGCAAGTGGTTCGTTGACTTCAACACCAATGCCTCGAATGTAGCACTCAGCAAGCTCTGTCATGGCTTTTGGGTCATTAGCTCGCGTTCCTCTCTCGAAAAATTGAAACGCAGTCTGGTTGCAAATTTGCACACCTCTTCCTGTGCGATAGAGCATTCCGAGATAGTAGTTTGCTTTAGCGTTTCCTGTACTGAGTGCCGCATTCAGGTAACGGGCAGCTTTGACATAATCTTTTCGAATGCTTCTATTGCCTTCATAGAAAGCTATTCCAGTCGCCAGCTTGTCATCTAGATCGATATTCTCTGCCCAACGTTCTTCTCTGCACTGCGTTCCTAGAACGATGCGCTTTGAGTTCGAAAATTGCATTTGGCAGACATGACAAAACATTGATCTTGCTGGTTGCAAACCATTCGACTGTACGTCAAGTTCTGTGAGAACTTTCGAAATTCCGTGCTGTATATCGTTCGAGGAAGACCGTTGGTCAACATCAAGCTTTGCAATCATTCCCATCACCTTGATGTTCTGTTCTTTCTCCCGCAATCGCTGCTCAATTTCTTTCAGTTGTGCCAAAGTTGACGTCGAGGTCAGAACAGATCTTGCCGTTGTACTATTCGTCACCTTCTCTTGAACGAGGAGAAGTTGATGGTGAATGGATTCAAATTCTTCTACAGTCTCGCTGATGAAGAGAGTCAATAGGCTTTCCACATCGGGCAACAGGCGCACATGTTGAATGTTATCGTGGATTCTCTTCGCCCTCGTTTCGGTTTCCTCAAGTACATCCTTGATGCACTTATAGTCTTGGACATGATCAAAGATAACACCGATTATTTGGACGATGTTCAACACTCCACCGAGAACTTCAAAACCAGACATGTTGTAGATGGAGTAGGCAGAGTGAAACTGTTGAGCGCTTGTCCCAAATCTTGTAACTGTATTTACCCTAAGATATCTTCGTTTGTAAGATTCAAGCCCTTGTTTCCGAGAATCGTGCTTCAACTATCTTCTAAGGCCGAACGTTCTAACAAGTACAGGACAGTGCAACAGGTAGTTATTGACCTCTTGATTTGTCATAGAACAAAAAAGGAGTGGGTAAACCACTAGAGTTCTTGCACCTCCTTCTCTCGAACAATGACGAAGCACTTCATATACTTTTGAATTTCTTTGCAGACTGATTTTGATTTAGTCAACTTGCCATGCAACTGCTTGTGAGCGTCTGACGGAAAAAGGGTGTCCTCAATCTTGTAAACGATGCAGTTGGTGTGCTGATTGTTCTTCCGCTGAAATAAAGGAACGAGAAGGTTGACAGCACAGCACGCCTGCAGCCAAAAAACCTAACCATGACAGCGAAAAATTGTCCCTAGAGTACAGTACGGCACAGTATCTTATATTGCAAGATTGGTGCAGCCTCCCGCCGAGTGGTTGAGCAGTAGTAAGGAATAACTCTCGTACACATCTCGAAATAAATCAAATTAACGTTTTCGAAATTCCACCCCATTTTGAAACGTTTACTGCCTGCAGCATTGTTCCACCAGGATATGTTTCAGGGTTACTGCAGCGTTGGGATGTCATTTTTGAGTTTTGGACTCAAATTGGGCTGATTTTAGTTTTCTCACTCCTGTTAGGAGAGCAGCCTTCATGATCAAGTCAATAACATATCGATTGGCCGTATCAATTGTTAGAAATTTTTGCACAAAAACAATGATAAAAATTTTCCTATATTTTTGGTATATTTATATGAAAGATCAAACGTTTCGATTCTAAACTCCACGCCCTTCGTACGGTACATCAATTTCTGGTTGTAATTCGCTGTATTTGATCAAATTGATCAGCAAAAAGATATAGATCTGCTATTCTGCAACTGCAAAGCAGATGAAGTTATTATTAGTGAGAAAGAGACTATATTCTCTTCACAAAACGTAACGTTTCCTCTCAAAGAGGGACACTTTTTAATAATTGGTAATATGCAGTATAGTGCAATGTTCATGAATGACAGTCTCAGTGATTTAAGAGTATCGTGGAATTGAACCTTTTTGACCTATTGACATCCAGAACGAGTTGATTTGAACAACGCTATCACATAAAAAATGCTGGCTAGTTTAATGTTTTTACAAAGATGTCAATGTTTGCCTTATCTAAATGCGATGCGAAGTAGAAACCGAGGATAGGGAATAATTATGGAAATCTACAATCAGCCAGGCACACCCGAATATTTGATATTCGCCTGAATCAAAGACTTTCATAGCGCTACAGGTTAATAGGGACTCCTATTAAGTTTAAGCCAAAGAGTCCGATACTAATAGCTTGCTGTTGTAACAGAACGTAATTATTTCAGTACGACTAATTTTGTAAACTCACACTATTAAATAGGTTTTACTTAGCTGACGTTGAGAGTAAGCTGTTACGAGAAGATTTCTAGCAAAAGCCTGTAGGCTCTCGCATGTTTTTACTCGTGAATAGAAAAGTTTCATTTGGACGATTGATGATCGTGGATTGCATATTTTGCTAGATGAATGCACAAGGCAGTGTTTCTAAAAATCCTTTTGACCTACTTATGAATCTTTTAGTGCCATTTCGACATTCAATCAATTGATTGTTTTACCAATTCTAATAGTCTAATTGAGAGCAATCAGTGAAAGAAGTCTGAAGGTGATACAACCGATTACCTTCGAGTCATCCGTTGAATAGGTATATGAAGATTCGACAAGTACTATAGGAAGAATGATCAATGATGCAGCAAATGAATTACTGCCATGTCAAAGTGTTATTCCGAAAAAATCCTTACTAGGCTGTCGATAGGCTATCCTGAAATTTTCGTGTCGCTGAAAATAGTTTTTTGTACGTACGATTGTTGCTTTTCAACTCGTGGATTTAAATTCGTTCATGATTTGTAAATTCAATTTAAATCTTCTAAATTACGTTCTCCCCTTATATATGATCGGCTACAATTACAAGTTTGTTGTATTTTTGGTTAGGCACTACTTCTGTTCACAATGAAGTCCCAAGCCTGCATCTGACTGTGAGCTGTAAAGTAGAACAGTAGCAACAATTTCCACGTCAAGGCGATAGAATTGTAGTACTAGAGTCTGCACCGAGGCAACAGACTAGTAAGAAAGAGTACGATAGTGATAGTGGTGCGAACAGTGCGTGCTCGTGCTATTGCCTTCGTTACTACGCGTCAGGCTGGTGTAGCAATTTGATCTTTTGCAATCTGTTTGTCTTGTTCTCCTTTTTAATTTTGGAGTCGTCGACAGTTAAGTAAGTTGAAATCATCTAGAGTAATTCCCAATAAATTACATAAGACTAGAACTGGAAAACTCCTAAATACTTATTTCTAATTTCAACAAAGTTATGAAAGCGTATCAAAAGGTTCGCAGTCGTAACAGACGATATTCCGAGATTTAAGAACTAAAAATGCCTCATATAAATGCCGAGATCGACTCGATTCAATGTATGATAGCTGATCTACTTCGCAAATAATTTTAAAAGACATGAAAACATTAGCAACCCCCTAGTTATGAGGCCAAAAGCTGCTTCTCATCAAAGCTCATCGTATTAATGCTGAATATTGTTGAACTCAAATCAATTGTGCTACGATTGTCTCCAAGGTGTTCTAGTACCTAGATGGAAGCAGTATACACATCTATAACATTCCATTACATAAGTATCTCTCAGTTGCGAATTACCACATTAAAAAGTATCTGAAGGCGCAGCTCATTTTCAATGATATAGCAGATTAAAATACAAAAAATTCGATGAAAAATGGAACAGCTTAAACATTTACAAGCTATTTATTTTTGATTTCTTTCCAGACGACATTTATATTTCATTAACTTCCCCTGAAACTGTTGATGAAAATCAAACAAGCATGGAAATCTTCAGTCTTATAAACAGTACAGTTCGTGCGCTTTTCGCATTCCGGCTACAGCACAGCTCTCCTGCAGGCAATAAACCTAGCTATATCAGAAGAGTTTTCGGCTACAGTACGGTATATTATTTCATGCAGTGAGACTGCTTTGGCTTTACTGACTGCTATGTTGCGTTGCTTGGTACCGGTGATGAAATATGTGAGGTCGGAATACTGCGGTTGAGAGCCAATTTTTGAATTCAGGATGTGCTAATTAGAGGAAATGTTAGTTTTTACATGGAGATTGAAATCACATTGTATTCCGTGGAAAACTGCCTTCGCGAGTAATAAATAAACGTACCTAGGTCGTTTCATCAATTGTACAACAATTAAGCATAAGAAAACAAGGAATTTCGGAAAATAATGCGTGCATGATTGCTAATTCCTTAAGTTTAATGAGATTGATCGGGTGGAAGATAATGACAAGCTATTTTGTAATGTCAAAGCAAGTAAATTCGCAACTGTCTTGAAAAATTACTAATCATTTTGTCCAACTAATAACTCCCGTACTCTTTGAATCTCAGTAACAGCGATTCCTAATTTCAAACAGGCACACTGAGTTAGAAAAAATGGAAAGAAATAATAAAGTAGCAATTGTTGGCCATAAGAATTGCTGTGTTTTAACTAACTGGAACACTCCGATGGTACACGCCCTGCTAGTACCTCCGCTATAATACAGAATCAGAAGACTCTTCAGTTCGCGCCGTCCTTAAAGAACTTTGTAATAGGCTGGATCATTCCATACGAGCGAATTTCAGAACATAAATTTCAACCAACGACAAAAGGTTTGCAAGACTATACTTTTGCTTCTCGAAATACAGACTCTGAACAATATTTTCTGATAGGGGGTGACAAACTGCGACACCATTCCAGGGTCGGAAACTGCTGGTCACGTTATCACGTGTCGGTTCCTATTAATCATATTTAATAAAAATAACAATTCGAACGCCGCAGTCGATAGCAGTGCGGCCTCTGATGCCCAAGGATTCAGAATCTGCTATTACAATACTATTATGAAATTTTTTTACTGTAGGATGTGTACTTTCCTGAAAATCGAGGAATATGATGGAACATACTTAGATTTTATTTGATATTAATTGGTACCTGACGCCCATGGGTTGGTCCAATGCAATTTCAATTGATTGGCAATCCTGGGCAATTGAAATTCAATACCAATCAACAAGTATCAAAGCAATCAATTAACAATTTAGTATTAATTAAGCGATTGCAATTGCCGTTAGTACGATGTTTGCTGCCCAGTATGCATTAGAATTCCATAGTATTGGAAAATAGGCAGATGTAATCTCAATTTGCTGCACGGACTTCTTTTAGCGTAGAGCGTGCACTTGACTCCAAGGAAGTTGGAGAAGTTCTCGTGTCTTCTGTGTTCGTTGAAGTGAAGCATTAGGAATTTTAATTGCAATTGCAATATTTATGCAATCAAGGTATCAAGTCGACGGGCAATTCGAATCAAGTTAAAAGTGAATCTCATTACAATTAATGCAATCTCAATTTATTGCGATCAACCCCTGCTGACGCCTTCTATCCATTATCAGTTGGTATGATAGCACATTGCACGCGCTACACTTTATGGAGCACGATACTTTAATTTTTATTATTTTGATATTTCTTATCCATACAAAACGAAAATGTCAATATTTGAGTGTAAACATAAGAATAGTGCATTAAGTCAAAAATAAATAATTGTAGTTTTTCGCTTTTCCAAAACATATTTGGTATAAAAGAAAGCTTTTCTCATTCAAATAAGGTGGAACTAGTCTCCGAAATGATCTTTGAGCAAACGAAACTAAATATATTGATTGGCAAAATGTTTTGAGTTATTAAAACCTGCGATTCGGTGAAATGCATTGGATTTAAAGAAGGTTCAAGATTTCAATAGTGTTAGTCATATGCCAAAATGCAGAGATGCGAATAATATATTCCGTTGGCATCCTCCTAGCATGAGATCTCTCTGCATAATTTTTCAGTGCATAATTCAGTTTCAAGCAAACATTGTCCTTCTTTCTCTGATATTACGACTTTTTCGTGACATTAAAGGATAAAGTTGCTATTTGCTGTAATTAAAATTAGAAAGTGGGTAATTAATGACAAAATCTGCTTGTTCTCTTGCACATCAGGTTCTAATTCAAATAATTCATACTTATTCTTTTAAGTAGATCTCCTTAATTTTTTGTCTTGACTAAAACTATTAGAGTTATTTACTATATTCAAATGTTTCAGGCTCTATTGCCATGAATAAGTTATTACCAGCTTCCGACTTATGAGTACACTCTCTGTAGGATCGGAACCGGATGCTGTTATTGACATTGAATAATTTTCATGATACATATATTCAGTTATGAATACTTTCCTATTTTCTCGAGCTAGACCCATTAAGAAGGAGTAAATTCAATATATTAGTACAATACTGTTCAACTTTGGAAGAGTCCGAATAATACTATTTCCCAAACAAGATTGAGGAAGCTGATTGATCAAGGAGCATTAGTTGTACACGCGATTGATATGAAATACTCTGAAAGACTGGAGTGAACTCATAGAGGGAGCTCACAGGCGAGTATGTTCGGCAGCAATTCGTGAAATGCATCTAAATTAATGAATTTGACTGTGAAGTATTTTAGAGTACAATGACTTCCTGGCTACCAGGGGTGTGTAGCAAAATATTTTTAGCTATTAAAGTCCATGAGCCCAATATATAATTGGTTTCTGCTAAGATCTTTGAAATCAATTATAATTCCAATAGTTCGTGAAATCACAATAACTATGTAGTAATCGTTCGGCACCCTTTCTGGATTCTTGAACAAATAAAAGGCCCTGTTTAGGGCAAAGTTACGCATCAAGAACGTACGCACCTGAGTCTCCAAACATGACAAAGACAAAATAAATGAAAGTAATGTAAGAGTTTCTTCACACACTTACGTGACACTGACCAAGTTCCTTGAAGGGCTACACAGTACTCAGATCGTTCTGTAGAATTGCAGTAAGTACACTACCAGGAATAACAAATGAAACAAGTTCAATTCAAGCAATTGCTTGTTTCAACCGTCATATTGCAATAAATGTCAGTAGCAATTTATTGCTACACACCCCTGCTGGCTACCAACATTTTCTTCCTGTGACAAGCAGTGAACTGGTTGAGAAGACCAGAAGTGCGCGTGATTCATCTATCCAACCCTCGGATTGCCTTGTATTTGAACAAGAACCTTTCAAGTAGAGAAGTTTTTCATTTAGAAAAGTTCAAATTATAATTACAAATTACAGAAGAACATTAAATTGTTCACAATACCAATATTAAATGGATACGGGCAGCTCTTCAAAACTCACCGAACATGAGAACAAAAAATGAGCGAACAGCAAAAAACGACGTTGAGAAAGCAAGAAAGCTGAGCGTTGCATCAGCACAGGCAATTCCTAGTGTCAGAACTCTGAGTTGAATTTTCATCGAGCAGTTCAGGATCGATCATCGACACCTGTTCTTCCAAGGAGAACGTAGTATTGGGATGAAATTCATCCATCGCGTGCTTACGTGAACTCCACATAGTTTGCTACTCGCATTTGAATTAAGTGTTGTCTGATATCGAATCAAATCAATATGTTTCCCGTTGTGTGTCGTCGTATGTCTCGGCATCGTCTGCAAACATGTTGCTTTGTGTCGTTCACACCGACTGAGCACACGAAATGTCGTCTATTCAGTCATATTCTGACTCGGTCCTCCTGTCTCTAAGCCAGTCGCCGCATGTTCACCACTGTGCCCTACCTTATTGATAACATGTCTATATCTGTAAGTGTGTACGCCAGTTTCGATCCCGCGTGCGTACGCGTAGGGCGACACCATGGAGAAGAAGCGACAAGCCGCGAAACGCGAACGTCCTTTCCCCGTAATTTTGTTCTCCGTCTCTGTGGTGATCACGTTTTCGGCGATGGTCGTGATTCTGATTCAAGCGGAACTCCCGCTCCCTACAAACGAATTTGAGTTCGTTCGACGTGGGTGGTCCAATAACCCAGCGATGAACTTTTGGTACGAACAACATCTTCGATGGCATGACGCGAATCGCTTGAATCGGTCCACTAGACGACTGGTTTTTCGAACTATCGGCGCAGGACTAGGCGACCACGTGAAAGCGCTTGTTTGGGCGTATGGCTACGCTGTGCTGACTAGACGGTTACTCATCATTGACTGGCCATTACCGTATCCTATTGAAACTGTACTTTCCACTCGCGCTCGTAATCGATTCATCTATCGTTCCAAACTTGATTCTGCTGGCGTGGGTCCGGGTTATGGATTGGAGTTCAACTTTAAATACAGAAAGGGATTAACTCCACGTATGCTACGACTACTGAATGGTGACGCGCACACCGTTTTTCTTCGAATTGGTCCTGCACAACCCCCAGACACTGTCATGAAAGAATTGCGAGGTTCTCGATGGGGTAATCGAAAACTGCCTAGATTTTCGTGGGATGCACGACGAGCAGTTACAAAAACGTTGCTGGAGCCCGGTGGAGAACTTCTAAAGTATCTAATCGACGCACGGCACCGCCTCGCGCTGTGCGCGAATCACGAGTCATGCACGAGGGAAACAGTAGCGGGGCGGTGGCTACGCGCCATAGTGTACGGCGGCAGCACAATGCCGCGTCGCCAATACTTCGCCGTACATGCACGGCTGGGACTGGGCACAGGGGAGTCGCATATCACGCGCTTTGCATCGTCGCGCGGCCACGAGGAGCACATCGCGGCGTGCTTTGCGCGCGCGGTGAAATCGTACGCCGGACCGAGCAAAGACCCTGTGGTGTTCGTGGCGAGCGACACGGCGAGCTGGCGCCCCTTGTTCAAGCGCATTCTACATTTGTACCTACCTGACGCGAGGGTGGAACACCTCGAGCAGCGACCGGAGCATTTTCGCTCCATTCCTACGGGCAGCAAGCGCGGCCGTGCCACATTCTTGGCCCTTCACGCCGAGATGCTGCTGATCGGCGACGCGAAACGCACCATCGCGTTCAGCTCCGGCTTTCCGGCCGTTGGTTTTTGGCGTGGACATGGCCGACACTACAACCTGTTGAGCCGAGAGCGGTGTTTAGCGGAAAACGTGACAATCAGATAACACGCTTGGCGTCATCCTAATCAGTTGGTATCTTTTTAATCAAATTTAAGTCAACTCAATTCTGCAGAATGATTTCTCCGACTATAAATGGATGTTGACAGTTAGTTCAGAAATGTTAGCTTGTAGGAAGAGTTGGATGGTAAGTCCTCAGTCTGTAGAACAAGAATGTAGGTCTAATTACTGTTCGATGTCTTGTATTTCCTTGGCTAATTCGTGGTAATCAGGTTTGTAGTGAGAATTAGGTTTCAACTTAACCAAATGTAACGTCGGTTCGTCGAAGTGTTTGCCTCCATATTTACTGAGAATGTCTTGAATCAATGTTCCTTCGTCATGTTTTCTGGAATCGTAAGAGTGATTCAGTGTTTCCGGAGTCAGTAATAGAATCGTGAATCTCTTTATCACTTCCTGCAAAGAAGTTCAAATTTCTGGAAGAGAACCGCTATAAATAATGCACAGTTAAAATCTCTAAAGAGCAAATGATCTTGCAGTTTATTGGCCACAATTTTGATGTAAGC
>JAAUYH010244133.1_pt1 | contig 12552 bp, 11 predicted proteins | sample 7278061 | NCBI WGS metagenome assembly JAAUYH01 (sample SAMN14350203, study PRJNA611818) | marine sediment metagenome | isolation source: surface marine sediment (0.6m) | place: French Polynesia: Moorea | collected 2018-08
CGTATTTTAGTTGATTTTTGAGTTCGTTAATTGGATATTCTAATTTAACTGTTTTGAGGAAATAATTACCTACATCAAAGCTAACAAAGTCTGGTTTTTTCTCTAGAGGGAAATAAAAACTTTGTTCTTGTTGATGAATACGTAATTGTAAGAGAGAACAGCTGTTCGCCCCCACATCACCATCGATATAACCAAAACTAACAGGAATTTTTAGATCGAATAACTCACTATCACTACCAGTTTTATTATCTTTTGCCTGAGTTTGGGTAACAGTTAGTTTAGCGAGGTTGCTATCTCCATCCCAAGAGTAGGCTACTTTATAATCTGGATGTCCGCCACGGAAGACATATCGATCGAACAGAAATGCTAAATTATAACCACTAGCTTTATCGATCGCCCGTAATAAGTCAATAGTTTCTACGGTTTTGTGGGCGTTATCGTTAACAAAGGTATGAATTGCCCGCTCGAATAACTCATCACCGAGAATTCCCCGAATCATATGATAGACACAAGCACCTTTTTCATAGAGATGACGATCGTAAAGTTCGATCGCTTCTCGATATATATTAGTCACAATGGGACGACGATAACGAGAACTATCTTCGTTAATATAAGTACGGGCTTCGTTTAACAAGTAATATGCTGCATCATCTTTACCGTATTCATGTTCAGTCCATAATACCTCTGCATAAGAAGCCATCCCTTCTTTGATCCAAGCATGAGACCAATGTTTAATAACTACCAAGTCACCGAACCATTGATGCGCCAGTTCGTGTAAGACTAAACTCTCGGTACGCATGTTATCTATGGTAGCCCGTTCGTCTAGTAAACAGCGATCGGTCAACAAAGTAGTAGAAGTATTTTCCATCCCGCCAAAAATAAAGTCATCAACGCAGACTTGGGCATATTTGGGATAAGGATAGAGATAGCCATATTTCTTAGAGAGAAACTCCATCATGCGGGGAGTTTTACCCATACTTCTTTTACCGTCTGCTTCTCTGCTTTTCTCGACATAATAAGTGACGGGGATATTATTCCACTCATCCTTTAATTCGGCAAAATCTCCTACTGCCAGAGTCATGAGATAAGTAGGATGGACTTGTTTTTGATCCCAATGATAAATTTTATCTGACTCTACTTCTTCTGTTTTAATTAATTCCCCATTAGAAATAGCCATAAATTTTTTGGGGACACGGACACGAATTTCTGAAGTCGCTAATTGTCCTGGATAATCGAAACAGGGAAACCAAAAACGAGAATCTTCATCTTCTCCCTGTGTCCATACTTGCGTAGGTTTGTCTGGATAATCTTCTGTCGGACTAATAAAATAGATTCCCCGTTGCGGATGGTCTACATTATAGTCGATCGCAATTTTAATCTTTTCTTCTGTGGTTGGTTTTAATAATTTTATCTTTATTTGTTCGCCATCATAGTCAAAGGGTTGAGATACTTCATCGATCGTCACGGATTCTATCTGTAAATCTACCGCATCGAGAGTTAGTTGCTTAATTCCCTTTCTGACAGGAGTTAGAGTAATAGTACAAGTCCCTCGAACACTTTGGTTAGGGATATCCAATCTTAAATCTAAATATATATGATTTACTTGTCCAGGGCGATCGGGGTTGTAGTGAGGTTTTGCCCCAGGAAGTTCAAATGATTTAAGGTCTTTTTCTTCTGTATCAAAATATAAGTGCGACATAGGGAATTATGTAAAGAGATGATAGATATCATCTTACCCAATTACCCCTAGGGTGGGTATTGCCCACCTACCCATTAATTAATAATAAAAATTAAATCACAAGTATCTTTAGCCACCCACCAAGGATCGTCTGCTGTACCAACAAATCGAACTGGATGATTTTCAAATTTAAATATTTCTGTCATGATAATATTACCCATTTTTAAATGGATCATGAATTTGACAAAAGCGATCGCTCTGCGCTCAAACTTGGCGGTCGCTTTTAAAATTGATTATAGTATGCACTTTGCACAAAAGTACAGAAATAATATGCACAAATATAGATAGTGTAATAGCAAAGCTGTATTGTGTATAATTATGATGTGAAGTGCATCATGCTTAGTATGGCAACTAACAAATCAAGGGTTTCTTTTGTAATTCCCAATGAGACTAAAAAAGAGTTAGAAAAAATAGCAAAGTTAGAAGGACGTTCAGTTTCTAACTATGTTTTGTATGTTGTCAAAAAAGCACTCGCCGAAGCCAAACAAGAAAATGAAGCAAGCACTTAAAGAAAAGCAAAAAGAACTAAATACTCGATCGAGGATTTTGTTTGTGCCCCTATAGTCTTTGCCACCAAAGGGTTTTAGCGATTCTGACAATGACCACACAAGAAACCAAACAACAATATGAAGGAGCGATACTACAGCAGTTAATTAAGAATGCTGAGAGATTAGCTGTCAACTCGCAAACTTTAGGCACAAACTCAGAAAGATTAACAGTAGTAGAGCAAAATCTCACAGAAATCAAAGCAGAATTAGCAGAAGTCAAAAAAGATTTATCGGAAGTCAAAGAAGTAACAAATCAAATTAAATCATTGATGGGTTGGTTAAAGTGGATTGGCGGTTCAGTAATCGCGATCGCATTATCTTTAATTGCCAATTTTATTTACTCAATAGTTAGTTAAATTTTTTATTTGTTTGATGTTTCAGCTTACAATTCCCCCAAAATTCAAAATCAACCCAGAACAGTTCGAGCGCTTAGTAGAATGCAACGCGGATAAGCGATTAGAACTAACTAAAGAAGGAGAATTAATTATTATGCCCCCCACGGGTGGAACATCAGGGTGGAAAAATTCAAGTATTACTGCCCAGTTATATAACTGGACTATTGAAAATGGGACTGGAATTAGCTTTGATTCTTCAACGGAGTTTACCTTGCCTGATGGTTCTAGGCGCTCGCCTGATGCTGCTTGGATTAGGTTAGAGCGATGGAATTGCCTGACTCAAAAACAACAGGATGGATTTCCACCTATAGCACCAGACTTTGTAATCGAGCTTGTTAGTCCAAGCGATTTAATTAATCAAAGGTATGAAGATTTACAAGAAAAAATGCGCTTATACTTAGACAATGGAGTTAAGCTAGGATGGTTGATCGAACCAAAGACTAAAAAGGTAGAGATATACCGTGAAAAACAACTTGTAGAAATACGTGATAATCCTTCTTTACTTCCAGGTGAAACAATATTGCCAGGTTTTGTGTTAAATCTCAAATTAATATTTAATTAAACGACACATAACAATTTTTACTTTTACCCTTATTCTGACCCTTGGCAATTCTCGCCCTAACACGATCGCGCAGTCGAATTAAATCGGGCAAATCTTGATATCTAACTTGCCTCCCTTTTATTTGATACTCCGCAATTCCCTTATTAGAAATTTCAACAATAGCTAAAGATACCGCTTCAAGTTCCTTCTCATCATTGCTTCTACCGTCGTAGCTGTCCAACTCAGCAAAATTCGGCTCAACTTTAATTTTGATAGTGTCTAGAGTAATTTTTCGCTCGGGTTTGGCTACTTGAATCTGTACTATTTTTGGCAAATTGACTAAGAATAGTTGCAGGGAACACCAAATACTAAAAATAAATCGTTAAAATTGTAAGTATAGAGTATAGCTTAAAAAACTATACTTAAGCGTTTTTTTAACAGACGGTCTAAAACCCTTTCTTTGTATGGAATCAAGCGAGCGAATAAGCAGCAATTCTGACTCCCCTCACCAGAGGTGGGCAGGAATATTAGGAATGAGCGTTGCTTTAATTACTCTAACCTTACCGTTACTGACTATTGGTTACTATTCTTCTTTAAGCATTAATGCCGAACCCTTACCTAAGAGAATCTATACATTGCCGAGCCCCAAGAATTAAGTAAAATCAGTCAAAAAAGCAAAGTAGGTTTATTCTTCAACTTCTTTGCTGCCATTAACTGCACCCAATTGTTGACGCACATCATCAATTGCCAAATTTAATTGAGCAATTTTATCTTCCAGACTATGACGGGCAACTTCGATATTTTCTTCTGTCGTAAATTTGGGTTGCGTACCAGCCTCTATGAGAGACCGCTCTTCTTCTAGAGATTTATTTTCCTGACGAGATGCCAGTAAAGTGCCTAAAACTCCACCAATAACGCCACCGAGAATAGAACCAAGCACAAATCCATTACCAAAACTATTTTGTTCACTCATAACTATTTTTATTTCCCTGCAAAATTTATAACCTTCTTTCTCTAGATTAAAGGAGAATATTAGTAGTAACTACAAGTTAGCCCAACTAAGTACCAAAAGTGCGATCGCCCGCATCTCCTAAACCGGGAACAATGTATCCTTTGCTATTCAAACCTTCATCAATAATGGCAGTATAAATGTTCAAACCAGGATATTCGGCACTTAATTTTTGTAAAGCAGGAGGAGCAGCCACTACAGAAACAATTCTAATTAAAGCAGGATCTACTCCTCTACTAGTTAATTCTTTCATAGCCATCATAATCGATCCTCCCGTTGCCAGCATAGGTTCGAGAAGCAAGATGCGGGTTTGTGGAGTAAACTTTTCAGGTAACTTATTGAGATAACAGCTAGCCTCTAAAGTTTCTTCATTGCGAACTAGACCCAAATGGTAAATTGAAGCAATGGGCAAGATAGTTTGCGCTCCTTCAAGCAAAGCTAAACCCGCTCGGAGAATAGGTACGACCCCAATTGGTACTTCTGGATTGACTAGGGTAGCATCACATTCAGTTAAGGGAGTTTGTACCTTAGTTTCCAGAGTTGGTAGCCAAGTACGTGTTGCCTCGTAGGTTAACCAACGTCCCAATTCTGTCATCGCGCTTTTAAACAAAACAGAAGGGGTATTGGCATCGCGAGCGACAGCTAGCCAATGCTTAATGAGAGGATGTTCGGGAACATAAACACGCAGTTGTATACTCATGGAGGCAATCGCTTTTTATTGATCGCTAACCCCTATTTTTTCCTAGGTTGCTACCTGGGTAAATAGGGGTTAATTGTTGCTGACTTATGATATCTCGGATTTAGACCCTAGTGCCAGGTTTGTTAGCACTTCCATTTCTCTCAGCCAGGGAATTTTTCTTATTAAAATAGCGTTTGGCGTATTTAGCAGTGTAGGAGTAATTGTCAAACTCTTTTTTCTTAACTCCATTAATAACCATGCCGATTACTTGCTTGTTGATATTAGTTAGAGTTTCGATCGCCAACTCGGCGCTTTCTCGTTCTACCACCCCTGTGCGACTGACCAATAAAATACCATCTACTAATTTAGACAGAGTTAAAACATCTGCGGTAACAGGTAAAGGAGGAGCATCAATTAAAATCAAATCGTACTCTTGTCTAGTGCTCAAAATTAAGCTGCTCATCTCTGGTGAATCTAACAAAGACAAAGGATTAGATCGTACTGCCCCTGCTGTTAATAAATCGAGTTTGGCCATAGGCTGATATACAGCAGTATGAAAATCCTGAGTTTTTCCAACTACATCTCTAACCCCGAATTGGTTGCTCACTCCCCAAATATGATGCTGAGAGGGTTTTCTTAAGTCACCATCAATTAGTAGTACTCGACGACCTAATTGAGCAATAGCTGCTGCTAAATTAGCACTTATGGTTGATTTTCCTTCTTCTGGTAGAGAACTAGTAGTTAAAATAACTTGAGGAGCATTGTCCGCGTCCATAAACTTCATATTCGCTTGAATCATGCGATAGAGTTCGCTGGTAAAAGAATCTGGCTCTCTTTGTACTATCACCCCTATTTGCCTATCTTCTGACTCCTGAGGAATAACACCTAAAACTTTGTGGGGGAACTTTTCTTTGATTTCAGCAACAGTTTTGAGCGAACGGTCTTGCATCTCTAATAATACAACTGAGACATTAGAAAATAGCAATCCGAGTAAAACTCCAAAGGCTAGCAGTAGTTTACCTCCAGAGCTACCTTCTTCGGGTAACTGAGCTTTTTCAATAATTTCCGCATTAGCAGTCTGTTGATTTTCAGCCAGTTGTACTTCTTGGAGACTGCCTAGTAGAGTTTCATAAGTAGCTTGGGCAGCACTAACTTGACGCAGAAGATCTTGTTCTTCTGTTTCTAGTCTGGGAAGTTCCTTAGCCCTTGCCAATTGTTGCTGTTGCGATTGATATAAAGAAGCTAATTGTCTCTGGAAATTTAATTTTTGAATCTCTAGAGTAATATACCGCTCTAGTTGGTTTTCTTTACTACCGTTATTCTCGTTGAGTAAACCCTGAGAAATATTTAGGTCTTGTCCTACTCCTCGTCTAATTTCTTGTCTGAGTTTGCGGTTAAGATCGGCTTTTTTAGCTTCTAAACTGACAATACTGGGATGTTGGTCTTGAAATCTTTGTCTTTCTCTAGCTAATTCGGCTTCAGTGTTTCCTAATTCAGCGAGAATACTCTGAACCGAAGGGGAATTACCTACCTGATTGAGAGCGATCGCTTGTTGTAAGCTTAAACCTAGTTGACCTTGAAGGGTAGAAGTCTGGGCTACAGTCCCCTGTAGTTGAGCAGCTAAGCTAGCAATATCTCGATTGAGATTGGCGATTTGCAGGACGGTAGATTCGGCTTCTTTTTGCAGAGCGATTACATTGTTAGCTTCTTTAAATCTTCTTAAAGCCGACTCAGCTTTGGCCACATTTGACTCTACTTGTGGTAGTTGTTTATTGATAAATTCTTTAGCAATGGCTGGTTCTGCTTGATTTCCCCGTATTTGTTCTTTAATATAAACATCCATCAATGTATTAACAACTGCTGCTGCTATTTCTGGATCTTCATCTTTATAATATATTTGTATTACGTCAGTTCCACCAACTAGCTTGATATTTAATTTTTTTTCTAAAGTATCGGGATTGAGGGGATTTCCTTCCTCATCTTCTAATTGTAGTTTTTCGATAGTTTGCAACAAGACTGGGTCGGAAGTAATGACTTGAATTTGGGTACTTAAAGGGGTTTGGTTATTCAATAAAGGTTTGAGTGTTCCTAAGTCTTCTCCTACCCCTGTCAAAGAAGCAGCATTATTTTGTTTGAATAAAAGCTTTCCTTCTGCCTGATAAGTTTTTTTAAGCTGAATACCCAATAACGCAGAAGCAGCTACAGTTAAAAAAAACACGAGTAGAGCAGGTTTCCAACGTCTTTTAACTTTAAGTAAATATGAAGTTATATTGATGTCGAGAGCCTCTCTTGATTCCCCCTGTGGACTTGATGACAAGGGATAGCCATCCAAATTGTTAGTGATATATTTATTATTGGTCATAGTATATTTTTGTTAGAAATTAATTAGTTGCTATTTTTAGATATTTTTTCCTCTATCTCCTTTCCTCGGTTCAGACACTCAAAAAAGGGATATTGATTAAATAGATATTCTGTTACACGGTTTTGACCGGGGAACGCCGGTCACCGCAGGCACCGGAGGGGCTGTCTCTTGAATTCGATTCAAGAGCTTGTATGCCCCGTTCGTTTTACAAGGGGCTGTGGGCGGGTAGGGATTCTCCTGCGTCCGCTCTTCGGGCAACGCCCCGTGGCGGTGTAACGGTGACTTCAATAAAATTTTAAGAGCGGATTTCCTCCAGAAGTGAGTGTGGGTAGTGAGCATCTCTAATATGTAAATGGCCGAGAATATGCATATTTTTATGGTTAGAAATCAATATATATCATTAGCTACAGAATTATCTATTCATAAAGTATTATGTTTCAGGTATTATATTCAGTCTAAATAAATACTGTAGTTTTATTGAGTTTGGCTTTGTCTTCTAGCTATTTTTTGGTTTTTCATGGCAGTCGCGATCGACGCGGACAACTAATATTGTCACAATTAGTACATTCCCTTAGTACAAGATTAGCAAATAAGTTAATCTTAGCTCAGGGAAAATACACACAACAACAACCAAGTTTAGAAGTCCAAAACAATATCCGTAATTATACGGGAAATTTGTTAACTTCAACTACTAAAAGAGCAACTATTGTGAGGAAAAGGGAAATTCCCTCGCTCGGCATTGGCTCTTTAGAATTAACTACCATACCTCTACAGCAAAAAATTGAAAAATATGCCAGGTCTGTTCGAGAATTTGGCTACAAACATCTAAAAATCCTGCCTTTATTTTTAACCCCAGGAGTTCATGTCTGTGAAGATATTCCTGCTGAAATCGCTTGCGTTCAACGTCTTCTAGTTCCAGAAATGACTATCGAGCTTTTACCCTATCTCGGTAATTATGCACAAACTACAGCAATTTTAAAGAAACAATTTGCTTACTTACCTAACGAAGGCAAAATTCTTTTAGCCCATGGAACACGCTACCCTAAAGGAAATATTTGGCTAGAAAATTTGGCAACTAAGTTAGATGCACGTATTGCTTATTATTCAGTTCCTGGCAGTTTGCTATCACAAATAGAAACTTTAGTCTCGAAGCAAATTCCCAAAATCGCTATTGTTCCTTATTTTCTCTTTCCAGGTAGAATTACCGACGCGATCGCAGCGGAAGTCGATCGGCTACAACAGGCTTTTCCCCAAGTTCAGTTACTTTTAGGAAAACCTTTAGGCGCAACAGGAGAACTAGCTAATTTAATTATTGAGGTGTTAACAAGATGAGTCAGTCCAAAAAATATATCGGTAAAGTTTATTTAGTAGGTGCAGGACCTGGAGATCCTGGACTGATGACTCTTAAAGGTAAAACTCTATTAGAACACGCAGATGTAGTAGTTTACGATGCCCTAGTCAGTCCGGCTATTTTAGGCATGATTTCTTCTCAAGCGGAAAAAATTAATGCGGGTAAACGCCGAGGTCGTCACTCCAAAGCGCAAGCAGAAACTACCCAATTACTAATTACTAAAGCGAAGACTAATGCAATAGTAGTCAGACTCAAGGGAGGCGATCCCTTTGTCTTTGGCAGAGGTGGAGAAGAAATGGAAGATTTAATTAAAGCAGGAGTGAGTGTAGAAGTAGTCCCGGGTATTACTGCGGGCATTGCTGCGCCAGCCTATGCAGGGATTCCCGTAACCCATCGTGGTTATAGTTCTTCGGTAACTTTTGTGACCGGACACGAAGCAACAGGCAAATACCGTCCCCAAATTAATTGGCAAGCGATCGCTTCTGGTTCGGAAACTATCGTCATATATATGGGGGTTCACAATTTACCCCAAATTATTCCCCAGCTAATAGCAGGAGGTCTACCCCCAGAAACTCCTGTTGCCCTAATTCGCTGGGGTACTCGTCCAGAACAAGCAGAATTGATGGGTACTTTGGCGAGTATTGTCGATCGAGTAGAGGCAACGGGCTTTGAAGCTCCCGCCGTAGCTGTTGTGGGTAAAGTAGTAGATTTACAGCCTGTTTTAGCTGTTAGGTAAGGTGGTTTTGGAGTGAAATCGATCGCGCTTTTAAAAAACAGAGAGGTGACGAAGGGCAGGGCTGTTTCATTTTCAGAAAAATTCTAGAATAGTGGGGAATTAGGGAGAGAGGGAATTAGGGCAGGGCTATTTCATTCTTAATTTAATCCACCAAGAAATCAATTTCTTGGCTCAAATAAGAAGTCCGTTTAAACGGACTTTGGTTATCAGACAGATAATTTATTATCTGGAGGCACGAGAATGAAATAACCCCTCTTGTCAAGATGGCGAAAACTTTGTGACAATAAGCACAATTTAGACATAATTTATTTAGATAATAAATCTTATACTCAAGTATCTGTTTCTGATAGTAATTGGAAACGATTAGGGCAATTTTCAAAAAACAAAGTCCAGTTACTAATCTCGTCGCTAAAGCGAGAGTCTCCTTCACCAAGAAAGATGAAACCAAAAAGTCAAAATTAAAAGAGGTGGAAAAAGTGAGTCCAGACTTAGTGCCAATGTCTCGAGAAAAAGATGAGAAGCTGAGGGATATATTTGAAAGTCACACAACGGGAGATGAAGCATTGTGGAAGATGGTTGAATGGGCTCAATCATCTTATAAGTATTTCCCCAAAAGCTGCCGAACAATTAATTTACAAGTCACACTGGGGTACGCAAATCCTAGTGTAGATCCAGATATTAATGCTGTTTTAAGTAGACGATCTTTTATTGGTGATATAAACAATCCTGATGATGTAGAAGCATCTATAGATATCGAGCAAAATCAACCAGATTTTGATGGTAATCTCGATGGGTTCAAACATTTTGTGCAACTGATAGATGATGAGGAATTTACTCAGACCATTGAAATTACTAATAATGGACATAGACGAGCCAAGAATGTAAAGTTTCAAATAGATGTGTCTAATAGCCAATTTTCCAGGCTTACAAGTCTAGAAATTGCCTCTGATAGTGATGTTCAGTCAGGGGTTAATGGTTTAGGGCATATTACAATTGATGGTAATAATCAAACTGCGACTATCAGAGTCCATAACATCCATCCAGGGCAAACCTTAAAACTTAATGCCATCTCAACTATCGACCAGCAAGCCTTTAACGAAAACCCAGAGGACGATATTGATGTCAGAAATTTAAATTTTTCCTTAGTAGATGAACCTGGCGTTGTGGACTATGGGAGTGGTGATGCTACTGGGCTGGCTTACTTGGATCCCGGTGGATTTTCCAAGGTCGATGGCATTCTAGAAGGGTCGGGATTTGAATTTGGGGCATTAGCAGATTCTACTCTCAGTGTTAATCTGTATGGTCAAGAAGTGTTCCAGGAAGCCGAGACTCTTAGAGGCTATGCGGAATACAGTGGGATAGATACCACTCCTAACAACGAAGGGAGTTTGGAAAGGGAAAAAACATTTTTCTTCTTTGAGTTTGCTGGAGATGTTGACGCATCGATTAACGTTAGGCCGGGAGGTACTAGGAGTGACGAGCTTAGTTTGAATGACGAACTTACTCTGCTATGGTTGAATCGCCCCGATCTCGATGAGGCAGTTAACGAGTACATTGCTGAGACAGATGACATAGAGGCCTATAACCAGCTATTAGATCTAATTGATGCTGGGATTGCAGAAGAAGTATTTTCAACCACTGAGCTTAAAGGTCAAATAGCTCAATTTATTAGGAGTGGTCTCAATGGTCAGGGGGCATTCACTCAGACAGCAATTGGCGGGGAGTTGGTCAATGGAGATTCTTCTCCTTTTGAAATTTTGACCTTCGATCGTGCAAGTGGTGCCACGTTTGGAGATTTTGTCGAGGATAATGCCACAGACCCCAATATCTTATACAGAATTGACATTCTCGAGACCAGCGCCCTTGATGACCTACGGTTTGATAATTTTACAGGAGATAACGTTGCTTTAGTCGTAATACCACCAGGTGCGGATGCTCTCAGGATTACTAATGGAAACGGTAACGATTTACTCGATCTGAGTAATACTCTAATCGCAACTTCCACTGGTGTCAATCCGACAACGGGCAATTTGATTCCCGGCGAGCAAACTGGGATTGATGTACTGTCCCAAGAAGGAGATGATACAATTGTCGGCACCTCTGGTGATGACACCATTGATGGCGGCAAGGGCGACGATAGCTTAAGTGGCGGTCAAGGAGGGGATGATTTTCTAACGGGTGGCGGAGACGCAGACCGCTTTGCTATCAGCGCTGGAGAAGGAACCAATACCATTACCGATTTTGGCGGTGTCGGCAGGGGCGCTAATCCTCCTCAAGCCATTATCGATGAAGTCGATACTCTCGAATTCTTTGGCGAGGGGCTAATTGCGGAGAATCTGCTCTTGACTCAAAACGGACCTGACTTAGAACTGACCTTTGTCGAAGTAGAAAATACTCAGGTTATCCTCCAGAACTTTGCCCTGGAAAACCTCGATAACCTACCGCAAGGCATCGGCAATATTCTCTTTGACGGACAGCAGTCAATCGAAGATAGTTTTGATGTTTTCAATGCGGAGAGCGATCGCTCCCGCATCTTCAATCGCAACACCGTTACTTTCCTCAACGAGTTAGATAACGACATCTCTGGCTTGGACGACTCTGACGACGTTATCAACGGTCAAGGAGGAGACGATACTCTCTCTGGCTTGTCGGGAGACGATCTGCTGCGAGGCGGGGCAGGCGATGATTCTCTGACAGGCGATCGCGGGAATGACCGCTTCTCTTTCAGTACCTCCAGAGCTTTTGACCCAACAGATGTCGGTATCGATACCCTGACGGATTTTACGCCTAGCGAAGACGCAATTGTCCTGAGCAAAACCACTTTTACATCCCTGACCAGTGCAGCAGGGGGACCTTTAGATGAAGCGGAGTTTGCTGTCGTAGATAGCAACGCAGAGATAGCGGAAAGCAGTGCGCTCATTGTCTACAGCCTGGAGACAGGCAACCTCTTCTACAACCAGAATGGGGTAGATCCAGACTTAGGGACTGGCGCACAGTTTGCGATTCTCTCAGGGGAACCCGCTAACTTGAGTGCGGGAGATTTCCAAATTATCGCCTAACCATCAATCACCTAGGAAAAACCCAGGGCTATTTCATTCTGACTGCGATCGACCAAGAAATGAATTTCTTGGCTTAAAGTCAAAGTCCGTCTTATAGGACTTTATATGCTTAGACAGAGAATTTATTCTCTGGC
>JAAUYH010012619.1_pt1 | contig 12551 bp, 5 predicted proteins | sample 7278061 | NCBI WGS metagenome assembly JAAUYH01 (sample SAMN14350203, study PRJNA611818) | marine sediment metagenome | isolation source: surface marine sediment (0.6m) | place: French Polynesia: Moorea | collected 2018-08
AATAGCTTGATTTCAATATTTCAAATTTAAATTTACTGTACGTCTCATTCACAATAGGCTTTTAGAAACGACAGATTTATTCCGGATGTAGTCTGATAAATTTAAGGGATTGAATCTTTATTAAAATACAAGCAATTCATAGTAAAAGTCTCAATTTATTTCACAATCATTGGTCGAAGAAACTATCGTAAGTAATGAATGCCAATAGATTTTCATTTAGACGAAGTTTATTTCCAGAAATTTCAGAAAGGAATGGTTTCATTAAACAGAGCCATTGATACTATGATTTTTTGGAAATAACGATTGGTTCGAACGCTGTAGGGTTTTCCCGGTCAAATATGGACAATGCCAAAACAGGTCCGTCGAATTTTTATACATTGAAGAACGAATTTTGAAAATTGTTCCTTTCAATTCACACGAATTATATCGCTAGAATGTTTGCTTAGATAAGCTTATTCCACAGACACCAAATCCAGGTACAACCTCTAAAAAGCGTAACCAAACTTTGGTGGTCAGTAGTCTCTTGCATCACCACTGCTGTGGTGCTCGCATCCATTGTCGATTTTATTACGCTCGAGATTTAAAGAAAACAAGACTGACTAATTATGAGATATTGACTAAAAGTGAGACCTAATGTACCAGCTGTTGCAGTTGAAATCCCAATATGAGCCACTGAAAGGGTATGTCAAATAAATAAAGTTTTCGAACTTATCTGCAATTGACTCAGTTCTTGGTTGCAATGGGAACCACACTTCAGGAGATTTTAATTGCCGTAACAGTGTTAGGAATATTCACATCTTCAGGTGTCGAGCTCCTCGGCCTCAGTTTTGAAACAAAGTTTTCTTTTTTCAATAGGTTTTTTGCATTTCACAAAACTTGGGTAGGATTGTTTAAGATACGAATCGAACGTTTCATGTGCAAAAAAATGTATGGAATGAAATTAGTAGTTTCTACTCATATTTTACCGTAACCGCATTCCGACTATTCCAAAATTGAAGTTCTCATAAATGCAACTAACAGTACGAGCTCCGCGAATGCTGAATTTTTGAAACAATAAAGTGTTTTTCCGCACTTATTTTTCTTCGGACAAGTCTTCATTCTAGGTTTTCATACGTCCCCATTTTGCAGAACCTCGAAATTAATTATTCTCCTTTTTACCTTATGTTCAGTACGATGCACAGAATAATTGAGCTGTAAACTGTATGCACACTCGGAAGAAACGACTCACTAGACTAGAGAGCATGACGATTTTCAGCCAAGTTCATTTTCGGTTTTGAAAATGTAAATTCCCTTCATTTGAACTCTTTGAACGCCTAAGATGCTACCTGCATCTGTCTAGTAATCGTTGAAAGATCACGAATATCGTGTCAAAGCGGTTCTGTACTATGTAATGACGCGTACAAATGAAAGAGTATTCTATCGGTTTGATTTCTACTTACTCCGTTTCTTCGTTCGATGCTTGCTTGGAAGAATTGTTTCTTTTGGGATGAACCGTCGTTTTCTCAGAAAAGGAAGCTCAATGAGGTGTTGGCTGAAAGTTTTCTAGCGGTTCCTGGCATCTATCGGACAACAAGTTTCAGATCAAAATTTGTTGTTCGATAGATGTCAAAGACGGTAGAGCTACTTGAAGACAACAGATCCATGGTACTCAAAGCTTTCCACCGAATAGCTGACTCTATTACAGTCAATCAATTGTTTTGTCCGAGCTGTAGTATAAGATTCATTAGTGTACTGTATGTTGAGTATGCAGGTGCACGCGTGCGCTTCTATGACGTTTAATAATATGTATGAACGACATGGTAGAAATACCTGAGTGAAATAGACAGTCGCCGTCTAAGCATTACATAAAAGCTTCATTTTTAGCTTAAAAATGAGCCCAGTTGAGGGTCCCAACAGGATAGATGATTATTGGAATATAAATTAGAAAGTTAGAACAGACAAACTGTACAACAACAGGCGCTTACAACCACACAGCTATTCTGCCTCGATAGCATAATTTACTTGCATTCTCTCAATTATCGGCGATTCTACTAGAACTTGCCTTACTCCCTCATTTTCGTGACGTCGCATAATGTTTCCTTTTCTTTTTTGCAATGAGCATCTACTAACATACCCTCGTTGCTCATCACGGATGTGATACCAAAAACCGGTTGTTTCACAGTACAGAAAGATCAAACACAGCTGTCTCTAAAATATGCGTGTTGCAACGAGCAAGGTACTATTCAATCATCCATTCGTACATCAGGAACATGCTTGAACTTGTAAGAAAGTTCCGAACAACCGAGTACTTACGTTCTGAGTAATGTAGGTGGATCAGCAACAACTCGGGGACGGTGCAACTGCACAGTGGTGCAGGTACACCATCGAAGTGTGCTCGAAACTGACAGACCTGATTAGAAAGAGAAAACATGTTTCCCAGAGATCTATAAAACGCGAGCCATCAGAAGTCTTGTAGAGCGAGAAACGACGCACTCAAAGCCTTCGAAATGGTCAGACTTTCTGGTGTTTACCACACGATCTGCAATATGCGGGAGAGGACCAATATCAGGGACGGCAGGTCGCGAATTATCATATCAGGTCTGCAAGCCAAGACTGTCATCGATCAAGTCGCCCGCTATCTTCAACGTTCGGGCCAGAGAAGTGGCAGCACCAACCTTGCCATTGCGGCATGTAATGACCTGATCGACAAGGGACTATTGCGAATTCTTATTCCTGAGCGAGGAAGGTAGGTTTTCCAGCTCGTCATACCTTGATTGGCTCTAACATGTTCTTCGCAGGCGAATTCAGAACAGTTCTAGCTGTTGGGTTCGCGCTACGCCAATCTCTAGAGCGACGCCAAGAACCCCAGGAGAGAAGTCACATCTACCGTGGTGACCACAACTTTCTGCTCGCTTCCTGGCATGAATGAGCAGAACTGTACATGTATTTATCAGGTGTGATAAGGTTCTCAGCCAAAAGGCTTTGGTTTACTACTTGCCATGTTATTGACTGTCCCGATTTGGTTTTCAGCTTCAGTGAAACGTCTGCAACGCCCCGAAGCGAAGGATTCTAGCAATATTAAATCGTCAAGTATTCTATGAATTTTGAAAGCAATTGCAGGTTTCGTTATAGCTGCTATTTTGGAATTCCCACTTATGAACGCAGGTGAGTTGTCAGTAATAATTACGGCCTGCCTGCGAAACCGACACTTTGCCTGCAGAGTTTCAGTGCCAACATACCTAGGTTTCTTCACAATTTCTCCAAATTACAGACGTGTCAACTGCTCTCGTAGTGCTAAAGTCGAACCGTTCAAACACTAAGTACACAGTAAGGGTTTAAGCTTACCAAACTCGGATCAGAACGACTCTTACCTCAGTCATAGAAACACGGGATGGTAGGCTTTCAATAAGTGAAGCTTGCTTCACGCTTACTGGAGAACCTCAGGCAGTTCAGAAAGGGGTAGGCCTGTATGGTAGCCGTTCTTATTCGCTTTCCACCATTTTTCTGGTCGGTCGTCTCCAAATTCTCGCTCATAAATGGGTATGAAAGCAGAAACAATGAATCTGAACTTAATTCGTAAGCCACGGACATCTGTTACTACATTTCGATGCGGGAAGCATAATAACAGCTGCAGCCCTTTCATATACGGAATTCATTCGCAGGGAACACTTTCCGACCACATGTGTGTCACCGCTTTCAAAGTGCGTACTGTACGGCCAAAAAACTGAGGAGGTAGATGATTATTAGAACCTCCTTCCAGTCAAATTTAATGATTTTAAGTCATACCCAGCGGTGCCCCGCTGATGGTTCTTGGGGCCCAATGGAAGGGGATCCGTTATGATATGTATTTTTCTTCTGTAATACAGTACGTTTGCAGTTCGGCTTATATCTCGAATATCTATAAGCCAGCTTTTAATCTATGACGTATATCTCGGAGGCTTGGCCTCTCTACCGTACAGTGCTGCACTTGCTCTGTTGTACAAAAACAGTAATTATGCACGACTTACGTGCACCCTTTTCCGCGACTTCGTCTTATATTTTGTAGTGCAAATTTTCAAGACACGTAGCCCTGGAACAAGAATGCCTAATTCCTCTGTAAAATTAGCACAGCGTTGCGGCTCATTTCAAACTGCAGATTTGTGTGGATGTCGAGAATACAGCTTTCGTAATACTTACATTATTCCATGAAAACGAACACTGATGTGATATGCGCTCCCCTGGGATCTTTAGCTGAATAATAATTTAGATGGAAAAATACTTTCGTGCTTGACTATTTGATGAGTCCGGATTCCACTATCTACTGCACATGTGAGCACTGCAAAAGGAGACACGTTCACATTGCGCATCATGGACGAGTACTGTATTACTCGGAAATAGATTTCCTGATTTTGATGAAAAAATGTTTAAGTCCACATTCCCAGACATCGAACACTTTGAATGGTCCACAGTTTCTGCTTCTATCGATTCACACTTGATTTTTCCAGCTGTAAAACAGCAGAACATAGAACCAATACTGTCATGCCACACAACGAGCACTACTCTGAAGAACTCTGCCGTTGGTGACAGCTAGCATCTCGATACAAATTATATTTTAACGTACCTATCTCCTTTGCTATTTTGCATCCAAACTTCTTCGGAGAGAATACACGATTTCCCTCTCAATTAGAAGTAGTTCAGAGTAATAGACACACAACGGTTTAAGTACTGAACATTTTACTTTGAAAACTTATACCCGTACTCGAGCGCCTCTGGCTAGGCGTAACAAATACCAAGGGCTGAATGAAAGTACTCAGAAAATAAACGGTTATCGTCGTACGAGACGACCGCATTGGTATTTACAGCTGATGTTTGGCCTCAGGAAGCTTTACAGGAACCCACACCGACTCTACTGTTTTGGATAAATTATGACTCATCCCTAAAATTAAAATTTGCTGGATATATCGAACATCTGGCTAGTCCGCAGCAGCTAAGGAGTTTCGAAAAGCCGCCCGGCCAAGCCACGCACTTACCGTGTGTCCACCACCCATCAAAGTACCATTCAAGTATGTGCCTGATTTTTATTTTGAATTATCGCAATGATCTATTTTCTCCTATTCAGTAATCTTGTTAAACGAGAAGACTGGGAAATACAAGCAAAATTTCCAATACAGTTTTCATTTGATTGAGTATTGAGATCAATGATTTTGCTTTTTGGATGGTTTAATGTAACTGCGTATATCGTAGTTTCAAGATTTTCCGGAAATAATCTTTTTTGCTACCGAGCAAAGCTACCTCTCGATGAACAAACGTGAAGCCCGGATAGATTAACTGCATTCTGCCTCTTTAGCAACAGTTTTCTCCTACGTTCCAAAAATATAGAGCTAAATCAAACCGCGTGAGCTAGCAATGTTTCTGAAGACCAAAGTGTTGTTTTCACTCACAAAACGTAAATCGTTTCAATGGTCTCGCTATTTCAGTAAGAACTACTTAGTTTCATTAAGCAAAGCAGAGCAAGAGCTCTAACTTCAGTTATTTTCTAATTTTGCAACTGGATGGGAAACTGTTACTTTCTCGAGTTCTTCGTAGTTGACATTGTGTAATCTTGGAATCACAATTTACGGAAATTAATATGCAGTCTAGCCTTAGATGAAGAAAGGGTTCTCGATTTTATGCGCGAGCGAGGCGAACTCGTTCGTCAAGTTATGCACTTCCTGCTTGTGTATGAAGATTATCGTTCGAAGAGGGTAACACTGCATCACTACACCTTCTTGTTTCAACTTAACGACATTCCAGCGTCAAACATTCAACGTTCTTCCTCTCGATTTTGTTTTTGCTCCTCCTGTTTCAAATATCTCCGGCGCAACTCCAGTTACGGTCATTTTGAAGGTTCCCCATGTTGAAGTAAGCGACAGATCGTTTCGCTTTTCGAGCAATAAAGTATTAAAGGGGGAAAGCCAGTTTGAAAAATAGGACCATTACTAGCCCACTCTATCATTGCAAAAACGTTTCATACAGCAGTGGTGAATTATCACTAAACCCAATATACGCGTGCGACAGTTTTTGTGCGCCTGGTTCCATTGAAATGTATGGAGATACACACGCCATGTTTGGCACCTGCAAAAGTGCCACATGTCAATAAATAGCTTAAGTCGAGTAGCGACTGAGACAGAATATTTTGGACATTCGGCCATGTCGGCACCCTCCGAACCTTCACCGTCACAACGCGAATCTGACACCGAAACTTTCGGTCGTTACAAGCAATCCGCGAAAGTCATGGTGGGTCCATAAGTAATAGGTTTAAGATCACAACTGCATTTTGATAGAAATCAATGGCACTGATGACCACTCTGACAAATCAAGCAGTACAGTGCTGTGAAAATCAATTGCATTGGAAGTATCAAAAATAGATTGCCTTCGCTTCATCTACGCAGCTCGCGAACAAACTCTGTAAACACGACGATATGCAGCCCGATCTTTGGTGCGCACACCACATAGCATTTCGACTGGATCCCCAGTGAACAACAAATTGCATCGAGTCAGCGATAACAAGAATCGCAAACATAGCAGTGTAAATAGATCTTCAAGCTGTCACAGTAGAAGTGAGAAATACAACAGTTAAGCGGTAACGGTCCCCGAAGTGAAACCCACCAAACCAAAAACGATGGTTCAAGCCCATTTCGCTGCGAGTTGCTGTAGTTTCCTTCACGGACTCCGCTGAAACTAGCATCCGTCGCCTCACTCTCTGACTACATGGCTCGAGAACTTGGTTGAACCAACAAGTGGCGATCAAAACGATTTGAATCGAATAATCAGTCAAATCACATACTTCCTCCGTAACAGTGTAATTACGAAGAAGGTAAAGCTGAACCTAATGTAGCAAGCACTCCATCTTAAGATGCAGAAATGGGCAATTCAGATGGTAATTGTATGTTTTCAAGGCGTTGCTGATAGGAAAATGGTAGTCGTGGGAACATGAATCATAAACGAATACGTAGTATCAGTAGACTAAGGTTTTCGGATGAATTACCTATGGCAGAGACAATCCTTCCGAAAACCTCAAAATTGAATGCATAGTATCAAAAGATTAAAGGAACCAAGTCCTACTTCTGAAGTCAGGCATTTGATTTGGCTTAGCGTTGCTTGTAAGTTCCGAGTACTGAGGGTGAATGTTTGGGAGGAAGAGAAATATATCGAATTGTTTAAATGATGTCGGTCTAACCGTATGGAAGGATAAATATCGAGTTGATCACATCACCGGATTATCACACTCGGGGTGTGTCCCAGACCAATATTGCACACGAAACGAAATGGAATCATTGCTGACGCCGCATCATACTTGGGAATCACCTGCGTCGTACGAAACCGTGCCTCGAATGCAGATGCAGAATGATACGAGGAAATGATTTAGCTGATTCCGGTATCACCAATCAGTATAAACGAGATGCATGTATCTGCGCGGTACCTAAATTAGTGCAGCCACTCATCTGCTGTGAAACAGCGATGGAAGTACACTGTATTTTAGTAGGCAGAAACTTTTCGAAACACAGCACCTCTCCAATCTACGTCTACCTCGAGTTGTGCCTCGCTTTACACCAGGGTTTACACCGTGCGTATCGGCGCGTCATCGCACCGCACCTCGTCATTACCCAAATGCCATAACTATCTGCCATGCATAGACGACATAACACATCGTGCTACAGCCAACCACTGCGGACGGGAGTATCGGTTCACGGCAGCAGCACATTGTCAGCATTATAGTTTAATAGTGTAAAGGCGAATTCGAGGTAACGGACTAAAGATCTGGAATTTTCTCTGCTCCAATTTGTTGCTTTTGAACCCCGTCTTACATAATGCGGCCACCATGGCTCCCACGGCTCAAATCTGGATTATAGTACCTCACCAATTTCTTCCTTGCTCCCCTATCAACGCCCGGCCTGCACGCGGGGGTACCTCAATCGTGAGTTGGGATCCGCTTACACATCTTTAGCAAGCTGGCTACTGTCGCGTTCGGAGTGTGCTTATAAGACCGCGGCATCGACTTCGATAAACCTCACAACTCGTCTTCACGACAAGTCATGAAACGATTAGTGATTCTCTTAGCCCTTATCGGGGTGTCGCTTGCCGCACCACTCTATGGTGGGTTCAGCGGGTTCGGCGACTCGAAGAAGATCTGCACCTTGTATTGGTGTCCACCACCGCTCAAACTGGAAAACTGTACCTGTGTTGATCCTGCGAAGCCTCCCACGGAGCCCATAACTGGAGGAAGTGGCCAAGGTGCCGGTAAGGGTCAAGGACAGGGTAAGGGTGAAGGTCAAGCCGGTGAAGGTGGCGCTGCCGAAGGTGATGGTAAGGGTGGCGGTACTGGTGGAGGTGGCGGTGGCGGAGATGCGACAACTGGTTCCGGTTCTGGCCAGGGTTCTGCACAAGGTGAAGGTCGAGGATCTGGTGGCGGTCCCCAAGGTGGCGGCGGCTCTGGAGGCTCGGAAGCTAGTGCTGAAGGAGGCGGCGGCGGTGGTACGAAACTAGGAGGTGGTAGCGGTGGCGGTGGCGGCAGTGGTGGTGGTACTGGTGGCGGCAGTGGTGGTCCTGGAGGCGGCGGTGGTGGCGGCGGTAGCGGTATTGGAAAAGGAGGTGGTGGTGGTGGCGGTGGACAGAGTCCGGACGGATCTACTGGCGGAAAGGGCAGCGGTGAGGGAGAAGGTACCGGACAAGGAAGTGGTTCTGGATCTGGACCGAAAGGCGGTGGCGGCGGCGGCGGCGGTGGAGGCAGAGGATTCGGTGGTAGTACTGCATTCGGTTGCTTGACTGCGGCTCAGTGCCCGAAGGGATCGAAGCCGTTCGCATGCAATTGCGTCGATGATAAAGGAAAGGTCGTCAAGTACGCAAGTTTCGGCACTGCTCGGGGAGAGGGCCAAGGCACCGGACAAGGAAGCGGTGGCTCGAATGGAAACGGCGGTGGTGGTGGCGGCGGGGGTGGTGGCGGCGGCGGCGGTGGTGGTGCTAGCAGCAGCGGTGGCGGTAGCTCAAGGGGATTCGGAAGCGGCAGCGGCTCTGGCTCTGGACAAGGTAACAAGCTAGGCGGCGGTGGCGGTGGAACTGGAACTGGACGGGGAGGTGGCGAGGTGAATGCTAACACCACAGCAATCGCCACTTAAAGTGAGGTTAAATTGTTGGAAATTGGGGCTAGGATGACGGTGTAGCGCAAACAGCAGGTGTATTGATTCAATCGTGCAGATGATCGTCGTTAATAAACAATGAGATCCGGTATTAAAAATTTCTAGTTCATTGTCGAGAGCTGAATGAGTCTTCTTGACGGTAATCATGGCACTGTGTTAACACGGGAATCGACGCTTTAAAAATCCGAGATGTACGCGGGTAATCTCTTAGTCAAGTATGGCATCATTTATTGTTAGTTCGTAATACCTTTTTGTTAAATTCATTGTTGGCCTCGTAGAAAAATCATAGCTGTAACAAATAGGTGACCCATCATAAGGAAGTCACGGGTACACTAGTTCTGCCTTACTTTTCCTAGATGAATTTCTGCATGAAGTGCATTGTGGACATGAATTTAAATGATTATAGATAGACCAAGTCATCTGAAACAGTATAATCCATAATTTGGACGCAACTCGGATTACGTTTCTGCCTATTTCTCACGCATCAGCGTTAATTCAGAGAAGGTCTCTCACAACAGATTGTCTCACTTTTTCAATAGCAGATTCGTCAATATCTACTGTACAGGGTTACAATCTGATACAAATCCTCAGATGTCCATTCAACCAATAGGCTTGAGCAATGTGGTCATGCACATTTTTCATGATTACTCTTCTTCGTTCTGTTGGCAATTTAGTCAGAGAGGACGTGGTGGGCAATCAATTAGATGGCTTGCGATCATTTAGAATGTAACGATCGAACTGTGTCCGTTGACAAATCATCATGAATGGTGGATTCCAGGACAGCATGAATATACAGAATATAGGTAAAAAACTTAGTCAATGTCAGCAAAAGCTGAGCATATTCTATTTTCTAAACTACTAGTCTTAATTTATGGCCATGTGCGGTAGATTCGCGGTACCCATAAATTCTCAGGGAGCTAAATTTAAGCCAATTAAATCAAAAGAAGCAACGCAAAATAGCTTCTATTTCTGCATATCTGTAGAGTAATACCTAAAACTCTACAGAATTCTAGATGATGAATGCCAAATATAAAAAATGGTTTCCCGTCAAAAGTCCAATAGGATAACAACTGGTTATATATTGTGAGTTGAACAATACATACTCACATACAGCGCATTTGCGATATGAAACAGAATAGAATCAAGCCAACAAGAAGTCTCTGAATTTCTTAATCCTCCCATTATTGCTCTTTTTCATAATATTGTATTACAACCTCTTCATCTCCGCAAACTATAAATTTTTTTACAATTCACCTACTTGTAGAAACTTTTCAAACTTATTGTATCGTTCCTCAGCAAGTAGGTTTTGTGAAAATTCTCGGAAACTCTCGTTTATTTTTGTTCCTTGAAGCATGAGAAATTTTTTGCCTCGTTTTGTCCAAAATTATTGTCACACAGAATACGGGGAATTTTAGTTATTGTGCTTTTCAACAAACACTACCACCAAACCCGGAATGGAGACGGCCAGCCCTTGAAGAGGATATTAAGGTTCTCCAAAGGGAGTTTAGTCGACTGTAGATCCTCAAAAGCAACTGTAGCACCCGCCTTAGTCAGATGTGCTATGACCTAACGGAGAAGGACGAGAAAACGAATTCGATGCGGGTTGCAAACGAAGCCTCAGGACATCGAAGGGAGATCGAGCGCATTTAAGACCCTACTGATGTCTAATTCGGTAATGGACACCGGGTCCCTTTGACCTGTCGTGGAGAGAGACATACAACACCATCTGTAGGAAGCGAGAGGATCGAACACAGCTAGGGGATGGTTTTGAGCGAAACTCTCCGGGCTTTATTCTCATAATTGCCTGAACTACTTATAGCAGTCCGCACGAAAACACTACAGTACCTTAATGGTCAAATTACTACTACACTGAAATCGAGATAGTGGGCTGCTTCTCAAAACCAAATTTTCTACGTTTGGTGCGGCAGGTCACCATGGTTGCGAAACCTCCTTAATATTAACTCCGGGCAATGTTAGTGGATGCTTTCGGTCCTCCCGCAGTTCAATATTGCCCAACGGTAGGATAGAACAGTTCGTGGCACCAATTTCATACTTTTACGTAAAAATATGCTTCGCTTCGCTCTGATTAAGTCAATCATACCACTAATTCACTGTATTTCTACATCCAGGTTGAATAGTATAAGATAAATCTTACGCATAAGTTCCTCTGCAGTAACAGGCTTGGCACTTTATCTACTTTTATAGAATTCGTCTGCGTTATTCTATTCCGACAAATGTGTCCACCTGAGTGAGGCATTATGTGTTGCTTTCACGATTTACCTGCTGTGCCCCAGATCTGGCCTGTAATTTTTTATTTTAATTTTTTCTGCTCTAAAATCGTCCAGAGACACCAAGTATATGCCTGTATTTGTGTATTACCAGTTCTGGACAATTTAGAGTCCCATTTCAGCACTCTAGCAGTTTTTATAACTTCAATCTAACGTTCTAGTCGCTCTATAGAACTCCGTTCAATCAATTTAGATGTTTCTGAAGCAGAAGCGTTTTAGAAATCTGATCACTTATATTTAGGCTCGACTCCCATTTGAATAAAGACAATAATTTGGATTTGATTATAGCTACTGCCAACTAGATACAGCATCAACTCTTGAACGGAGGGTTGGTTCAGATGCCTTTCTATAAATTTCGGATATCGCTCCCCGCAAAATAATGCCAGTTTTCTGATTTATAACACATGATGAGCACATGAAATTATTTCAAGTAATCAATAGCATGCTTTTTCTGGCCTAAAAGACTGATTTAGGCTCTCCTTCAACAAATGTATGTGAAAATTTTGATTATACAAACGCTTTTTCGAGAGAAACTAACACCGCCATTCAGGCTATTTAAAATCTCCATCTGGACTTGTCGAAACACTTAGGTGTGTTACATATTACCAACTTAAGCTTTGTTACAATCTTTTGTTGGAAAAATGGAGAACTTTTCCCACCGAAGTTACGGTTTCATGTAGAAGTAGCAGATACAACCCTACCGGGATTTTGAAAGACGATTGGTCACCTACGCAATGGTGCACTCAGGAAAGTATCCACCACGGCATGGCTACGATCCTACCACTGGAGATTCCCGCGACAGGGTTGCCAAAAACCTTCTCAGCTGCTTGGAGTTCAGGGTCCAGTCCGTGGAGGCAATTGAAAGTTTTTATCCAACTGTGGGTTACGTGTTGGAATCAATTTCAAACGAGGTTTGTTGGACAGTAATTATTCGATATAACTGGTGGCGTCGTTGTAGTTTTATTTCAACGTCTGGATGCAACAAAATGGCACGCATGAAACATCATGCAGTAATTTGGCAATATCGTGTTGGTTGGCAGATGAATATCCTGCAGCTTCCATAGGTTGTCTGACGTTCGTCGCCTTTCCTAACCGACTTATTCCATCTACGGTTTCTCAGTATTTAGAG
>JAAUYH010042570.1_pt1 | contig 12545 bp, 9 predicted proteins | sample 7278061 | NCBI WGS metagenome assembly JAAUYH01 (sample SAMN14350203, study PRJNA611818) | marine sediment metagenome | isolation source: surface marine sediment (0.6m) | place: French Polynesia: Moorea | collected 2018-08
TAGGTGCGATTGTGCGGTGAAACGAAATATTTTGTTTCGCTATCTGGAAAGGTCATACCATTAACTTAAAAGCGTGAACGAAACAAAATATCGCGCCTTCGCACTAACCCAGGGTTAAATTAGGTCAATTCCCCGTTTTACGGATTAGGTGTAATGAATTCTATGGCACAAGAAATCTCAAGTAGTCAGTATAGTAATCAGTAGAGAGGATTTGGAGTTCAGAGTTCAAGATGCGAGTTGGTGCAACTTATCTAGGTAATAATCATTGTCAATTTACAGTCTGGGCTCCCTTATTGGAGAAAGTTGCAGTTGAGATTGTTGCTCCTCAAAAACGCCTGATTCCCATGCAACCATGTGGAAGGGGTTACTGGCAAACAACCGCTAGTGAAATTGTTCCTGGAACGCTCTATCTCTATCAACTTGGAGAAAATACTACCCGACCAGATCCCGCTTCTTACTTTCAACCTCAAGGGGTTCATGCTTCTTCTCAAGTAGTCGATCACAGTATATTTAATTGGAAAGATGTAGATTGGGCTGGTATTGGACTAGAAAAGCTGATTATCTACGAATTGCACGTCGGCACTTTTACTTCTGAGGGAAATTTTACAGCCATTATTCCTCGTTTAAATCAATTACAAGAACTAGGGATTAATGCCATTCAACTGATGCCTGTAGCTCAATTTCCTGGCGATCGCAACTGGGGATACGATGGGGTTTATCCGTTTGCCGTACAAAATTCCTATGGCGGTGTTAATGGACTCAAACAACTGGTTGATGCTTGTCACCAGAGAGGCATAGCCGTAATCCTTGATGTGGTCTACAACCATTTTGGACCTGAAGGTAATTACACCAGCGACTTTGCACCTTATTTCACTGATAAATATAAAACACCTTGGGGTAGTGCTATTAACTTTGATGATGCTCACAGCAATGGCGTACGCAACTTCTTCATAGAAAATGCGCTGTACTGGTTTCGAGAATATCACATCGATGCCCTGCGCTTGGATGCCATTCAAGCTATTTATGATTTTGGGGCCAAGCATTTTTTAGCAGAATTGACAGAAAAAGTCACTGAATTTTCTCAACAACAAGGACGAAAATTTTACCTCATTGCCGAAAGTGACTTAAACGATGTTCGAGTAATTAATCCACTGGAATTAGGAGGTTATGGTATTGATGCCCAGTGGAGTGACGATTTTCACCATTCTTTACATACCTTGCTTACAGGAGAACAGAAGGGATATTACCAAGATTTTGGTCGCTGCGAAGATCTAGAAAAAGCGCTGCAGGAAAGTTTTGTTTATTCTTGGCAATATTCTCCCTATCGCCAACGTTATCACGGTAGCTTTGCTGGCGAGCGCGCTAGTTCTCAGTTTGTTATCTGCTCACAAAATCACGACCAAATCGGCAATCGGATGTTAGGAGAACGTTTGTCTCAATTGGTATCCTTTGAAGCTCTCAAATTGGCTGCTGGTGCGGTTTTACTCTCTCCCTATATTCCGTTACTGTTTATGGGGGAAGAATACGGGGAAGAAGTACCTTTTCTTTACTTTATCAGTCACGGAGATCCAGATTTAATCGAAGCTGTCAGGCAGGGGAGAAAAGCAGAATTTAAAGCCTTTCAATGGCAAGGATACCCCCCAGATGCTCAGAGTCCAGAAACTTTCCGGCGATGCCAACTCAACTGGCAGCAGCGCACAGAAGGCAAACACCAAGCTCTGCTCAGATTCTATCAGCAGTTAATACAGCTTCGTCATCAAATTCCAGCGTTAAGGGAACTGGAGCGGAAAAATTTAGAGGTTTCCAGTGTAGAAACAGATCAGCTGATTTTATTTCGTCGATGGAGTCAAAATAGTCAGGTTTTCTGTCTAATGAACTTCAGCGATCAAATAGTAACTTATAATACTACCTGGCCAGAGGGTAATTGGCACAAGCAATTGGACTCTTCAGATTCTCAATGGTTAGGCTCTGGTTCAGTAATGCCTGACCTTTTAAGAGATGCTCAGAAATTGACCATTAAACCCCAGAGTTTGGCATTATATGCACAACTTTAGATGGCAAATAAATAGAGATTAGCAGAAGAACCCCAAAAAATATGCGTATTCCTACCGCAACCTACCGAATTCAGTTTAATCCTGATTTTAATTTCCAAGCAGCCAGAAAAATAGTTCCGTACCTGGCAGAATTAGGTATTTCTGACCTCTATGCTTCTCCTATATTTAAAGCAAGAGAAGGAAGTACTCACGGCTACGATGTGGTCGATCCCAATCAATTGAATCCTGTTTTAGGAACTGAAAGAGAATTTGATGCCTTAATCGATGAACTACAGCAACGAGAGATGGGATGGCTACAGGATATCGTTCCCAATCACATGGCTTATGATAGTGAAAATCAATTCTTGATGGATGCTTTGGAACACGGTCCAGATTCAGAATACTTTAGCTATTTTGACATCAATTGGGAACACCCTTATGAAGATATTAAAGGAAAAATTTTGACCCCACTACTAGGGGATTTTTATGGTAATTGTCTCGAAAATGGAGAAATTAAACTTAACTATGATGAACTGGGGTTAAGCGTTAATTATTACGACTTAAAAATTCCCCTCAGAATTGAATCCTACTCCAAATTTATTACCCATGACTTGGGAAGGCTGGTAAAATCCTTAGGACGAGAACACCCAGATCTGATTAAACTTTTTGGAATTCTTTATATCCTGAAAAATATTCCGGCAGAAACTGCGAAAAAACAGAGAAAAGATCAAACTAATTTTGTCAAAGAACTTTTGTGGGAACTATATCGAGACAGGACAGAAATCAAAGAATTTATCGACCAAAATCTCCAAATTTTCAACGGAGAGGCAGGAAACCCAGAAAGCTTTAACCTATTGGATAATCTACTAGCCGAACAGTTTTTTCGTTTATCTTTTTGGAAAGTTGGTGCAGAAGAGTTAAACTATCGGCGTTTTTTCACTATTAATGAATTAATTTGTCTTCGCACCGAAGATTTGCCAGTATTTAAAAACCATCACGATTTAATCTTTCAGTTAGTTGCCTCGGGAAAAATTACTGGTTTGCGAATTGACCATATTGATGGTCTGTATAATCCTGAGGAATATCTGCAAAGACTGAGAGAGGAAGTCGGAGATATATATATTGTTATCGAGAAAATTATCGAGTTAGAAAATCAATATTATTCCCGCTCTGAAGAGTTGCCGAATGATTGGTTAATTCAAGGAACATCAGGCTATGATTTTTTAAATTGTTTAAATAGTTTATTTTGTTTTTCTCAGCAAGAAAACTATCGAAAATTCAGTGATATCTATGTTAATTTCACGGGAATTAAGGCTACTTACGAAGCAATAGTAGCCGATACCAAACAATTAATTGCTGAAACCAACTTAGCAGGAGATATCGAAAATCTCGCCAATTTCTTAAAAATAATTGCTGGTAAATATCGCTATGGACGTGACTTTACTCTTAATGGTCTGAGACGGGCAATTTTAGAGGTATTATTACTGTTTCCAGTTTATCGAACCTACACTACTTCAGAAGGCGTAAGAGAAATCGAGCGAGCTTATGTTCAAGAAATAATTGAAAAAGCGAAGCTAAAAATACCTCGGCTGGTCAATGAGTTAAATTTTATTGCCAAAATCCTGCTTTTGGAATACGAGGAATCTCTGACCACCGAAGAACAAGCTCAATGGCTTCACTTCGTGATGAGACTACAACAGTTTTCTGGTCCTTTAACGGCGAAAGGAGTCGAAGATACAGCTTTATATGTTTACAATCGCTTGTTATCCCTGAATGAAGTGGGTGGTACTCCCGATCTATTTGGTATTCCCGTTTCTGTCTTTCATAATTTTAATCAGAAATGCCAAGACCATTGGGCGTACTCGATGAATGCTACCTCTACCCACGACACCAAACGCAGCGAAGATGTGAGGGCGAGAATTAATGTCATCTCCGAAATTCCCGAACGATGGGAAGCAGAAGTAAATAGTTGGAGCGAACTAAATCGCGAGCGCAAAAGTAAGATCGACGGTCTAGTTATTCCCGATGCTAATGATGAATACTTTTTATATCAAACTTTAGTTGGTACTTTTCCCTTTTCTGAAGAAGAATACCCTGAGTTTGTAGAACGCATTAAAAATTACGTCGTCAAAGCGGTCAGAGAGGCAAAAGTACATACAGCTTGGATTAGACCAGATACCGACTATGAAGAGGGTTTTGTGACCTTTGTCGAGCAAATTCTCCAGCCTTCAGCCGAAAATCAATTTCTCGGAAAATTGCGTTCGTTTCAGAAATGGATTGCTCACTACGGCATCTGGAATTCCCTTTCCCAAACCTTATTAAAAATAACTGCTCCTGGCGTGCCTGACTTTTATCAGGGTACTGAACTATGGGACTTGAGTTTAGTCGATCCTGATAACCGCCGTCCTGTTGATTTTGAGCAGCGATGGACATGGTTGCAGGAGCTCGAACAGCGTTGCGAAATTGATATCTTGAGCTTAATTTCCCAATTGATTGCTAATTGTGAAGATGGCAGGATTAAGCTCTTCCTAATTGCTAGGGCATTAGCAGCCAAAAACCAGCATTTAGACCTTTTTCAACAGGGTGCTTACATTCCTCTAGAAGTTATCGGTCAATACCAGGATCATATTGTGGCCTTCGCCAGACATCAAGGAGAAACTACCGCGATCGCCATTGTGACCCGTTTCCTCACTAGCTTAGTTCAACCAGACACCTTTCCTTTGGGAGAAGAAGTTTGGGCTGATACCCGCATCGAGATTCCCCAAGGATTACAGGCTAACTGGCAAGATGTCTTTACTGCTCAAGAAATTCGTGACAGCAATGCGATCGCTGTTGGTCAAGCTTTGCAATATTTTCCTGTTGCTCTACTGATAAGCGATCACCTCGAAATTACAGCGTAGTTTATTCTCTTACGTTACTACAATCTAATTCTACACATTAGCTGTTGGCTTTTGTATTTTATATATACTACACAAGAGCAGGACTTAAGTTTATATTTACTGTACAACTCATAATCGTGAATTTAAAACTCGCTCAAAATTAGAACAGACAGCAGATGACAGAATTAGAAAAATAGCCAAAAATAATAAGGTAAGATTCTGGAGCAATTGTGACCGCTAAAATATCGCTTCCGACCGACTTATTTCCCTCCCAACTAGAACTTGAAGCAGTTAGAACCTATATCAAACAAACCTGGAAAACTCTTACCCGTAATCACGCTCATCTTCTCGATGCTGCTCAAGATCCGAAACTAGACCATATTCCAGGTACGCCTTGGCCAATCTACATATCTCCCCAAGAAGATTTTGCTGAGATTAAAACAACTTTGCGCTCCGCTCTCAGTTCTGAAGAATTTGAGCAAATCGAACTGCGGGTTTTACCTGCTGAAGTAGACATGATCTCAGAACACGGTTTACTCTATCTGCCTCACGAGTATGTAGTACCAGGGGGACGTTTCAATGAAATGTATGGTTGGGATAGTTATTTTATTCAATTAGGATTATTGCGGGATGGAGAATTAGCTTTAGCCGAAAGCATGGTGGAGCAATTAATCTACGAAATCGAGCATTATGGGACGGTGTTAAATGCCAATCGTACCTATATGCTCAATCGTTCTCAGCCTCCTTTGCTGACTCAGATGATTTTAAATTTGTTTGAGCATACTCAGGATTTGGAGTGGTTGCGTTCTGTGCTGCCAGAAGTAGAAAGTTATTATTTTTACTGGACAGTACCGCCGCACTTAAATCAAGCTACGGGATTATCCCATTACAATGCTTTAGGGAAAGGACCAGCACCAGAGGTAGTTAGTTCTGAAGTAGATGAAGCAGGAAGAACCCATTACGATCGCGTGCGAGAATATTATCGTCACTTCCAGGTCGAAGATTACGATGTCAACCTCTACTACGACAGAGAACGAGATTGCCTTACCGATTTATTTTACCAAGGCGATCGCTCGATGCGCGAGTCTGGGTTCGATCCTACCAACCGCTTCGGACCATTTAGTGTAGATATTATTCACTATGCTCCCGTCTGTCTCAACGTCTTAATCTATCAGATGGAAAGAGATATTGCTCGGATCAATCAAATTATTGGACATCAAGATAGCATTGCTTTTTGGGAACACCATGCCGAAAGAAGGCATCAGGCGATCGCTCGATTTCTTTGGGATGAAACAGCAGGACTTTACTTTGACTATAATTTCCGCACTGGCGAACGTCGTCCCTATGAATTTGCGACTACCTTTTTACCCCTCTGGGCGGGAATTGCCTCAGAATATCAGGCAAAGCGTGTAGTAGAAAATCTACCCAATTTTGAAGCCCTAGGAGGACTACTAACCAGTACCCATGTATCGGGAAACCAGTGGGATGCGCCTTTTGGGTGGGCTCCTTTGCAGTTATTTGCGGTTGAGGGACTACGTCGCTATGGTTATCATCAAGAAGCTAACCGCCTTGCTTGTAAATTCATTAAGCTAGTGGTTCAAGAGTTCGACAAGAGTGGCACGATAGTAGAAAAGTACGACTTAGAAAAATGTTCTGCCGATGTCTCCGATGAAATTTTCTTCGGCTACAGTTCTAATGAAATTGGTTTTGGCTGGACTAATGGTGTAGTGCTAGAGCTTTTAGCAAGGTTAGAGCAGTAAGGAACTAAGCCATAACCGAAGAAATATCTACCTGGGAGAATAACTGTAATGTCCGACGAAACTGAAACAATTCTCAATCCATCCTCACCTGAAGGAGTAGCTCCTTTTGCCCTGAAAGACTGCGCCTTAATTGCGATCGCCACAGGTCAACAAGCTCTTACTCTCAAAGAATTACGAGACAATCTAGTGACTATCAATCCCAACAGTATTTATCATCATTTCTGGGGCGGTTTACTAGAACCTCGGTTTGAAGAGCGGGAGTACAATAACGATTTTGCTTCTTGGGCGCGACGAGGACTACACGACGATAAACTAGCAGAACGTTTGGCAATGGTCGATCCGAGTTTTTACTCAGACTTAGAAGACTTACGACAAGAATTACTAGATATCATTGAAGAAAGATTAGACGAAAGCGAATATTTACCTTGGATGCTGGCAACCGAACCATTCGAGTTTATTCGGGCGCAAATTGTAGTCTTCGATACCGATATGCGAGTTGAACGCCCAGAACAATTAGGGGAGTTAATGCCCCACTTGTCAACTAGCAGTATTTTCTATCACTTTATCGACGCGAGAAGACGCTTAAGCGATAGCAGCGATGATTTTCGCTTCTGGCTAGCTAGTTTTAATGGTTTGTATCAAGAGTTATCAACACAGTTAGCTAGTATCGACCCCTATTTTGAAACCTTAACCGAACTGCGTCAGCAATTAACTGTCATCTTTCAAAATTGTTGTTTGGGAGTGAACCGATGAACATACTCGAAACCTATGCCCGAGTAGCAGGGGAAGAGGTGCTCGACCAATTGCGACAACTAGCCAAACCCTTGCAAGGGATGAATGTAGTTCACGTTAATTCTACTGCTGTAGGGGGTGGTGTAGCCGAGATTCTAACTAAGTTAGTTCCTTTGATGCGAGAGTTGGATATTAATGCTTCTTGGGAGGTGATTACAGGGGACGAGGAGTTTTTTCAATGTACCAAAAGTATGCACAATGCTCTCCAAGGCAACCAAGTCCCAATTAGCGGTTCCTTGTTAAGACACTACGAGGAGGTAAACGCTGATAACGCGGATAAGCTTCGCTCTACTCTTGAAGCAGCCGACTTCGTGTTCATTCACGATCCTCAACCTGCCCCCTTACTCAATTACTGTCCCAACCGTAAGGGTAAGTGGGTATGGCGTTGTCATATTGATGCTAGTCATCCCTATCGCCCTGTTTGGAAATTTCTCCAGCCGTTTGTGAATAACTACGACGCTAGTATTTTTTCCTTAGCTGCTTTTGCCAGAGCTTTACCCCATCCAGAATATCTCATTCCCCCCAGCATCGATCCTTTGAGCGACAAGAATATCGATCTAGAGCTAAATGAAATTGATGCCGTCTGCGATCGCTTTTCTCTGGATCGACAGCGACCACTGATAGTACAAATATCCCGTTTTGACCGTTTCAAAGATCCAGTCGGAGTTATTCGCGCCTATCGTTTAGCAACTAAATTCGTTCCTTCCCTCCAGTTAGTCTTAGCTGGCGGTAGTGCTACAGACGATCCCGAAGGCAAAATCGTAATTGAGGAAGTTAAGGCTGCTGCTGCTGACGATCCAGATATCCATGTGCTTTTGCTGCCTCCAGATGACCACCGTACTATTAATGCACTGCAAAGGGCAGCAGATATTGTCTTACAAAAGTCTACCAAAGAGGGTTTTGGTTTGACAGTAACTGAAGGAATGTGGAAAGGTAAACCAGTGATTGGGGGAGATACAGGGGGAATTAGGCTTCAGGTCATCAATTACCATACTGGTTTTTTGGTAAATACTCCAGAAGGCGCAGCTCTTCGTATTCGTTATTTACTACAGGAGCCAGACAAAATTGAGGAGATGGGGAAAAAAGCGAAGGAGTTTGTGCGTGAGAATTTCTTGATGACTAGACACCTGCGGGAATATTTAACTTTAATGGTAGCTCTACTTCATAGTGCAGTGGACAGGATTGAACTTGGCTGAGTTGTCCACACACTTGAAAGGTTGATACAGTCGCATGACTTAATCTGTTAAAAAAACACTTAACTATACTCTGCACGGTCACAATCTGAGCTTTTGCTTGACGGTGGTATTATAGATGGAAAAGCCGCAAGTTAGGCCCGTGCGAAGTATAGTCGGAAAATCAGTAGCTATACCAGTAGCAATTCCCCCTACTGCTAAAGCTACTCCCCCTATACCCACAATCTCCTGAAACTTGCGATCGCGTTCCGCTTGCTCAATTTCAATAATGCTTCTGACTGAATCAATTGAGTTCATTAACCCCTGCAGTAATTCCTTACCTGGACTGAGGTTTTTGTAGTCTGTTCGGACTTGCAGTAAGTATTTATCAGTGACTTCACCACTAAATTTCTCTAGAAACTTGAGGTCACTAGAACCAGATTGATATGCTCCTAATTTATACAGCAGCATCGGACTATTTTCTGATGCTACTTGTTTTTGCATATACTCTAAACGTCTTTGATAGTTTTCTAAATTAACTTCGATGGTACGGACTTGATAATCGAAATCGCTCAGTTTTATAGAATAATCAGAGATAGTTTTCTGAGCCTTATCTAAAACAGGACGCAGGGCTGTCAGTTTTTGTTTCTTGGCACTGGCACTTTGAATATTATTAATATCTTCATAAATAGGCACAAAATATTCTTTTAGTTCGCTTTTTAACTGACGACTTTGACGATAAGCCCATAAAATTTTATGACGATAGCAAAACAAACGCAGCCAACTATAAAATAAAGCAGCGGCTTTCCTCGCAGTTGGTTCGTCTGGATAAATAGCAATTAGAACGTGATGTTTTTCAGGCAAATTTGCTTGAGATGATTGTACTATTGAAGGATATCCCCAAAGTTCAAAGATAGTCCCGCCAAATATTTGACCTTTCCCTTGAAAATTCTCTTCCCAATTCGCTCCAGGAACTAAAGTTTGATAACATTCTAGAGCAATTTCTCGAACACTCTTACTAGAACGCAGCGATACCTCAGCGAAAATCATCCAAGTTTCCCCCAAGGTAGCAGATTGTTCGTTACGCCTTTGATTAATATGTTTTTGCAGAGCAGTATAACAATTAATTGGATAAGAAATTTTATCTTCTGTTAATTCATTTACTAGACTTTTGCAGGTACAATCTAGAACAAGACCATAGGTATCGAAGAGTCGAACTGGATAATAAGATACCTCTACGGGATAACCTTCAAAATTATCTTCAATCCTAATTCTCCGATTATTAAGATTAAGTTCGGGTTTATTAAGTTCAGGCAGAAGTTCTACATATTCACTATCTAAATTTTTATCTTCTTGCTGGAAAGAATGAATCAGAATGTTATTGAGATTTGGTTCATTTGAGTTGTCTTCTCTTGGTAACTTTCGCCGAAAGTTTTTCCAATTTTTGTCAATTTTATTAGGACTATCTCCCAACCCTTCACGTAGGTCATAGAGAAATAAGTATAAAGCTGGATAGATTAGATCGCTCATGAATTACTGTGTTTATGCAAAAAGTTAAGAAGATTAAAGTAGTTTTTTAATTCGATTAAGCCACTCTGAAAACCCACTTTGTCGAGTCATTTCTGAAGGGCGATCGCTTTTAATTACTTTTCTGACGAGATTAGCAATTTCTCGACTTTCTCGATCAGGCTTGAGCTCAATTTCGTAGTGACGTATTTCAAGCTCTTTATTTAATGCAAACGTTTGTGTTAATTCTTCTTGTGTTGGCATTAGCTGATATTCTCGATCGCTATCTAAAGCATTCAGCTTTGCCAAGATCTCTTCAAACTGTCCGTTCAAGAGCAGATCGTTAGAAATAATATCTATCAAACCTTCTTGGATAACTTCCCAGTCGTCAAGGTCGGAAGCGAGTTCTATTTGCTCTCCAATATCATATAATCGAGTTCGTGTTTTTTCACCGAGAGATTGCTTTAGGCTATTCAACACCAGCATCAGGGTGAGTAAAGTTTGGTCAGACGAAGATAAAGCCATTAAATTAGTTTAGATATCATCGACAGGTTGCGCTAATTTTATTCTATTTTTTCACTTGGATGTTATGATACTTTGCTTTCATGATCTGGTCTTGTCAGGTTAAGACGGAGTAGCCAAAATGCATGAAAATAGTTAATTTTGAGGTACTTAATCAATTCCCCGAAATTCACTAAACGTGGAATTTTCAATCGAAGTACCGATAATTGGGTTTTAAGGTAATACGAGCGAGACTATTGATTTCAAAGGGTTTGAGGTCGCTCCTGACCCGAATAAGCTGAGAATAATTGCCCTACACCAATAACTAACGACGAATAATATTAAAGGCTGCCGTTTCTCCTTCAGGAAAAGGTACTAAGGTCATAGTAGTATTACTCTTTACTCCATCAACCACTACTGCCTCAAAAGTAATCCCCCCTACTCCATCCTTAGCACCATAGACCGCCAAGAGATTTGCCCCAGGATTGAGAGGTAAATCAAAAGCAGTTCCAGCATTAGTCAGATAAACAGTGCCACTATAAGGTTGACGATTAAGACTAAAAGAGATCGTGTCTCCATCTTCCGCGGCATTATCTCTAAAAATTACCTTCACTGTTGATTCTACTCTAGACGGTTGAGATCTGGACTTTTTTGAAGGACTGAAAATTCCAACTCAATAGGCTCGACAATTTCTCCTTGTGTTTTGTATTGGCTTGATCAATGCAGTGGGCAATGGCGCTCTTGAAGGAAGCAAAATCTTCGTAGTATTTGGAGTACAAGCACTCCGCCACGCACAAAACGCCATAATCGTTCAATTAAGTTTAAATGGGGTGAGTAGGAAGGTAAATATAACAACTCAATCCCCAAAAAACCAGCTACATCTTTGACAAACTGACACTTTTGATAGCTAGCATTATCCAGCACGAGAGTGATTGGGATGTCCAAATCTAGGTCAGACAACTGGACTAATAATTCGCACACAGTCTCGGCATTGATATAGGTCTCATTGGTGACGCTGACCACTTCTTTAGTGACAGCATTAATCGCACCCAAGACATTGAAGCGCTTGCGACCAGAGGGGGAAGGGATAAAGATGCGAGTGAAACACCAGATGAATCCTAAATAGACCCGATGGACAAAATGAGCCGCATCCACGAAGAAGACCGCTCTCTTGCCCGCTTTGGCCTCTTCCAGTAGAGGCTCAAGCTTGGACTGGCGGAAGACCTCTTGTTCTTCAATCTTGTTCGGGTCTGACCCTTTGCCAGGAATAAAGCCTACCTTTCGACAACGCATACCGATGCGGTGGAGAAATGCCCGAATTTGTGTCGGATTGCGCTTGATACCTGTGAGTTCTTCTATTTTGGCCCTAGCTTCCGTCACCTTTCGCGGCGGATGCTCCTGGAAATAAGCCTCAATAGTTTGGACCTGCTCATTGAGTTGACTCGGTTTCCCTTGGTAGTGCAACTCCTTGAGTCGCTCTATTCCTCCTTGCTGATACTGTCGTAGATAACTCACTAAGGTCGTTTTACCGATGTAGCATAAGCGACGAATTTCTTGATGCGATACCCCTCGACTTTTCAGGTAGAGCACTTCCATCTTCTTTTGGACTCGGGGATGAGGATGATGATAGCGTTCGTAATTTAGCTGTTGAATTTCTTCTTCGCGCTCACTCAATCTGGATCATATCTTGGCATTCTGCTTCAGTTAAACACTGCTGCATTATCCCACCTTCAGTAGCGCAAGCAGAGGCGATCGCTAATTTGATAATTTAGTTGCTCTTATCAAGGATTAAACCCACATTCGGCAGCCCCACAGATGAAGTACCTCTGAAATCGGGGTCAAACCATGATGGAATCGGGAAGGGAAAAGAAAATCTCCCTCAGGAGGATGAAAGGGAGGGGA
>JAAUYH010218918.1_pt1 | contig 12545 bp, 7 predicted proteins | sample 7278061 | NCBI WGS metagenome assembly JAAUYH01 (sample SAMN14350203, study PRJNA611818) | marine sediment metagenome | isolation source: surface marine sediment (0.6m) | place: French Polynesia: Moorea | collected 2018-08
CTCGCGTCAAGCTGGATGAAGTAATCAGAACAGACGCGCCAGAGCGGCCACGGCAGCCCCTGCAAGCACGATGCCTACCGCAATTCGCCATGCGCGGTCGCTCACCTTGCCGAATGCAAGGCTGCCCAGCCAATTGCCCAGCAGCACCAGCGGGAACAGCGCCAGGCCGAGGACAAGCACTTTGGGCTCCAGCACGCCGATCGCAACGCCTGACCCAACCCCGGCAAAGGCCGAGACACCGAACACCCCAATCATCGATGCCTTGGCGGTAACGCGCGCGATATCGCGACCGACATAATACGGCACGACCGGCGGTCCGGGCATCGCGGCAAAGCCCGTCAGTAAGCCCGCAGAGAGGCCTACGGCACTCGTTGTCGCCAAGCCAGGTTGCGGCGCGCCGCGCTTTGGCAGAAGGATCGCAAAGAAAGCGGATAGCGCGATCAGCGCGATCAGCAGGCGCGCCAGCGGCTGTGATATCGCGGCAAGCAACATCAGGCCGGGCGGCGTTCCGATAACGACCAGCGCGCTTATGAGGAGCACGCTTCTTTCGGCTTCGCGCACAATCAAGCGGATCTCCGTCAAAGCGAGCAGGCCCGCCATGATGTTGATCGCCAGCACCGCTTCTACCGGGCTCAGCGCGAGGGCGAGGATTGGCACAAGCAGGATGCCAAACCCGAAACCTGTCAGCCCGCGGATGAACGCCGCGCCCAGCGTCGCCGCCACCGCGACAGCGATCTGCAGGGCGGTGAACCCCGCAAGGAAGTCCGCAAGGAGATCCAAACCTAGTCGCGCAAATCTGGCGGTGTCGCTTCCGCTTTCAGCATAGTGATCGCCTCATCGAGGCTCATCACGCGCTGCTCTTTTTCTCCAAGCGTGCGAACAGCCACAGTGCCTTCATCGGCCTCGCGCTTGCCGACAACCAGCAAGTGCGGGACCTTCGCTAGACTGTGTTCGCGCACCTTGTAGTTGATCTTCTCATTGCGCAGGTCGCTTTCGACCCGGAAGCCCGCAGCCTCGAGCTTCGCAACGGCTTCCTTCGCGTAGTCGTCAGCATCCGACACAATCGTCGCCACCACCGCTTGCACCGGCGCAAGCCAGACCGGCAAGCGGCCGGCAAAGTGTTCGATCAAAATGCCGATGAAGCGCTCGTAGGAACCGAATATCGCACGGTGCAGCATAACCGGACGATGGCGCTCGCCATCTTCGCCAACATAGCTGGCGTCCAGTCGGTCAGGCAGCACGCGGTCACCCTGGATCGTACCGACCTGCCAGGTCCGGCCGATCGCGTCAGTCAGATGCCATTCGAGCTTGGGGGCATAGAACGCGCCTTCGCCTGGCAGTTCTTCCCAGCCATAATCGTCATTGGCCATGCCCGCCTCAGCCACAGCATCGCGCAATTCCTGCTCTGCCTTGTCCCAGTCTGCGTCGGAGCCGAAGCGCTGTTCGGGCCGCAGCGCGAGCTTCACATGATAGTCGAAGCCGAAATCCTTGTAGACGCTGTCGGCCAGCTTGCAGAAGGCGCGGACCTCTTCGACGACCTGTTCTTCCGTGCAGAAGATATGCGCATCATCCTGCGTGAACTGGCGCACCCGCATCAGCCCGTGGAGCGCTCCATGCGGCTCATTACGGTGGCAGCAGCCCATCTCGCCTAGCCGGATCGGTAGGTCGCGATAGGACGTGATGCCTTGCTTGAAAACCAGCACATGTGCGGGGCAGTTCATAGGCTTGATCGCCATCCAGTCTGCATCATCCGCGACCTTGGGTGAGGCGGCGCCATCATCCTCGTTCACTTCCGGCACCATGTCCGGCACAGCGAACATGTTCTCGGCATATTTGCCCCAATGGCCGGACTGCGTCCATTGGCGCACGTCCATCAGCTGCGGCGTCTTGATCTCGCGATAGCCGGCACCGTCCATCTTGCGGCGCATATAGGCCTCCAGCTCGCGCCAGATACGGTAGCCCTTGGGATGCCAGAAGACAGAGCCATGCGCTTCTTCCTGCAAGTGGAACAGGTCCATCTCACGCCCGAGCTTGCGGTGGTCGCGCTTGGCTGCTTCCTCCAGCCGGTGAAGATGCGCATTGAGCTGCTTCTTGTTGAGCCAACCGGTCCCGTAAATGCGCGTGAGCTGCGCGTTGCGCTGATCGCCGCGCCAGTACGCGCCAGCCACACGCATCAGCTTGAAAGCCTGCGGATCGAGCTTGCCGGTCGATGCCAGATGAGGACCGCGACACATGTCGAGCCAGTCATCGCCTGACCAATAGACAGTCAGCTCCTCGTTCTCTGGCAGCTCCTTCGCCCATTCGGCCTTGAAGGCTTCGCCATCAGCCTCCCATTTGGCGATCAAGTCTTCGCGCGACCAGACCTCACGCCGCAATGGCTTGTCCGCCTTGATGATCTCGCGCATCTTTTCCTCGATGGCGGGCAGGTCATCCATGCCGAAAGGCTCGCGCGATGCGGGTGCCATCACATCATAGTAGAAGCCATCATCGGTTGCTGGGCCGAAAGTGATCTGCGTGCCGGGATAAAGTGCCTGGACTGCTTCGGCGAGCACATGTGCAAAGTCATGGCGCGCCAGCTCGAGCGCATCTTCCTCATCCTTGGATGTGATCAGCGCAAGTTCGGCATCGCCTTCGAAAGGCCGGTTGAGATCGCGCACCTCCCCGTCAACGCGCGCAGCAAGCGCGGCCTTGGCGAGGCCTGGGCCGATTGCAGCGGCAACGTCTGCTGGCGTGGAGCCCGGCTCCATCTCTCGCACGGACCCATCGGGCAGGCTGATCTTCAGAAGTTCGGTCATTGTCTTCTCTGTCGGTCTCGTTTGGTGCGCCACTGCCACAAGCAGCCGCGCACCGGAAGTGCGATGTGAAAGTTTTGTCGTGCGGTGCCAGCCCTCACCCCCACCCGGCCAGCCCAAATGTATTCTGCCATGGGTGGTTGGGTGGGGGTGCGAGCTGGCACCGCTCGGTTAAACGCCGATTTCAGGAGGACACCGCGCCACCCGAAACCGGCCTAAACCGGGGGTGGCATAGGCTGCGACTAAATCGCGACCAACCACCCCCGAATATCCGAGGTGGTAGTTGTGGTTGTCGTCAGCATGAGTGCCATGTCGCGGCATATAGGTGCTGTGTATTGCCATGTCATTACCGCATTGACCTTAACTGCAAATCGGAAAGTCTACGCTCCATATTGGAAAGTCTGCTTGACAATGTGGCGAATAAATGACAAGCCTCCTTTCCATATTTGAAAGGACACTCGATCATGCCAGCCCCAAACAGCAACGCCAGCTCCTCCAGCAGCAGACTCTGTCTTGGGGCAGCTGTTTCATCCGTGCTCAGCGCACTTCTCCTGCTTGTTCTCTGGAAGTCGGACGCTATCGGCATCGCAACCGCTTACGTGCTGGCGATTGTCCCAGTCGCCTTAATGGTGTTCGCATTGGTGAAGAGCGTCAGCCTCGCAAAGTCGCGCGCACCCGCAACGCATCGCTATCTTACGCGCATGGCACTCACCATGGCGTTCTACCTCATCACTTTGTTCATGGCTGAGCACTTCATTGAGCAACGTGGTGTGACCGGGGCCCTCGCAGTTCTCCTCGCACTGCTACCGGGTCTCTCTTTCGCGGGCGTGATCTGGATCTTCGGCGCGCTGATCGTGGAGGAAAAGGATGAATTCTATCGCTTGCTTTATGTGCGGCAGGGCCTGATTGCGACCGGGGTGTCTTTCACGCTGGCGGCAATCTGGGGCTTTCTCGAGACGTACAAGATCGTTGAGCCTGTCGCAGCCTTCTGGTGGCCGACCATCTGGTGTGTCGGTATCGGGATCGGGGCTATCGCCAACAAGATCAAATACGGCACTTTCGGGGAGATCCGGTGAATAACCGCCTCAAAGTTCTCCGCGCCGAACGCGATTGGAGCCAACAGGATCTCGCCGACCGGCTGGAGGTCAGTCGGCAAAGCGTCAACGCCATCGAAAAAGGCCGCTACGACCCTTCCCTACCGCTCGCTTTCAAAATCGCGGACGTATTTGACCTCGCCATCGAGGATATCTTCAGCCGCGACTAGTACCCCCGACTAGATCGCAAGGCTATGCGACCCGGCAGGACTCTCCAATCGCCGGGTCGCAATCAGTTTGGCAGAACGCGCCCGCACGCTGTCGGTAAAGCGGAACTCAGCCACCGCCTTATCGCGCGAGAGCTCCACCATGGCATAGCCGCGCTGCGCGGTGTCCGCCCAGGCAAGCTCAGCATTGCGCTCGACCACCGACCGCGCAAAATCACGCGGAGCGATCGCTGGAAGATTGCTTTCAAGCCCTGGAGAGCTGACGGAGCTGACGCCAATTTCAACCCCGACCTTGTCCGCGCCATGCGTCAGCTCAAAGCCCCAGGCATTATGTGTATCGCCTGCCAGCACCAGCAGATTGGCGTCTGCCCCCAGCGCCGCTTCGAACACGCGGTCGCGCGCAGCCGGATAGCCATCCCACGCGTCCATATTGGCTGGCAGCCCGGCCTCACCGGACAGCGCCGCGGCGAGGGTCCTGCGCCGCACAAAGCCAGGCGCATTTTCCGCCAGCCCTTCAACAATCGATGGCGGGGTGTAGAGCTTGCCCATCAGCACTTGCTGGACAAGAACTTGCCAGATCTTGCCTTCGCCCCTGGACGCGGCGAGCCCTTCAGCAAGCCACGCTTCCTGCACCGCTCCAAGCAATTGGCGGTCAGGATCAGTCCATTGCCCATCGCGAAACACGCTCAGGGCTTCCATCGCCGCCTGCGGATTCTCCGCCGCCTCAATCAGCTTGCCGAGGTGGAATTGCTCCTCGCGACCTTCCAGCCGCGTGTCGAGCCGGAACAATGTGGCGAGATCTCCCACCTCATAACGCGCAAAGGCTTCATCGGAGACCGGCATCCATTCGCGATAGACCTGCTTGGAGATATCCTTGCGCACCTGCCAGTCGCCTTCGGTCTCAGGCTGGTGGTTTTGCGCGCCGTCCATCCAGCTGTCATTGGCGCTTTCATGGTCGTCCCAAACGCAGATCATGGGGACCATCTGATGCAGGCGCCTGAGGTCCGGATCAGCACGATAGGTCGCATAGCGGAGGCGATAGTCGGCCAGCTTCACAGTCTCGTGGGCCGGCCACAGACCGCGCTCGGGATGCGCCTGAAAGGCTGAAGGGTAGGAGCCGCGCGGATACTCGTAGATGTAATCGCCCAGATGCAGCGCGAGATCGATATCGTTTGCTTGAGCGGCATGGAGGTAGGCGTTGAAATAGCCGAAGCCGAAATTGGAGCAACTGAACACGCCCATGCGGAACGCGCTGACGCCGGATTCTGGCAGAGTCCGCGTGCGGCCGATGTCTGACGTTGAGCCATCGGGCGCGATGAAGCGATAGAAGTACCAGCGGTCTGGCACGAGCCCTGTCGCCATCGCCTTCGCGCAGAAGTCACAGGCGGGGGTGGCGAGAACTGAGCCCTGCGCCAGCGGCCGCGCGAAGTCGCTGCTCTCGCTCACTTCCCATGTCAGCGTTGTATCCGCATCGCTGACATAGCGAGTCCACAAGAGCACGCTGTTCTGCCCTGGCTCACCGCTTGCCACGCTGTGAGTAAAGCCGCTGCCAAAGCCGCGCGCTGCCAGTGGAGAAGCGGCCAGTATCGCACTCGCAGCGCTCAATCGGAAGAGGTTGCGCCGGCTTATGGAGGCATGAGCCGGGGGCAGTTGTTGGGACGGTTGCGGGGGCATTGATGCAATCATGGCGAACCTCCTTAGTCACGCCAGATGTCCAGATGATGACTGACGCTAGGCTTGCTTTAGCGTGTAACACAAGGGCATGAGGCGCATCATGACGGATGTACAATTCCACGCGCTTGAAAGTGGGGCGAATATCGCCTTCAGGCACACCGCCGGCAAGGGCCCTATGCTGGTCTTTCTGCCAGGTTACATGTCGGACATGGCTGGCGGCAAAGCCACAGCGATATTCGGCTGGGCGCGGGCAGAGGGGCGCGCCGCCCTGCTATTGGACTACTCAGGTTGCGGCGAGAGCAGAGGCGAATTCGCGGACGGAACCTTGAGCAAATGGCGCGATGAAGTGCTCGCATTGATAGACGCACATGGCGGCCCACACAAAGTGCTGCTGATGGGGTCTTCCATGGGCGGATGGCTCAACCTGATGGTTGGCGAAAAGCTCGGCACCCGGCTCGCAGGATTGATCGGGATAGCGTCCGCACCTGATTTTAGCGACTGGGGGTATTCGGACGCACAGAAAGCGCAGCTCGCATCTGGTGAGACAATCTACGAAGACAATCCCTACGGTCCAGAACCGACTCCGACCTATGCGAAGTTCTGGCACGATGCCGATGCGCAGCGCATGCTTGGCCGCAGCATTGCCATCGATGCGCCCGTGCGCCTGTTGCATGGACAGCGCGACGCCGACGTGCCGTGGGAAATCAGCCTGAAGCTCGCGGCGGCCTTGCGTTCAGACAATGTGCAGACGCTCTTCATCAAGGACGGCGATCACCGCCTGTCGCGCGAAGCAGATATTGCGCTGCTGATTGCCACTTGCGCGCAGCTCTACGCTGCGATCGAAGACGCTTTATAAGAGATTCAACGTGCCAACCGCCTTGCCCCTTCTTCTGCCGCTGATCTTGATGCAGGTTGGACCGAACCCAGCCTTTGGCGGTCTTCCCGACTACTCGGCTGAGGTTCAGGATCGCCCGCCGCGTGAAGCGACCACCCCCGATCCTGCAGGAATGGTCGCCACGGCCAATGATGGGTGGCTGCAAAATTGCCTGGAACTGGTCGAGACCGCACCTTCGCGTGCCCATGTGCAAGCGCAATTGCGTCGCGAAGAAACCACTGGCGGGGAAGAGGTTGTCGCCAATTACTGTTTGGGCATGGCGTCAACCAAACTTGAGCTCTGGAGCGATGCGACCACGGCTTTTACCGCAGCTCGCGATGGCACAGGCGCCGCTGAGCAACGCTTGAAAGCACGCTTCGGCATTATGGCGGGCAATGCAGCAATTGCGGCAAGCGATTACACCGGCGCCTTGGCAATTCTTGCTCAGGCGCAGCGCGATGCTGAAGCGGTTTCGTACGGTCCGATGGCCTCCATCGCGGCGATCGACCAAGCACGCATCTTCGTCGTGCAAGGCCAGAATGATGAGGCTATCGCCGCGCTCAACAATGCCCGCAGGTTTGACCCGGGCTCCGGTGATGCCTGGCTCCTGTCCGCCACGCTGATGCGTCGGCTTGAGCGGATGGATGATGCGCAGACCATGATCGAGCGCGCGAGTGAGGTAGCCCCAACGGACCCAGCCATTGCTCTGGAAGCAGGTTTGATCGCAGTGTTGAACGGACGCGATGACGCGGCGCGGGCGAGCTGGAATTCCGTGATCGCGCTTGCGCCTGACGGCGCCGAAGCCAGCACAGCGCGCGACTATCTCGCACAGCTGGGCGAGGCTGTCCCTACTCCGTAAATCGCGAAACCCTCCTTTGGCCGGGCCTGTTAGCGCTCGCTGGCAAGGGGGGCCACAATAGCGGGAACCAACAGACCCGGCAGGGTTGTGGCCGAAGTCGTTACTCTCGGCACGACCGAGGACCGTGCACTCTGCAGGAAAGCCGGAAGGGAAAGGGCCAATCCGCACAGCGCATTCTATTTGTAGAGAGTTCAGACCTGAAGCGGGCACAAGAAGCGAAAAAATCCCGCTTGCTCGGATAAGCTCAGAAGCGTACTTACGAATTATTCGTGCAATAACAGAAAATAATATTGCGCCACCCAGTCTGCAGGCAGGAGCAGGACATGGCCTCCAAGTCGTCTTCAAAGGCGCCCAAGTCTCGAAAATCAAAGGGATCAGAGCCTCAATCGGCCTCTAAGTCAGACAAGGACAGACGCATCGATCAACTCGCGCAAGCCATGCGCGACTCGCTGCTCCCCGGCGACACTCCTTTTTCCGGCAAGCCCCTCAAGGAAGCGGCGCGCTTTGTGCTGCAAGCAGCCAGCACCCGCGAAACCAATCGCAGCGCGCTTGCCATCGCAAGCGGCAGCGACGAGCGCCGGTTCGGTCGGGTCGCGGTCATCAATGACGACATGCCGTTCCTGGTCGATTCCGTGGCTGCAGCTATCGCATCACAAGGGCTCGCCATCGACCGGCTGGTCCACCCGATCATCGGTGTGGAGCGCGGCCCCAAAGGTCGGCTGACAGCGCTTTCCGGTCTCAGCAAGAGCAAGCCAAAAAGTTCGGAACGGTCGGGCCAGCGCGAATCGACAATCTACATTGAAACCGAACGGGTCGATGCGCGAGAGCGTCGTGCGCTGGAAAAGGAATTGCGTCAGACTCTGGCTGATGTGCGTGCGGCTGTAACAGATTGGCCAAAGCTGCAGGAAACGATGCGCGAGGATGCCGAGCAACTTACCAATGCCGAAAATGCGGCGCTGCTCGAATGGTTCAATTCAGGCATGCTTACACAACTGGGCCACATTACCCGCAAACGCGATGGCAGCCATGCAAAAGTGCTGGGCGTATGCCGCAAGAGCGCGAAGCAGTTGCTCTCCGATGACAGCTACAAGCGCGCTTTTGCCTGGTTTGACGACACTAGCAAGAAGTCTCCGCGCGAGCTGTTGGTAGTGAAAGCCAATCAGGTCTCGCGCGTGCACCGCCGCGTCCCGCTCGATCTGTTCATCGTGCCGTTGCGAGAGCAAGGCAAAGTCACTGCTCTTTCAATCCATGCTGGCGTGTGGACCAGCGCAGCCCTGGCCACGCCGCCCGCTGAAGTTCCGCTGTTGCGGGCCACGCTGGATAGGCTGACGGAAAGGCTGGGCTTTTCGGAATCAAGCCATGACGGCAAGGCGCTGGTCCATGCGCTAACCACACTGCCACATGATTTGCTGGTGGGCTTCTCCGCAAATGATGTTGCGCGCGTCGCGACCACCATGATGGGGCTGGTCGACCGGCCACGCCCCCGGCTGACGCTGGTGGAAGCACCGCTCGCCCGGCACGTTTTCGCCTTTGTGTGGATGCCGCGCGATATGCTTGCAACACAGGTGCGCCATCAGATTCAGGACATGCTGACTGAGGCTGATGGCGTTGCCCTGCTCGACTGGAGCCTGGAAGTGGAAGGCGGCAATCTAGCCATGCTTCGCTTCGTCCTCGATATCCGCGCCAGCCGGTCATCCAGCGAACAGTCGCCGCTCGATGAGGGCGATCTGGAGTCCCGTTTGCAGGATTTGCTGCGCGGCTGGGGCGAAGCGGTTGAGCGGCATCTTGCAGAAACCGAAGAGGCCGGTCGCGCCGCCGCCATCGCAGGACGCTATGCGAGCGCTTTGCCAGTCAGCTACCGCAGCGAGTACGGGCCAGCCGAAGCCGCGGTCGATATCCGCCGGCTGAGGGCCTTGTCTGCTTCGGAAAGCGCAAAGCGTGATTGCAGGCTGTATCATCTGGACGGCGATCCCGATGATGAGCTGCGCTTAAAGGTCTATCTGCTGGATGGGGTTTTGGCCCTGTCAGATGCCGTCCCAGCGTTGGAGAATTTCGGTTTCCGAGTCTTGACCGAGCTTCCGACAGAGTTGGTCGACCAAACGCTCGGCACGATCCATGACTTCCGGCTCGCTTTGCCTGAAGGCGATGCGGCGGGGCCATTGCTGGAACGCGCGGAAGCAATCGAACAGGCGATTGCTTGCGTACTTAATGGCGAGGCGGAAGATGACCCGTTCAACCGGCTGGTGGTCGGCACAGGCCTGTCCGCTCAAGAGGCCGACTGGCTGCGCGCCTTCTATCGTTATCTGCGCCAAACCGGGATCAGCTTCACGATCTACACTGTGGTTGACGCGCTCAGCGGTGCGCCACCGGTCACACGCGCTCTGATCGACCTCCTGCGCGCACAACATCAGCCGGATTTCGAAGGCGACCGTGACAAGGCTGCGAGCGAAGCGAGGGACGCGATCAAGCGCGGGCTGGCCAAGGTCAATGCAATCAACGACGACCGCTCGCTGCGGCTGTATGAAGCGCTGATCGGCGCGATCCTGAGAACCAATATCTTTGCGCCAGCTGCGCACGAAGCGCTCGCCTTCAAGATCGATTCCCAGCTTGTCCCTAACCTGCCCAAGCCAATCCCCTGGCGTGAGATCTTTGTCTATTCGCGGCGGGTAGAAGGTATTCACTTGCGCGCAGGTCCAATCGCACGCGGAGGGCTGCGCTGGTCCGACCGGCGCGATGACTTCCGCACGGAAATCCTCGGCCTGATGAAAGCACAGCGGGTCAAAAATGCTGTGATCGTGCCGACCGGGGCGAAAGGCGGGTTCTTCCCCAAGCAGCTGCCGTCACCGTCGCGCGATCGCGGAGGCTGGGCGGCTGAAGGCCAGGCCAGCTACGAAGTCTTCATTCGAACGCTGCTGTCTGTCACGGACAACCTCAAGGGCAACAGCGTCAAGCACCCTGAGAAGGTAGTAATCCGTGATGGTGAAGACCCTTATTTCGTGGTCGCCGCGGATAAAGGCACGGCGCGCTTTTCTGACGTTGCCAATGGAATCGCGGAAGAGGCAGACTTCTGGCTGGGCGATGCATTCGCCAGCGGCGGCTCCAATGGGTATGACCACAAAGCGATGGGCATCACCGCGCGCGGTGCATGGGTCAGCGTGCAAAGGCATTTCCTTGAGCAAGGCATCGACGTCCAGAAGGACAATGTGCGCGTGGCTGGCTGCGGGGACATGTCCGGCGATGTGTTCGGCAATGGCATGCTGCTGTCGAAAGCGATCCAGCTAGTTGCAGCCTTCGACCATCGTCACATTTTCATCGATCCCGATCCAGACCCGGCCAAAAGCTGGAAAGAGCGCAAGCGGCTGTTCGAACTCTCCAGTTCAAGCTGGGATGATTATGACAAGGATCTGATTTCCAAAGGCGGCGGCGTGTTTGCGCGCGATGCCAAAACCGTCAAACTGTCCAAGCAGGCGCAAGAGGCGCTTGGCGTTGAGCAAAAGGAATGGGAGCCGGAAGCGCTCATCAGCGCGATCCTGAAAAGCCCGGTCGACCTGATCTGGTTCGGCGGCATCGGGACCTATATCAAGGCGTCGCACGGGAACAATGCGAGCGTGGGCGATCCCGGCAATGACGCTTTAAGGGTCGATGCACGCGATGTGCGCGCGAAAGTGATCGGCGAAGGCGCTAACCTCGGCATTACCCAAGCCGGGCGGATCGAGTTCGGCTTGCATGAGGGGCGCTGCAACACTGACTTCATCGACAATTCAGCCGGCGTCGATTGCTCGGACAATGAGGTCAACATCAAGATCGCGCTGGCGGAGGCAAAGCGGGCAGGCAAGCTTACTGAAAAGCGCCGGATTTCCCTGCTGGAAGAAATGACGGATGAAGTCGCGGACATCGTGCTGGAAGATAACCGGCTGCAGGCACTCGCGCTGTCGGTTGCAGAAGCCGGCGGGGCGCGCGCTATGGCGTCGCAGATCCACTTGATCGAAGCGCTTGAGCAGCGCAGCGCTTTGGATCGCAAGACAGAGGGTCTGGCCGACAATCAATCACTGATCCGCCGCGCCGCAGACGGACAAGGTCTCACTCGGCCTGAACTCGCTGTGCTGTTGTCATCAACTAAGCTGGTGCTTCAGGATGCGATTGAACAAAGCCGCCTACCCGATGCGCAGACACTGAAAACCACGCTGAAGGGCAGCTTCCCGCCGCAAATGCGGGAGGACTTCGCCAAGCAGATCGAGAACCACCAGCTGCGCGCTGAAATCATCGCCACTAAGCTTGCTAACCGCATCATCAACCGGCTCGGCATCATCCACCCGTTTGAGCTGGCCGAAGAAGAAGGCGTTGACCTGTCACAAGTCGCCGCCAGTTTCGTCGCGGTGGAAACGCTGTTTGATCTGCCGGACATGTGGTCATCAATCGAGGATCTGGAGATGCCCGAAGAGGCGCGCATCCGTTTGCTCGATCGCCTCGCTGCAGCGACGGCAAACCTGATGTCCGATGTTCTGCGCACAACCGGCGGCAAGATCGAGATTGAAGATCTCGCGCGTGATCTTGGCTCCGGCATTCGTACGCTGGCAGGCGCCGCCGATCGCCTGATTGCAAAAGCATCGCGCAAACAGTCGATCGCGCTATGCGAAGAAATGCAGGAGACAGGTGCGCCGGCAAAGCTCGCCAGAGCGGTCGCCACGCTGTTCGATATGGACGGCTCAACCGGCATCGCGCATCTTGCACACGAAGCAAAAATCGATCCGGAAGAGCTGACCTCGGCTTTCACGAAGGTGGGTGAGACACTCGGCCTTGGCTGGGCGCAAAGCACAGCAGCCATGATGAATCCGTCGGATATCTGGGAGCGGCCACTGGTAAGCGGGCTTGCGCGCGATTTCCAGCAGATGCGGCTCGAATTTCTGCGCCGCGTGTTGCGCAAAAAGTCGAACAAGAAAGATCCTCATGCGGCAGTGGAGAGATGGGCGGAACAGAACCGCGATGCGATTGCGCAGTTCCGCACGATGATTTCTCGGGCGCAGAATCAGTCACCTGTTTCCCCCGTCGCTCTTGCACAGATCGCCAGCCAGGCGCGCAATCTGC
>JAAUYH010000506.1_pt1 | contig 12542 bp, 12 predicted proteins | sample 7278061 | NCBI WGS metagenome assembly JAAUYH01 (sample SAMN14350203, study PRJNA611818) | marine sediment metagenome | isolation source: surface marine sediment (0.6m) | place: French Polynesia: Moorea | collected 2018-08
AGAACTGTAACCGTCACCGTTGATGCTGTTGAAGTCGATTCTACTATCCAAGATAATCTCTCCAATCCTTCTGCACAGGAAGAAGTCACTAATATCTGTCTTTAAACCAAGATTACTACTTGAAAAAGAAAGTATTTGCTTATCCTCTTCCGATATTGATTCGTCCTAATTCCCACAACAATTCTTGTTGCTTTTCGTAGGTTAGATGTCTTTGACCCAACTCCAACGGCTAAAGCGCGTTGGTTTTGGCTTCAGATTATTATAATTCCCCAACCATCCCCATAGTCCTTGCAGTCTGATTCCTAGGTCTTGTCCAGGAATCATCTCCTTCGACCACTTTCTTTTTTTCTGACTTTTTCAAGAGATCGGAGGATGGTGGTTTTGAAGATGTTTTGCTGTCTAGCTCTCTGCTTATTCTGATGGCTGTCCCCCCTTCAGAAATGTTACTTAAACTGCAAATTTTTCTACAATAGTTACTCCAGCTAAATTCATTTCCACTTTAAAAACTTCTCCCTGTTGACAAGCAAATTCTAGCTGTATCCAATCATCACTGTCTTTAGCTGTTGCGGATAAACAAGTTTCTCCTGCTTCATCTAAGATTTTTACTGATAAACCAATAGGTAAATTATTACTTTCTCTATCGGGATATAGTTGCAAACAGAGATCGATAGTATTAGAGGATGACTCGGTTATTTTTAAGACTAAAACTATGTTTTCTTCTGTATTATTAACTTGCCAAGCTATAGCTTTTCCGCGACTGATAGTAGTAACAGCAGTATCAGTGTTACTAAGGCTTCTGGCAATTCTACCAGCCATTATTATGTTTACTGGTTGCCAATCTGGGGGAAAGAAACCAGTTAACCATTGACGCAGATTTACCTGTTGTTGCAAGGTATCTAAGGTATCAAATAAACGCTCTAAAGGTTGTAATTGATTGATATTAAAAGTTTCTGTGGCAAAATTAATATCTTTACTAGATATAAAGCCTAATAAATCTACTTGCTGTAATTTTTCTTCAAACTGCACTACTATATAACCCAGGCGATCTTCTCTAACTTCAGCAGGAATGGTAATAGTTTCGGCTTCTGGTAACACCGCAAGACATTCTATTTTTCCAAAGTTGGGTAATACTAAATCAGCAACATTAAAGATTGCTCTTATACCAGGATGCCAACAGTCACTTTGAGCTAAGTTAGTTGCTATGGGAAAGCATTTGAGATAAGTATTTACCGCATAAACAGCTAGGGTATTGAGATAAACTTGTTTACCTTTTTGGGGTGTGGCTTGTTGGCTAGCAAACTGTTGTGCATAATTATGTGCATGGCGATCTAGCAGTATAGTTAGTGGTGAGGATTGTGTAAGAGTCATTGATGGTGGGAGCGTGGTTATTGGTTAGTGGTTAGTGGTTAGTTGTTAGTAATTAGTGGTTAGTTCTTTGCTGATTTCTTGTAGTAAAGGAAGACATTTTTGTTTCCAGTGAGAATAGAGAGTTTGATTGTTGATGTTTAATTCTCGCGCTATTTCTGAAATTTTTTGGGGTGGTTGTTGGAGTAATAAGCGAATGGCTAAACACTGACAGTTACATCTAGGAGCTTTTCGGGGATGAGTTTTGGTAAGCTTTTTATTGAAGTCTTGTTGGATATAGTCAGCGATCGCTTTTCCTAATCTGGCTTGTTGATTGGCTTGTATTTCCGCAATTTGGGTATCTAATAAACTGAGGGAGAAACGAGGATCGGCGATGTTTTCAATTAAGTCAATTCCTGACTCGTCTTTACTATAAGGATAAACGAGCTGCGGATCGTAACTGTTGTCAGAAACATATAAGTCACGGATGCGCCATTTGAGATAACCATTAATCCAAGTAACAAAACTTTGTTGTATAGATTCCCCTTGGGGTTCAAAGCAGTCTATATTTTTACTTACCCAAATTAAGGTGCGGTTGTATGCTTCTGGATAGTCTTGATGGGAGGATTTATAAATCCCTGGTAGTTGTTGAATCAGAATTAGTAAGCGGTTAAGGTTTTTCTGTCGCTGGAGACTTTGACTGTCGTAACCACATACAGATGATATAGCCTCTTTGATTTGTTCTTCCACTTTTTAAAGATTAGATGATTGCAAAAAAAGCTTATACTCATATCTTGCACCTTGAACCCATACCACCTAATACCGTTTTTATTTAGGGTTTACCCAAAAAGTTAAAACCGTTGACCAAAAGAAGGTTACAGCCATTCTGGCATGACGAAAAAGTTAGGTAATGGGCGCGTCCAAGCCTTAGAATTGGTAAAATCCCCTTGCACTTATCTGATTTAGAACAGATGTACCGTAAATCTGACAAGCCTGAACTTACCCCAGAAAAATTTGAATTACCTTTTTCGGGAAAGTTATCATTAGATAATCGGTGGGTCATCATGGCAGAATTGATCCCCTGGGCGGAATTTGAGCAAGAATATGCTAAAAAATTCTCAGAAACAATGGGTGCGCCAGCTAAACCTTTTCGGATGGCATTAGGAGCATTAATTATTAAAGAAAAATTAGGAATTTCAGATAGAGAAACCGTAGAACAAATTAAAGAGAACCCTTACCTACAATATTTTATAGGACTATCAAAATATTGTAATGAAGCCCCATTTGAAGCCTCCATGATGGTTTATTTTAGAGAAAGAATTAAAATGAACTTTGTTAAAAAAATTAATAAAAAAATGGTGAAAGATTTTCAAGAAGACACCCAAAACATTCCAATAGAAGAAAAAAAAAAGAAAAAGAAGAACTGGCAGAAATAAAAAATCAAGGAAAACTAATATTAGATGCTACTGCTGCTCCAGCTGATATCACTTATCCTAATGATTTAGGCATATTAAATCAAGCCAGAGTGCAAATTGAAAAAATCATAGATTATCTTTATAAAACTTGTCAAACAAAGCAAGTAAAAAAACCAAGAACTTATAGAAAGAAAGCGAGAAAGGATTATTTAAAAGTAGCCAAAAAACGTCGTCCTTCTAGACAAGAAAGACGAGAAGCTATCGCCAAACAATTACAATACATAAAAAGAAATTTATCTCACATAGAGAATTTACTTAATTCAGAAGTCAAATTAAGCAACCTAACACCAAGGAAATATAAAATATTGTTGGTAGTCGCAGAAGTTTATCGTCAACAATTGTGGATGTATGAGAATGAATCAAACCGAATTGATGATAGAATTGTAAGTATAAGCCAACCCCATATCCGTCCTATAGTCAGAGGTAAAATAGGAAAACCAGTTGAGTTTGGCGCAAAAATATCAGTAAGCTGTTTTGAAAACTATGTTTTTTTAGAACATTTGAGTTGGGATAATTTTAATGAATCAGGAGATTTCAAAACACAAGTAGAAGCCTATAAAAACTTCACTGGATACTATCCATCGTCCGTTCATGTTGACCGAATTTATAGAACTAGGGAGAATAGGGCTTGGTGCAAAGAAAGAGGAATTAGGATTAGTGGACCTCCATTGGGAAGACCACCTAAAAATGTCAGTAAAGAAATCAAAAAACAAGCTCTAGATGATGAGAGGTTTCGCAATGGAATTGAGGGTAAATTTGGTCAAGCTAAGAGAAGACATAGTCTTAATCGTATTATGGCAAAATTGTCTGAAACAGCAGAAACTTCTATTGCCATAACTTTTTTAGTTATTAATCTTTCCACCCTGCTTAGGCAGGTTAACTGTCTTTTTTTGTCTTTATTTTTTCAGGACTATAAATCAGGCTTAATTTCTGAATATTTGATTATCAAAACTGATATTAAACCTTACTTGATAGCATAAAAACTTATCTTTTAACCAAGCTGATTCTTGGCAATAGTTAGGGCTTACTTATTCAGCAAACCCTATTTAAGGAAAGGGTGACTATGGGGAAGTGCGGGGGGATGCGGGGAAAGTGGGGGATTCGGAAAGTGGGGAATTGGGGAATTGGGGGAATTTAGTTCTTTTTTAATAACCATTTATCAGCACTATTAGTCATGATGACAATCAATCCCAAAATCTGATTAATATTGACTATAAAGTTTTCTTCCTGAATCTACGTCCAAATATTGGCATTTGACCGCAAACTTTTTTAGGAAAATCTTGAGAAAGCTCAAATATTTCCATAGCAGCATCAAAAGCAATTTTATAGACTTCTAAATCTTCATGATTACTAATAAAATTTGGGTTATTTCGCTGCATTTTTAGTTTTCCCTATCTTTCAATCAGGATAATTGGGTGATGGAGAATTGCAAAGAGTTTAGGTCAAAAATTTCCCTACATCCCCAATCCCCCACTCGCGAAGCGACGAGTTGGGTCTCCCCCAATCCTTATTCCCTATTGCAAGAGTGCCTATTCCCTATTCGCGCTTCTCAACTATCGCTTCATATTTTGCACCTACTACTTAGTTTTTTTGGTAGCAATTTGATTGATTTCAGAATTACTAACTTCTTTAGAGTTTAGGAGTTGTTGCAAAACTGTTAACAATGCTGCGAGTTTTCCTTCATTTAATAGGGTTTCAATTAATGATAAACCACTAGTAGAGAGTAATAATTTATTAATATCTCCTATGCCATTGTCATTATTCCCATTACCACCAGGGAAAGCATAGATTTTAGTATCGCCCAAAACTCCAGGCTGAGGGGCTAAGGATTTGACAATTTCTGGCAATTTTACAGCTAATTCGGGCCAGATTATTTTAACTAATTCGGCTGTGCGATTGGCATTGTTAAGAGTGTTTTCTGCTTCGATTAAAGCTTTTTTCCCTTCTGCTTCTGCTAAAGCCTTATACTGGTTAGCTTCTGCAAGAGTGCGGATGGATTCTGCTTCTAATTCTGCTGCTTGACGGGCGATTTCTGCTTGGCGTTGACGACGAAAAACATCTAATTCTACTACATTGCGATCGCTTATACTAAGTTGTTGTGCTTCTTGTTCTGCTGCAATAATAGAGAGGCGTTGTTCTCTTTCCGCTTGTTCGATTTCAGTAGCGGTAACGACTGCGGATTCTGCTTGCGCCCTTTCTGCTTCAGTATTGAGACGCTCTCTTTCTTTTTCCGCAATAGCAATTGCTGCTTCTTGTTGGGCTATTTGGGATTCTTGTTCTGCTTGAGCAACTTCTATTTTAGCTTTGAGACGGGATGCTTCAACAATTTTTTGACGATTGATTTCAGCTACTTCTGATTCTTGTTGTTGTAGTGCTTGAGCTATTTTTAATTCTTTATTTTTTTCTTCTAAGGCAATATTGGCTGCAATTTGTCGGTCTTGAATGGTTAATTGTTGCTGAATTTTTGATTCTTCAATAGTTTTTTGACGATTGATTTCAGCTACTTCTGATTCTTGTTGTTGTAGTGCTTGAGCTATTTTTAATTGTTTGTTTTGTTCTTCTAGGGCAATCTCTGCTTCAATTCTGCTTTGTTGCACTGCTAGTTCTTGTTGAATTTTCTCTTCTTCTACGGCTTTACTTTGTAATATCTTATTCCGTTCTATTTTAGTAATTTCTTGGTCTTTAGATTCTTGAATTTCTCTTTCTGTTTGAGCTTTCAGGAATTCTACTTCTTTTAGCTGTTTGAATTTGGCATCTTCTTTTTCTTTTTTGATATTTAGAGACTGTTTTTCTGCTGTTAGTTCTTGCTGCTGAATAGCAATCTGGGTATTAAGTTCTAGTTCTTTCTTTTTTTGGTCGGTAGTTAACTCTACTTCTAATTTTTGTTTAATTGAACGCTGAATTGTCTCGGTTCTTAATTTGACTCCTTGGGCATCAAAAAAATTATTTTCGTCGTAAGTATCACTTTCTTCAATTTCAGATATTGCAATGTTGTTAAGAGTTAAACCAACTTTCTTTAAATCCTGTTGAATTAAATTCAGTACTTCATCGGCAAACCCTAGTTTATCAGAATCAATTTCCGCAATACTTTTTCTTTTCGCTGCTGCTCTAATTGCATCATCTGCTCTTTTTTCCAAGGCTTCTTTAATATCATTTTCGGAAATTCTGCCTTGTTTTGATAATCTAGCAGCAGAGACTAAAACATCTTCTTCGTTGGCATTAATACAAACATAAAACGTTACTCGCATATTAGCGCGTAAATAGTCTTGAGTCCTAACTGCTAAGTTATCAGTCCTTTCTACATCAATAGAAATTTCTCGCAAAGGAACTCTAGTTAGTTCGTGAAAACCAGGCAATACAATACAACCACCATTTAAAATTACTGATTTTTTCTTAATAAAGACTCCTCCTGTCCGCACAAAAGCTTCATTATTGGGAGTAATTACATATACTCTTGTATATGCCCAAATACTTAATAAGAGTAATACAATTAAAGCTCCTATTAGACTAGGGAAAAGGAGCGCACCACCCAACTGGGAAAAATTGGGCTGTAGATTAACATTGAGAGGATTTTCGCTAACAATATTCATGGGTTTATTGGAATCTATTTTGACATTATTATTTACTAGCTCTGTTGATAAGCTACTCAAGTCTAATGATTGAATTAAAGTCAACCAAAATAACATGATTTTCCTCCTTCCATAGGTTTTATTATTAAACTAATTCTGTTGCCATTGCTCGCGATCGCTTCCTTGACTAAGAATAGCTAAATAATAGTTTTCTGTATGTTCGATAATTAAAATTTCTTGACCATTTTGTGGAACTACTTTTGCCCAAGAAGGTAAACAGACAGCTACCGTTACTAAATTCCGTGCAGGATCGATAATATCCGCTTGAGCAATTTTACCTTTTCCCTCATAAGGTACTGCTTTAGAATTAACAGTCCCCATACAACCAATCAAACGATTACTACTAGCATCTTCCCCAAAAGAAGCAAAAATTTTACCTAAAGGACGAGCAATTAAACTACTGATACTAAAGCTGGTAATAAAAGAAACAATTAATATTAAACCACCCAAACCAAACATTCTTGTGGGAATTTCTCCAGTAAAATTACCAACAAAAACATTTAGTATCCAACCAGTTAAACCCCAAATACTAAAATCTATCGCCAAAAGTAAAATTAAAGGTGCTTTCCCAAAACCAAGCCAGGCTAAAAATTGTAACGAACTAAATTCATCATTTCCATCCCCTCCACCTTCAAGATCGATATCTGCATCTGTATCTAATTCTGCATCCAATTCAACATCATCATCACCTCCACCAGAAATAATAACTAACAGAAACAAGACTATTCCAATACCCAGGAATATCCAGTAAGAAAGATTAGCTAAATTGAATAACATGGAACTTTTGTGTTTAAGTGGAATATCCACTTTCTAATTTAATCACTAACTTAGTAGGTGTCTTAGAAAAACTATAATTTTTAATGTTTTAGGGCGGGGTTTAGAATGTAATGAAATTGGGGAAAGGACAGAAAAAACCCTCGCCATTTAGAGTGAGGTGTCAGTTTAAACCATATACCGATATTGGGTTGGGGATTTAATAGGGTTGGGGAATCTGAATGCAGACTGTTAATTAAAGATTCTAGATGAGAGGAAAAGCGATCGCAGATTATAAATCCCTTTCCTTGAAACATTTTTAATCTAATTTTTTCGTAACGTAAAACATCTAATACCCATGCTGGTTGAATATTGTCTGTAGTTATATTTTGTTCGAGAAATTTAGTAAAAGCTATTGCATCTAAGAGATGTTTTTTACTTCCTGTGGGTAAGTAAGTTTCAGAATATTTAAAGAATAGGCGATCTAATTCTTTTCCTAATACTTTATTAGTTAGGGGTAACAGCTTACGAATTTCTCCTAAACGCTTGTGCTTGAGTGAGCTTGCAAATAAATTTACCTGTTGACTTGATAGTTTACTTAGCTGCTGGATTTCCTGACAGTTTAAACCGAAGCTAATTCCTACTACATCGGGATTAGTTAAAAAGTCATCTCGCAATTTACTGTAAGTATAGATGCGTGCTAAAACCTGTTGTACTGTTGATAAAGACATAATTTTTGAAGGATGAATTATAAGGGATGAGGGATGAGGAAGTATGTGGAGACTGGGGAGTAGTAAGAGCGCAATTAACAATTAACAATCAACCACTAACCACTAACTACTAACCACTAACCACTAACCACTAACCACTAAAGATACTTCTTGCTTGGTGTAACTCTCTAGCTAATTCATTAAATGGGGGGATGTTTTCATCTCTTTCTAAAACTATTCCGTTGACGCTAGTGGAGGAGGTTACTTGTTTCATTAATTGCCATACTTCTGCTGGAGTAGATTCGGAATGGCTGTCTATTAATATGCCATCATGGGAATATCCGCCGACAAAATGAAGTTGTACTACTCTTTCTAGAGGTAGTTGGGAAAGAAACTCTTTGATGTCGTAATTGTGATTGGTACTATTAATATATAGATTGGTAATGTCTAGTAATAAACCACAGTTGGTTTTTTCCGCTATTTCTCCAATAAACTGCGCTTCTGTCATTTCTCCCCCAGGAATACTAACCATGTAAGTAATGTTTTCCAGAATTAAGGGAGTGTCGATATAACTTTGTACTTGTTTGATGTTGCGACAAACAATGTCTATTGCTTCTTTGGTATAAGGTAAAGGTGAAAGATGTCCGATGTCTATCCCTCCTGCTTTGGTAAAGCATAAATGTTCACTCCACCAAGGGGGATTTACTTGCTTAACTAGTTTTGCTAGTTTACTTAGATAGTCTGTATCGATACCTTCTGCGCTACCAAGAGAAAGATTAGTAAAGTGAGGAATTAAGGGAAAGTTAGCAGCAAGTAACTCTAATTCTCCTTGAAGGTATTGGTTAGAATCAAGATAGCGATCGCAGATAATCTCTAAGAAATCTACTGTCTCTCTATTTAGAAACAACTCACTCTTAAAATGTTCCCGATATCCAATACCTATACCTAATGTATTTTTAATGTTCATTGTTAGTGGTTAGTGGTTAGTGGTTAGTGGTTAGTGCTTAGTGGTTAGTTGCTAATTGTTGATGGTTAATTATTAATTACTGAATACTGAATACTGAATACTGAATACTGAATACTGATTTACCCGCCACAACCGCCACAACCGCCACCGCAGCTACTTCCACAGCTACTACCACAACTGCTACTAGAGCTACTACTGCAACTACTTCCACAGCTAAAAGTAGTACAACCACTACTACCGCTATAACTACTGCTAGTGCGACTACTTCTACTACTGCTATAGGTATAAGTAGATTGAGCAATAAAGAGATTGACGAAATCTTTGTAATTATTACTGGCTGTTAATTTGTCGAGATCGAATATGGCTACCAGTAAAGAAGTGTTGTAATCTGGTTCTGTTGGTGGAATTGTTAAGTTACTGGTTAATCCAGAGAAAGTCTGTTTGAGGTTATCTAGATATAGTTTTCCTTTTATAGTGAGGCGACTGTAAAGAGGAGAAGAAATATATCCTAACCAAATAGTAGCAGCGATCGCCATCATAATAAGAAACATTACATTATAATGTCCTCGCGATAGTGCAGAGATTAATTTATAACTACCCAAACCCAGAATAATAAACGCGCTAATACCACCTACTAAATAGCTTTTTTGTGCGGAATTGAGATAACCAGAATTTACTAGAGATTGCTTGTAGGTTTGGCAAGATTCAGCGATCGCATTTTTGAGTTCTGCACTATACTTTAAATCAGAAGCAGTACTAGGATGATCTAGCCAATTAAAGAAAGTCTTTTCAATAGGTTTCAAACGAGATAGGTTATAGAAATCAGGCGATCGTTCAATTCGACTATTTTTAACTCGTACAAATCCTTTTTGCATCAATTCCAAGCAAACCACTTTAGCTACTGCTGTTTCTTTCCCTCGCAGATAAGCAATTTCATAAGGATCGGGTTGACTGGGAATCTCAGCAGAAGCAGAATTAAAGCTGTTGCCTTGTAAAATAAACTTACATCCCATTACGGTAAACAAAATCACCAGTCCATAGAAGAGCAAGAAATAAGGACCATACATTAGGGAGATAGGATTATTGATTAAGATGTCCATATCTGATTAGTTGAACTCTACACTTACTAATCAGGGGGAGTCAGAAAGTTTATGAAACTTTTTTAGATTTAATAGCTGAAATGCTCTCTGTGCAGTGGTTAGGGAAATTTCAGTAACTCAAAAAATCCTTTTCAGTAATGCGATCGCTATTTCCCAGAAAAATCTAAGCAACTGCTTTACAATGACATTAAAAATAACTAACTCGCGAAATAGGATAAACTAATTACAAATAGCAAAAGTGTATAGATACTTGGAAAGGCAAATTGACAGATACGATCTACTTTAATTGCCAAAAACTTTAGATTTTTTATATTCAACAAATGTACCACAATATTTTCCACAACGGTTAAGGCTATAATAACAAAAGAAAGAGACAAAATTGCATCCATTAGTGTTAGATACGAAATATTAGGAAGATTCTCCGCAATCAGAAATTGATAAGCAACTACTGTTAAAATACCTGTCAAAGAAAAACTAATTCGAGCAGCTAAACTCTCTTCACACATCCAGAAAACAGACCAAGAAATTATAACCAAAATCATCAGAGGTATAATTACTTTCCATAAATAAAAACCAGGTTTACGAATTAGCTTAATCTGCATTAAAAACTTAGAAAATGGTACTTTTGAACGCAATTCTTGCTTTTGTTTCATTTGTGTTTCTAGGTCATATATGTTCCATTCTGGTAGATGTAGACTAGAATTAAATCCTGTTTTCTGTTCATCTATCTTTAGCTTTACCTCATTCTCATCCCAAGCAAAAGACTCTATTTCAACCTTAAGAGTTTGCTGGTCAAAGGGAAATTTAGTTAAGTCAAACAAGGATTTGAGTTCAACGCTGAATTTTTCTCTATACTCGACAGTACCAGTGGCAAAAATAATTAATTCTTCATTTTTTCTAAAGTATTCTCCTACCTCATTAATAAAAGTAATACTGGGCCACCATATACGTTTTATTTTTGCTGCTGCATCTTCTTCAAGATAAATTTCATGACGTTTTTCTTGACTGTCAATCCTAAAGCGTGGATCGCACCAAACCAAATTTATTAAGCCTTCTAAGCGATAGGTATTCTCAACAGCATTAATATGAGAGATATCAACAACGTATAGTCCTATATCAACTTGTGTCACCCCATCAGGATTAGGTGGCTCGACAAATACTGCTTCCTCAAAGTCAAATTCTTCTTCTGGATTTTCTTGTTGATATTTTTTGCCGATTCTGTCATCTATCTGAGGACAAGAAGCAACAGAATTATTGGGTTGAATATTGGGACTATCTTGAGCTTTGACATTAATTGAGACAGATAATATAAAAATCAGTATCAGCGCAATAATCGCGCTAAACACAATGGTGGATAAAGTAAAAATTGAATTTTTATAACTGAGGCATTTTATTTTTATTGGTTTCATCTGCAAATCTAGTTATGTTGCAAAATTTTGAGAAACCTCTAGCCTTGTAGGAAGATGTCAAAACTATTCACATCTTCTCTCTTTCTTGGTTGTGTTGTAAAGCTGTTGAAATATTACTTAGGGCTTGCTGAAAGAAAAACTGAGATTTGAGAATGTAACATTGAAAAAGCTAATAGCGTTCTAGCTATTAGCTTTTGTAAAAATCGGGATATTTATTATGTGGGGATTGGGAGTTCTTATTTGGAGACGAGGGACGGATCAACCAGAGGAAAAAGACAGATAGAGCTAAGAAAACCAAGGTGCTTGGTTCAGGGACGGGGGCGGGAGCAGTAGGAGCGACAGGAGCCGGACCAATTGCCGTACCATCTTCTGAGTTACTAAGACTATAGCTACCAATTGGGCCTGCTGGAGGGATGATAGACTGCCAAAAAAAGGTAATGGTTTCCCCACTATCAAAGAAGAGATCGCTATCGTTACTCAGACCCCAAACTAGAGTCTCATCGGTGTCGTCATTAAAAACAATATTAAAATCCGTATCGCTCCCATTACCACCTGCTAGACCAGATTCACTAAAGCTATAGCCTGCTACTCCAGTAAAACCAGCAACTGGAAAGCCAGCCGTAAAAGAAGTAATATCGTTGAGACTCGGGGTAACAATGTGGCGATAAATGTAAGTTTCTACCGAATCAGAGGGGCAATCAGCTTGTTCTGTTCCGATAGGGCAAAATACGCTGCTTCTTAAATTGCCTATCTCTACTGCATCATTAGTCACAAATGTTCCTGGCACTTCTGGTCCCAAGGGTCCAATAATTGCTGGACCGAGTTCGAGGGCATCAAGATCTGTAGGCGCAATCAAAACGGCTGCATGGGTTCTGTGAACCTCTAGAGTGAGCATACTCAAAGCGATCGCAGCGATTGTCCTTAAAACTTTCATCTTTCTCCTATTGTAGTTTAAGATGCTTTGATATTATCTTAAAAAATCAACCTGAAATTTAACTTAGTCCATAACCAACGTTTTACAGAACATTTTAGAGATTTTTTCTCAAAAATTTACGAACAAAATTAAGATTCAAGCGTAAACTTATGTATCATTAATCAAGATTTGAAAGAGAAAGTGATAAATTAGTAATTGAAGTCATTTAAGACTTCCCTGAC
>JAAUYH010037248.1_pt1 | contig 12541 bp, 7 predicted proteins | sample 7278061 | NCBI WGS metagenome assembly JAAUYH01 (sample SAMN14350203, study PRJNA611818) | marine sediment metagenome | isolation source: surface marine sediment (0.6m) | place: French Polynesia: Moorea | collected 2018-08
AATGGTGCGATTCAGTCCATCCTTGAGGAGTTGCAATTATCTCTTTTTCAGGGAGTATTGAATGAGTTAAAGCGATTTACCAACCAGTCTATTGCCACAATAACAGAAGTTCAGCAAATCGAAAAAGAATACATCTACCAAAAACAACGAGTGTTACTACGTCTGCGAATAATGCCGGGAATGTACGGAGAAGAGGCTACATTACAGGTGTTACGCGGAGCTGCATTAAAGTTTTATCAAAATCAACAGGTATCGCGTCTTAGTGAAGATGTATTAAGTATATCTCAAAGACTAAGTTATAAATTACACGAATTGCAAGGGAAGTTATTACGCAGTTCTAGTAAGAATCCAGAAAGAATCGAATCTCTCAAATCACTCAACAGATTGTTAAAAAATTTGGATAGACAAATTAAATCTATTACTTGTTAAAATTGCTACTTATGAGTTGCCCAGGACAAATACATGTAAATCACCAATAAAATTTAAATAGTCTAGTAAGTTGGGGCGATGTCAGTATAAACGCTGATTTCGTTCAGTAACTTATTATGTTGTAATGTAATCCTAGAATATAAAAGAATTTAAGGTTTCGGCTGAAATCAATTTGATGTTCTAAGTCTGTACTTTATACAATTTCATAGTAAGCAATATGAAAAAGTTTAATTACTTTGTAAGTATAACTAAAACGTTATCATTAAGATATGTTAATCACAAGTTTTTTACTAAAACGTAAGAGTAAATCTAAGTAATATTAAGGTTACCGATGCCAAGTAAGTAAAAATTAAATTTATTATGATGCTTTTGGTTTTAAAATGATAATCTCAGGATTTATCTAAACGGAACCGGGATCATCAAACAATCCCACTTCAGAGCTTGGGTTCTGTAAATTTTTTTTCTATTAACTGGAACTATTACATAAGTTTTTTAGTTATAAAAATAATTTTAAATTGCATACTTAGCTAGTTGCAGACATTCCATGCAAGCAATATTTTTCAGTGAAATATTTCCCTTAATGAGTACAGCCAATCCGCAAACCCTGGAGTGGTTGTTGAATGTAGCGACAGAACACGAATATCCTGCAGGAAGAGCCGTTTTGATGGAAGACTCCTGGGGTAACGCAGTTTATTTTATTGTCGATGGCTGGGTAAAAGTTCGTCGGACTGCAAACGAAAATTCTAGTGCTGTAGCTATTTTAGGGAAAGGCGAATTTTTTGGAGAAATGGCAATCTTGGACGAATCTCCCCGTTCTACCGATGTTATTGCTCTTTCTAGAGTTAAGCTCTTCAGTATATCTCGAGATCGCTTTATTCAAATTTTATTTAAAGATTCCCAGTTACACCACCGAATGTTACAGTTAATGGTGCGTCGGTTACGACAAACAAATCTCCGTTTGGAGATGCGCCTTGCACCACCAGCTGTTAAATTAGCCCATAGTTTAATAACTCTGGGTGAGAATTGCGGTCAAGAGAATAATAAGGAAATTTTTAATATTCCTTTTCAGGATTTAGCAGATGTTACAGAAATTAGTTTGGAAGAAACAACTAAAATTATGGAAAAATTGGCTGAGAAAAATTGGATTGCAATAGATGAAGTCAATCAAGTGTTGAGGTTAGTCAATTTTAAACAGTTAACAAATTTAGCTAGTAGGATATAAGCTAGTAGGATATAAAAGATATTTGGTAATCTAGTGCTTGATTTGTAAAAGATTTACTTAACATCACGACAACAAAAGCATAATATATTGTGTTTACTTTTTGACGATAAACTCCGATATTTCATCCTCAACAATAGCGGATTCCAAGTAAATGAGGTAGAGCTAAAAAACAAGAAAGTGGTGTCAAAAGTATTCTGTTTCTGGCTCTGTCTCCTCTTAAAATAGCGGTGTACGACTGCATATAATTCTGTATTAAACGAGCTTAGTATTAAGCTAATTTATTCTCAGTCAGAAAACAATTCCTATGAATTTGTTCATTAAGAGATTAAAGCATCATGCCAATAAATTCCTTCTGCGTGTTCTGACCATAGCTGTAATCTTAAGCTTGGTGTTCGTTGCTCTGGGAAGCTGGAATATTTGGGAAATTAAACAGAATTTTAATTATGTAATAACTACAGAGTTTGAGTTGCAACGTTTGAGTGGTGAAATAATCCATCTTGACGAAGTACTAACTATGTCCGCACGCATGGCTGCAACTACAGGTGATTTGAAATGGGAAGATCGGTATCGGCAGTTTGAATCCAAATTAGATGCTAGGATTAAGAAAGCAATTAGTCTGGCACCCGAAACATATGATAGTCATACATTTCAGACAAATGCTGCTAATACTAAACTGGTAGAAATAGAGAATCAAGCTTTTGATCTGATTCGCAAGGGTAAGTCAGAGGAAGCATTATCATTACTATTTAGCCCAACTTACCAAAATCAGAAACAGGTTTATGCTGAAGGAATGAAGCAAACAACTGATGCATTGAAAGAAAGAATTCAGTCAAGTTTGAATTCCTATAATTTGGGCTTATCCAGGTATCTTTTTTTCAGTTTTATTAGTCTGGGGATTTTGATATTAGCTTGGTTAATGGTTTTGATTTTGGTCAATCAATACATTAATTACCGAAGGAATATTGAAAGAGAGTTGCGAGCGGCTAAACTCGAGCAAGAACAGAGCAATAGTAAGTTAAGAGATTCGGAAATGGCTCTGCGATACAAAGCAAAAGTTTTGGGAAATACCTTAGAAGAACTCCAGCAAACTCAATTACAAATGATTCAAAACGAAAAAATGTCCAGCTTGGGACATTTAGTTGCTGGTATTGCTCATGAAATCAATAATCCAATTAACTTCATCCATGGTAATCTTCAGCATGTGGAGGAATATACACATAATTTGTTGAGTTTTATCAAGCTGTACCAAAAACATTACCCCGACCCAGGATCTGAGATTGAGGATGAAGCTGAGGAACTCGAGTTGGATTTTATCAGGGAGGATTTACCTAAGGTCTTAAGTTCTATGCATATGGGTACAGATCGCATCAGGCAAATTGTACTTTCACTACGTAATTTTTCACGAACTGATGAAGCTGATTTTAAGGCGGTGGATGTTCATGAAGGTATTGACAGCACATTACTAATCTTACAACATCGCGTCAAAGCAAAATGCGAACGCCCCGACATTCAAATCATTAAAGAATATGGCGATTTACCATTAGTTAAATGCTATGCTGGACAATTAAATCAGGCTTTTATGAATATCCTGAGTAATGCTATTGATGCGATTGAAGAAGCGATTAAAGCTAGACAGGATAATCCGGAGATAGAAGATAATACCGGAGAAATAAAAATTAATACATCAGTAATTGATTCTGCTGAGTTAATAAAAATTACGATTGAAGATAATGGTATAGGAATGTCTGAAAAAACTCGCAGAAAAATTTTCACACCATTCTTTACAACGAAACCGGTTGGTCAAGGGACTGGAATGGGTATGCCTATTAGCTATAATATTATTGTTGAAAAACATGGTGGTAAACTAGACTGTCAGTCTACTGTTAACAAAGGTACTAAATTTATCATTCAGATTCCGATTGAGGTAAAAACTTCTAAATGATGTATGATATTTGGATTTAATATTTACCATTAGAGAAAATTTTAAAGTTATTTTTTGATTTATTATTTTACTTTACCTAATTCCAATTGAATTTTGATGATGTAAATAATCGTGGTCGACTGATATTAGGTGGAACTTGTACAGTAAGTGATATTAGCTATTCAATAGATTTAGGGTTATTAAATCAAGCCTGTTGCAGACATAGAAAATTATAGATTTACTTCATAGATAGATAACAGAAAAATTGGCAGGGAGCATCCCAAATGTGTAAAAACATATTTTTTCATTGCGCACGTAATGATTTACACGTAATTATATTCTGGATTGAATTTTAGATTAAATTCTGGGAAATAATTGCATAGACTTTTAAATGCTAGTTAATATCAGCATGGGGTGCGTTCTTCACTTTGAAGTGATTTTACTTGGAAATGGTAGTCGCAGATAGATTGATGATGCTAGGTTATCTCAGTCAGAAGCTAGAGAACCATGACAACGAGACTTAGAAAGTGAGAAAAACAAATGTTTTGATCCAAAAAATAGGATGGGATGATGGAATATCAAGATTTTCAAATACTAGTTGACAAAAATAACAATATTCGCGTGTCCTCAGAGCAAGGCGAGGTTTCGGGTGAGTTGCAATTAAATAAGAGAATAATTAAACCTATTTTAAATCTTATTGAACTCCGACAGGCAAACAAGGACTTACAAAAAGACTTGGGTAATGAACTTTATCAAGCATTATTTCCCAAAGAAATTGATAAGCGATTCCAGGCTACGATCGCAGGTGCACAAGCTCAGAAACAAAGTGTCCGCTTGCGTTTAGTATTTGAATCTCCCGAATTAGCTTCCTTACCTTGGGAATTCCTATACGATGAGCAAACCAATACCTTTTTAGGAAATAACACCAATACTGTACTCTCCCGGTATATTGATGTTCCCCTGCAAAAACGCGATATCAAAGCCGCTAGTTTACCCTTGAAAGTCCTGTTAGTCATCTCTAGTCCTAGTAATTTAGCCACATTAGACGCAACCGGGGAAGAAAAACTAATTCGCGAAGCTTTGAAACAACAAATAGATCGAGATCAAATCGAGTTAGATGTAGTAACAGAAGCTACCACCCGCAATATCAGACAAAAACTACGTGAAAAGCCTTACAACGTGTTTCACTTTATTGGTCACGGTGATTTCGAAAGTGAGAAAGGCTATATCTATCTTATTGATGAATATAACAAAGCTAAAGCATTAGATGATGAAAATTTCGCCAACTTCTTTTTAGGTAATCGCAATTTAGGTTTAATTATTCTTAACTGTTGTCGAAGTGCAACGGTATCTGCAAACCAAGCATTTGCAGGTACTGTATCCAATCTAGTACGTCGTGGAATTCCCGCAGTTGTTGCGATGCAATATACAATTGCTGATTCCACTGCTAAGATTTTTGCAGATGAATTTTACCGTACCCTTGCACTAGGGTATCCCGTAGATACAGCCATTCAAGAAACCCGTAATGGGATTTCTATGGATGTCGGATTAGATAAACGCGATTTCGCTACACCAGTACTATATATGCGGGCTAAGAATGGAGTAATTTTGAGTGGTCTTGATGAGAAAAGTAAACCTAGTATTATTCAACAAACTAGTACTATTCAACAAATTAAAATTGAAAGCTTAAAGAAGGATAAGGAAAAACTACTTAAAGATTATCAAGGAGTTGATGAGAAAAAGAGGATGACAAGTAATCCTCAAGAAATAAATAATTTGCAATTACAGCTTGATTCTATTGTCAAACAAATCGAGGAAATTGAGCAACAGCTTCAATAGTTAGGTTATGGAGATGAGTCCAAGTATCATAAAAATCCGGCTTGAAAGCTTAAAGAAGGATAAGAAAAAACTAAACAAAGACTATCAAGCAGTGGCTGATAAAAAAAGGATGACAAGTAATCCTGTAGAACAAAATAATTTGCAATTACAGCTTGATTCTATTGCCAAAAAAATCGAGGAAATTGATCCACAAATAAAAGATTTGAAGGATGAAGCGGAGGAAAGTAAAAATAAAAAATTGCAAGAAATACTGAGTAAATTCACAAATGAATCTTTTTTAATTGTACAACAGGCATATCGAGTTTGTTCTCCTAAAGGCTGGAATCATATTTCAACTGAGAAGCCAGAAGAAATTTTGGCAGATGTCTTGAAAATGCGCCAAGGAGACTCTGAGTATACAAGAATTGAGCATTTTGTGGCTTATTTACTTGTACTTATTCAAAATTCATCATTAGTTTCTCTATTGAGGAAATGGGCTGAGGAAAATATAGATGAATTTGAGGATTTATTGAATCAGGAAAGAGAAAAATTACAAGAAAATACTAAAAACAAAAATTCATATTTACTACTAGTACTTGAAAAAAGTAATCAAGATTCGGCAAGCAATAATTCAGATTGTTATCGTATACAAGCATCGTATATTTCAGATATTAACTATTACAAATATAATCATGAAAATTACATTTGTGATGGCTGTGATTCCCTTAATTTAAGTGAGTATGAAAATAAAACTTTTACAATTGATAAAATTGGGGATGTTTTAAATGATATTTTAAACAAAAATATTGAATATAACTTTGATTGTTATAGCAATTTAACTATTGAAATATTTCTTCCATTAAATCTGCTAAATCATCCTGTAGATTGTTGGGAATTTAAAGATGGAACGGAAATAGAGGATTTAGATTTAGGATTTCCCGACACACAAGCTATTGGACAAAAATACAAAGTTGTGGTGCGTTCTTACGAACGGTGGAGACAACTTTACCAAAAGAAACAATACAGATATTCGTGGGAGAGAAAGTGGAAACAACTAGAAAAATCTGCATGTAGTGCTTTTTCACTAGGTTCTGAGGATACTGTGAATGATTTAGTTGACCCAAGACAAGAAATAATTGGGCTAAAGGTTGTGAAAGCACCTGAAAAGATAGGTAGGGGAAGTATTTTTGCTGCAATCATAAAAACTGGAACTCCCGTGGCTTTATGGTTGAGGAATAATCCACGTAACTTTGACTACTGTCAATCTGAAGTAGAGCGAATTCTAAAGAAATGTAGCTGTGTTCATGACTTACCTAATACTCTAAAAGATGAGCGGTCGAATGCCAAGCTAAATGTAGAAACTGACATCGGTAATCATATTTCCTTATTATGGGAAAACCCTTATCGCTTACCTCCTGATATTAATTATTCTATGTGAATTACTCGACCGAATATTTTTATGACTGACTGGAAAATTTTTCAACCTGGTAATCCCAAACCCCATGATGATATAGACAATTTACCACCTCCGCCAAGTTGGCGTGAATATGGTAATGATGACAAAAACACAAAGAAAAAACGCGGTGCGAAGTTTCAAGCTCGCGAAGAAGAAATTAATTTAGTTAATGCAGCTTTATATCTACGACGACCCTTATTAGTAACGGGGAAACCGGGTACGGGAAAAACATCCCTAGCTTATGCTGTTGCTTATCAGTTAAAATTGGGTGAAGTTTTGTACTGGCCAATTACAACTCGTACTACTCTTAAGGATGGGCTGTATTCTTACGATGCGATCGCTCGTCTTCAGGATACCTCGCTACCAGGTACTAATCATTCAAATAACTCCAACGAAATTAGCGATCGCGAAACCCCGCAATCAAGTACAAATAATTCCAATAATCTCAACGACATTGGTAAATATATTCAACTTGGACCACTAGGAACTGCTTTATTACCATCGAAATCAGGATCGAAAAGACCACGAGCATTACTGATTGACGAAATTGATAAAAGCGATATTGACTTACCCAATGATTTATTGCATGTTTTTGAAGAGGGGCAATTTGAAATCCCTGAGTTAGTGCGGATTACAGAAAAATGTGAAACTGTGGGTGTGAGAACTGCTTATAAAGATAAAACAGAAGATATTACTAAAGATGATATCAAAACTACCATTAACCAAGGGCGGATACAATGCGATAACTTTCCCTTCGTGATTCTCACCAGTAATGGAGAACGAGATTTTCCTCCTGCGTTTTTACGTCGCTGTTTGCGTTTGGATATCAAAGAACCCGACGAAAAAGAGCTAACGAAGATTGTTAAAGCTCACTTTTCGGATAGGAAAGATGAAACTGAGTTTTTAAAAGAAGCTGAGGAATTAATCAAGAAATTTATCGAAAAACGTGACAATCAACAAGAAAATTTGGCGACTGACCAATTACTGAATGCAATTTATCTAATGACCCGTAAATATGCACCTGAGGTTCAAAAGAAGCAAGAATTAATTGACCAATTGCTCAAAAGCCTTAACCCATAGGATAGATCATGAAGCAGGTAACTGGCTCTGAGGGAATTGGAAAATTATGGACTGTGTTGAAGCAAGCTCAACTCGAACTAGATGCAGAAGAAATAGCTGATCTCCTCTGGTTAGCAGTTCAGATGGGTGAGGTTGAGAAAATTTCTGCATCAGATTCTACACCAGAAGAATCTGCTGAAGAAACCGAGACGAAGATTATCAAAACAGAGATCGAAGAAACTACTGCTTTACCACCAACATCAACACCTGCGAATCCCGAGTCTTTACAACAACCAGCAGCATCTGTCAATATTCCCAGTGCTTCCAATGGGTCAGATGATAAAACTCAGTCACAATCCGCTTCAGAAAGTATTCCATTTAAGGCTCCCGCAGCACCAGCATTACGTAATAAACTAGCTTTAGGACGAGCGTTACGTCCGCTGATGCGTAAGGTATCTTCTCGAACTAGAAAGATTTTAGATGCAGAAGAAACTGTAACGCAATTTGCCGAAAACAGAATTTTGCTCCCAAAATTCAAGCCAGAACCGGAACGATGGTTAGACTTGGCTTTGGTTGTGGAAAAATCTCCTTCGATAATAATTTGGCGAGAAATAATTGCTGAGTTTCAACAACTGATTGAATTCTCAGGTGCTTTTCGATCTGTTTTTACTTGGAGTTTACAAACCGATGACAAAGGTGAAATTAAACTCTTTTCACAGCAGAATCAATCAACACATCAGCAATCCCCCCGCAGTCCTCAGGAACTATTAGACTCCGCAGGTAGACGTTTAATATTGTTCGTTAGTGATTGTACTTCTCAAATATGGTATCAGGGTAAAAATCAGAATAAAATTCACCAAACTTTAAAAATTCACGACATTTTAAAGAAGTGGTCTAACTCTGGATGTTTGGCGATTGTTCAATTATTCCCAGAATGGTTGTGGACGAGAACTGCGATGGGTTTTGGGTATCCAGTACTGTTAAACGCCCTTGAACCTGGTGTTCCCAACAAAAAACTTACGGTTGAGGGGTTACCAGTTTGGGAAGATGTGGATGTAAACCAAAGCATCACTCTACCTATAATTACACTAGACCCGGATTCGGTAAAACAATGGTCGCGGGTAGTCGCGGGATTTGGAAGTACTCAAACCGCAGGGATTTTATTTGACCCCAATTTACTTCAGGAAAATCTAATTCCGGAAAAATCAGAGATATCCAATAATACTAACAATGAACCATCCGCAGCAGACTTGGTAAATCGCTTTCGAGCAACTGCATCCCCAACAGCGAGACGTTTAGCTGGTTTAATGGCTACTGTTCCCGTAAGTTTACCTGTAGTTCATCTTATTCAGCAAACAATATTAAAGGAATCAATGCAAGTTCATGTGGCTGAAGTTTTTATGAGCGGTCTTTTAAAACGAGACAAAGCGACTAATACAGCTAATTATGATTTTGTCGAAGTCGAAGGAGTTGGAGTTAGGGATTTATTAACCGAATCTGTCCCCACACCGGACGTAGATCAAGTCCTGCATGAGGTTTCCCAGTATATTGCCAAAAAAGCCGGTATATCCATTAAAAATTTTGCAGCGCTGTTATCTCCCGATCCTGAATGGGATGACGAAACAAAAGAAAAAATAAAACAGGACACTAGCATTCAATCTTTTGCCAAGATTACTACTGACGTTTTAAAACGTTTAGGTGGAGAATATGCAGAGTTTGCAGAATATTTAAAGGAAAAATCTCAGAAGTCTGGGACATTTCCACCATTAGAAGATTTTAACTTTGAAATTGCCAAGATTGTTATTGAAGATGACGAAATTAAAGATAAGCCAGAATTAGCTGTAGATATTCAACCCTTCGAATTTGAAGTAGCTACCATCGAACTTAAAAAAACTGGCTTTTTCCGACGCAATACGGAATTAATTATCAAACGTCGTCGTCAGCAAGCTTATGGTTTTAGCGAAAATCTCGGGGATGGAACAGTACTGGAAATGGTAGAAATTCCCACTGGTACTTTTAAAATGGGTGCACCGGAAACCGAAGAAAGTAGTAGAGACTCAGAACGTCCGCAACACGAAGTCACAGTTCCCACTTTCTTCATGGGAAAATACCAGGTAACCCAAGTACAGTGGAAATTTGTCGCATCTCTCCCTCAAGTAAACCGTGAACTCAAACCCGACCCATCTGATTTTAAAGGAGATAACCGACCAGTTGAATCTGTTGATTGGTCAGATGCAGTGGAATTTTGTGATCGCCTTTCTGAATACACTAAGAGAAACTACCGTTTACCCAGCGAAGCAGAATGGGAATATGCTTGTCGTGCAGGTACAACCACCCCATTTCACTTTGGCGAAACAATCACATCGGAACTAGCAAATTACAACGCTGAATACACTTATGGCGCTGGTACAAAGGGTACTTACCGTCAGGAAACAACAGAAGTAGGTAGTTTTGGTGTAGCAAACGGCTTTGGATTATATGACATGCACGGGAATGTATGGGAATGGTGTGAAGATACTTGGCATAATAATTATGAAGGAGCACCAACAGATGGAAGGGCGTGGGTAGAAGCAGAAAGTAGTGATAATGATAATCGTTCCCGGCGGCTGCTGCGCGGCGGTTCGTGGTACTACAATCCTCAAATCTGCCGTTGTGCTTTTCGCTTCAGCTACGTCATCGACTACATCCTTGTTGGGTTGCGTGTGGTTTGCGGGGTTTCGCCGTAGCTAGCTTCCCGTAGGGTGGGCTCTTCAGTAGCCCTTTATACTTTTACCCTGTTACTCTCTGCTCTTTCTTTTTTACACTTTTTGAGCGTAGCGCAGCGGAGCGAAAAAAATTTTCGAAGATTGGGTTTATCGAATAAATTAATTTATTTCAAGGTGGGTTGTGGGGCTAAATGAGATTACTGCAAGTTATATTAATTGTGCTAACAGCTGATACCTGATCCCTGAAATGGCAAAAATACTTATCAACCGTTCCCCAGGAACAGCGAAACGCTTCATCGAAAACTTGGGAAACCAAGTCCAACTGGAAATGGTACAGATTCCCACTGGTACTTTTAAAATGGGTGCACCGGAAACCGAAGAAGGTAGTAGTGATGATGAACGTCCGGAACACGAAGTCACAGTTCCTACTTTCTTCATGGGAAAATACCAGGTGACCCAAGCACAGTGGAAATTTATCGCATCCCTCGAGCAAGTAAACCGCGAACTCAAACCCGACCCATCTGATTTTAAAGGAGATAACCGACCAGTTGAACAAGTAACTTGGTCAGATGCAGTGGAATTTTGCGATCGCCTTTCTCAATACACTAACAGAAACTACCGTTTACCCAGCGAAGCAGAATGGGAATATGCTTGTCGTGCAGGTACAACTACCCCATTTCATTTCGGCGAAACAATCACATCGGACCTTGCAAATTACAATGCAGAATCAACTTATGGCGCTGGTACAAAGGGCACTTACCGTAATAAAACAACAGAAGTAGGCAGTTTTGGTGTAGCAAACGCCTTTGGATTATACGACATGCATGGGAATGTGTGGGAATGGTGTGAAGATACTTGGCATAGTAATTATGAAGGAGCGCCAACAGATGGAAGTGCATGGGTAAAAGACGTGGATGACAATGATAATCGTTACCGTCTGCTGCGCGGCGGTTCTTGGTACCTCGATCCTGATTGCTGTCGTTCTGCTTCTCGCAGCAACTACGTCATCGACTACGATGTTGGGTTGCGTGTAGTTTGCGGGGTTTCGCCGTAGCTCGCTTCCCGCAGGGTGCACTCTTCAGTAGCCCTTTATACTTTTACTCTATTATTCTTTGCTCTTTCTTCATTTACACTTTTTGAGAGTAGCGGAGCGAAAAAAAATTTTTTCAAAAATCGAGTGTTTCAGGGACGTTCTATAAAGATGTAGCACTATAAGGTCGCTTATCAGGGTTATAAACTTACATCAAATTTTGATTCTTCCCCTTCACTCTGTCATATAATTCTTCCATCGCTGCAATAAAGGAATTATCTTTATTCCAAAAAGCTGGGTAATCTCCTTGTTTTTTGACTAAAATTGCTGAAACTCCACTTTGATTTGCAACTTCAATAGTTTGGGGTAATCGTTTTTTCCCTAACCAAAATTCTTTGGATGTTGGTTTTTGGGTAATTATTTTCTTTTCTAGCTTGGGATATAGAGATGTGCTAGTTTCTATGGGAATTTCTTCAGTATTGAATTGAGAAAATAGGGCTTTACCTAATGGTGATGCTGCTAATTTATCTTGTAGTTCTGTTTTAGATAATCCGCGCAGTTCAAATAATAAAAATGGGTCTCGATCCAGTTGGGATGAAACTAGGTAATATACCCCTGCAATATGTTTACATGGATTAGCATAATCCGGACAGGAACAACTAGTTTTAAAATCTTTTTTGCTATGGGGTAGTAAATTTAATTCTAATTCTGAAAATGTGTCTTCAATATTTTCAGAAACTTCATTTAACAGTAACCGAGAAACAATGCTAGCTTTAGATGATAGTTTGCTAATTGCTTCTTTCCATTTAGTTTTTGGAATTGCTGTAAGTTTTATTTCAATATTATATGTTGGTTCTTTCTAGACTCCAAAGTAAGGATTCACTGAACCTCTAACTCTAGC
>JAAUYH010024825.1_pt1 | contig 12538 bp, 15 predicted proteins | sample 7278061 | NCBI WGS metagenome assembly JAAUYH01 (sample SAMN14350203, study PRJNA611818) | marine sediment metagenome | isolation source: surface marine sediment (0.6m) | place: French Polynesia: Moorea | collected 2018-08
GAAAGAAAAATATAAAGGTTAAATTTAAGGTATGAAAATTCCTTTATTGCCTCCATCAAGGTCATCCCAGACAAAAACCATGTATAACGATGAATCTAACTATCGACGTTATCCCAGAGTGCCTATCGATCGCCGAGTGGGTGCTTTTGCCATCGATTTTTTGACGATTTGGCTGATTAGTTCTTTTTTTGGCAGCGTCTGGATACTCCAAGGACTAGTATTTTTCGTTGCTTGGTTGGCAATGCGGATTATCGTAGTCGATAAAAATCGCGGTCAAAGCTTAGGAAGCTGGGCTATGGATATGAAAGTTATCGCCCCCCGTTACAATCGGATTCCCGATTTAACCAGTTTATTTAAACGCGAGGCAATTTTAGGTGCGGGGGCGATGTTAGCGATGTATGGTTTACAGATTAATGTCCGCAATGGTCTGTCTATGTTGATTTTGCTCTGTCCTGTATTAATTGACTGTGGACTGGCGATCGCCGATGAAGATTTTAATCTCGCTTTTCACGACCGCGTTGCAGAAACGATGGTGGTGCAAACCAAAAGAGGTTTTTCTTTAGATTTAAGAATCAAAAAATTAATTGCTCAAATACAACGTCGTATGCGAAAATAGTAATTTGCGTGTCAATATAAATGAGCGTATAAATATTATTTAATCCAAGACCATGGCAAGCAAAAAAGGCGCAAGAATAATTATTACCCTAGAATGTACTGAGTGTCGCAGCAATACTAATAAGCGGTCTCCTGGAGTTTCTCGGTATACTACCACCAAAAACCGCCGCAATACTACTGGCAGAATGGAAATCAAAAAATTCTGTCCTCATTGCAACACCCACACTGTTCACAAAGAAATTAAGTAAATTTTAAATTTAAGTTAGAAGATAGACAAAAATCATGCCATACTACCGCAAACGCCTCTCTCCTATTAAACCCAGCGACCCCATCGACTATAAAGACTTAGAATTGCTGCGTAAGTTTATTACCGAAAGAGGCAAAATTTTACCCAGACGGATTACTGGCTTAACTGCACAACAGCAAAGAGATTTAACTGTGGCAGTTAAAAGAGCTAGAGCGATCGCTCTATTGCCTTATGTCAACAAAGAAGGATAAATCATTACGAGCAACTCAGTTTTTTTAATCCTAGTTAAAACAAGAAGAAGCTAGACTGAGTAATAATAATGTTGTCAAACAAACTTGAAGAACAAAGCTGGTGGAAAAAGGAAAGCTGATTGAATTCAGAGTGCAGGGAGAACGTCGCCTTGCAGTTGCCGAAAGACCAGAAGGAAAAAAAGATTGGATTGTAATCGACTCGGGAGGACAATCCCATAAGATACGTCCCCAAAGAGTTGAATACACGGTTGAAGGCGGTCTTTATGAAGCTTCGGAGATCGCCGATTTTATCCAGTCAACTCAACCCTATCTAGACCCTAGTAGTCTGGAAATAGCCTGGGAAATACTAATCGAAGAAGCAAGAGCCGTAACCCCACAACAAATGGCAGAACTGCTATTCTCTGAAGATGGGGCAGTTCCAGCTTATGCTGCTCATTTGCTTCTGAGTCAAGATAAAATTTATTTTAAGAAAAAGGGTGACAGTTACGAGCCTCGCCCTGCTGCCCAGGTAGCAGAAATCAAACATCAGCTAGAAGTTCAGGCACAAAAGACGGCAGAAAAAGAACAGTTTTTAGCTAATATTCAACAGGCTCTGGCAGGACAAGAAATTCACTGGAGTGAAAGCGATCGCACTAGACTGGAAACTCTAGAACAATTAGCCCTAGATCCAGAAAACAAATCTCGTCTTGCCCAAGAAATATTAAGCGAACTTAAGCGCAATGTCGATACTCAGAATGCATTTCAACTGCTAGTGGATGTAGGATGGTGGAGCGAACACGAAAATTTATTTTTACGTCGTAGTTCCTACCCTATTAACTTTCCTAAAAAGGTACTTGATGTGGTGCAACCTCGTCTTCAACATCCACTGGTAGAAAGTTCAGAAACTCGTCTCGATTTAACCCAGCTTAAAGTCTGTACGATTGATGATGAAAGTACGACCGAAATTGATGATGGTTTAAGTATTGAATATTTAGCCGCTGGGCATTCCAAATTATGGATTCATATTGCCGATCCCACTCGTTTGGTTTTTCCCGAAGATGAGCTAGATTTAGAAGCTCGTCGTCGCAGTACTAGTCTTTATTTGCCGACGGGAATGGTTTCTATGTTCCCCGAAGAATTGGCGACAGGACCGATGAGTTTAGTCCAGGGAAAAGTTTGCTCGGCTCTAAGTTTTGGTGTCATTCTCGATGAAACTGGAGCGATCGCTGAATACGAAATTCATCCTAGTTTGATTAAACCAACTTATCGTCTCACCTATGACGATGTGGATGAAATGTTACATCTAGGGTTAAAAGATGAACCAGAAATTGCCGAACTAGCAAAATGGGCAAACTTAAGAAAAGAATGGCGTAAGTCTCAAGGGTCGATCCAAATTAAAATGCCCGAATCAGTCATTAAAGTTAAGAGTAATGAAGAGATAACCATTGAGTTAATTGATGGCTCTATATCTCGTCAATTAGTGGCTGAGATGATGATTTTAGCGGGACAAATCGCTGGTAACTACGGCAGCGAGCACGATCTACCCCTACCCTACCGAGGGCAACCCCAGCCAGAGTTACCCCCCGAAGAAGAATTACTGCAATTACCTGCGGGATTTGTGCGCTTCTGTGCTATTCGCCGCTGTATGCCTCGCAGTGAAACTAGTATGGCTCCTATCCGCCATGCTAGCCTGGGTTTAGACAGCTATGTTCAGGTAACATCCCCTATTCGGCGTTACACAGATTTACTAGCTCATTTCCAAATTAAAGCCCATCTGCGCGGCGAAGAATTGCCTTTTTCCCGCTCAGAATTACAAGAAATTGTCTATAGCGTTACCAGTTCAGCTTATGAAGCAACCTTAGTTGAACGTCAAACCAATCGTTATTGGGCTTTAGAATATCTGCGGCGCAATGGCGAATGTATTTGGCAAGTGTTGGTATTGCGTTGGTTAAGAGAAGATGAAAACTTAGGCTTAATTTTAATTGAAGATCTGGGTATAGAATTTCCCCATCGTTTTGAACGCTCTGTCAATTTAGGCGATCGCCTGGAAATGCAAGTAGCTCGCTCCGATCCTCAGCGGGATGAAATTCGTTTACGGGAAATTACTGAGGCAGAAATTCAGGCGGCAACGATTAATTAATTAATATGAATTAATGCTGCTTAATTTGACGACTTTTCTTAAATAAATACTAAAGAACGGTAACAGCTAAGAGTAAATGTTAACCTTGAAAAATCAGGTTAATTAGCGGCTTTACATCTGCCGAAACTAAGCATAGGGGAATAATGGAATCACCGCTTAACTATACAAGTACCAACTTTGAAAAAGCTGCTCTATCGAAACTACGTTCTTTAGTTCATTGTCTACCTAAAAATAGTAAAATTTCCCGCGAACCTTGGGGACGTTCCACTATATTATGCATCGACTTTGCTGATTGTCCTCATCTTGTTTCCCTCACTCCTGAAGAAATGCAACTGCTGACAGGAGCGATCGCAGAACTTGGATTAGCTAATTCAGTTATTTTTCGTATTGGCAGCAAAATTATGGGTTGGAAAAATCTCAAGCATTAATTCGACAATCCCCATTGGCGATCGCCCTGCTCCTAAATCTCGATGATATTTACTTATGTAGGGTAATATTTGTGTTATGATAATTCATAGAAATTTTAAAAAACTAGTATTTAGAGTTGCCGATACTATACGGTCTAAATAATACTAGTCAAATAAAATTAAGACAAATGTACGATAATTTTTGTCTGGAGTGAGCTTAAAACTCTAAAAGGCAAATTTGATAATAGGGGTTGTTTCCTCTATTACATTGTCTAGTAAATTTCAACCAAATGGCTATTCAACGCAACTGGAGTTTCTAGCTAATTTGAATAGCATCATACTCTTATCTCTTATTGGTGTGAGGCAAGAGTAAATAATCAATCTCATATTAGTCATTTGACTAGTGGCTGTCGCTGAACTTTATCTATACTTGGCTAGCATTCAGCAACCGGCTTGGTTAAGGATTAAAAATTACTTAGTCCTCTGATGTTCTCATGCAAAAATTTTGGGATTGACCAACAGCCATAAGTTTCTAATGCCATAATTTGAGAACCCAACACTTCGGGACATTTCCATTCCGAGGAATAGAGTCAAGTGCTTAATCTTCTGCCAAAAACAGAAAATTATTACTCTTTACCAACTAAACCCTAGCTCAACTAATTCATTCATTCATTCAAAACGGAGATTCTACTTATGCTCATCATTATCTCGGCTGCTATCTATCTTTTGGCTATCTATGTACTACTAAAAATGGCAGAATTACAACAAGAGAAAACCAAGATTGTTAAATAGTTTAACCTAAACTGTTCTATCGAGCGTGCAATAGGATTTATTCAATCGGATTAAGAGTCATTACCTCTGGTGATGGCTCTTCTATGTATATTTTCTCTACTCTGGGTAAGTAACCCAACCATTGCTGAGATAATTGAGCAAATTGCTGGGGAGAACCACTGACGCAAAAGCGAGTTGGTAAGGCGAAATGGTCGTTTTTTAATCCCATTAAGGCTAGTTCTTTTTCAGCAGCAACAACAATATGTTCAGCAGGATCGATAATCTCAACCGATGAGGGTAAAAGGGAGCTAATTGTTTCGTTTAAGTGTCGGTAGTGAGTACAACCATAGATTAAAGTATCAATATCTTGTTGTAGTAGAGGTTGTAAGTACCTTTGAGCTACCTGTCTAGTATGATGAGAATATAGTTGATTTTGTTCTATTAGATGAACAAATTCAGGACAAGCTACTTGCCAAACTTTAGTTTCGGAGTTAATTTCCTGAATTGCTTGACGATAAGCGTTACTAGCAGCCGTAGCGGTAGTAGCAATTACACCAATGCGTTGACCTGCACGGACTGCCGCTTGCGCACCAGGCAGAATAACGCCTAAAATTGGCACATTATATTCTTGGCGAACAGCTTCTAAAGCTAGGGCAGAACTAGTGTTACAAGCCATGATAATCATTTTCACGCCTTGAGTACACATCCAGTCAAGAATTTCGCGGACAAATTGTAAAATTTCTTGAGGCGATCGCCTGCCATAGGGCAGCCGCGCTGAATCAGCAAAATAGAGGACAGATTCTTGGGGTAATTGGCGATAAACTTCTCTTAGAACCGTTAATCCACCAACACCACTATCAAACAAGCCAATTCTTAGGTTTGGGTTCTCTGTCATTGATTTTATCAAGATATTATTTTAATAACGAATAATTCCACTAGTTGTGAACAAGGATAATTACGGTAAATATACTTATAAATTATTTTGTTTAATATACTGTACAATACCGCGGGCGATCGCTTCAGCCATTTGGCGACGATGATCGGCATCTTTAAGCTTAGGAGCGTCAATTTCCCCCGTAACAAAACCCACCTCAACTAAGATAGCGGGCATGGTTGAGTGTCGCAAAACATAAAATCTGGCTCGACGAATACCTCGGTTAGCTATATCAACTCCGTTAAGAATACTCCAGTGAATAACTTCTGCCAGACGACGACCATTTTTGTAATAGTAAGTTTCCAAACCATTAACATCAGGGCGAGTAAGATTAATGGCATTAGCGTGAATACTGACAAATAAATCCGCATCAATATTATTGGCAAAGTCAGTCCGACCTTGGAGACTGATAAAGTTATCCGTATCCCTGGTCATTCTGACTTCAATGCCCTGTTGTCTGAGAATATCAGCCACCTCTAAAGAGATGGGTAGCACAATATCCTTTTCTTGTAAACCGCCGATACCAATCGTACCTGGGTCTTGTCCTCCATGTCCTGGATCGATAACTATGACAGTGCGGTTAGAGGGGATAGAGGTAGGAAAAGTTGTTCCTGCTTCTGCTGGAGGCACATTAATAGCTTGAGAGGGAGAGACAGGAGCGCCACTATCAGGGAGTAAAGTAGCTGCTGTGTGAATGGGAAAGGCGATCGCCTCATCTTCAGGACTAATTTGCCCCAGACGGTATCTTAATCTAGTGGTTACTGTCATCAAGACCGTAGTACCCTCTTGACGTACTCTAATTTGAGAAATAGGACTACCTATCTTTAGTTCTGGTCCTTGAAAGTCATCTCCCAGTTCGGCATTCTCGATCCTTACTTCATAAATTCCATTACCCTGTTTGGTAGTTGTGGCGGTCAAATCGCTGTCACCATTGATTCTTAGTTGAGTATCATCCTCAGTCAATTCAACCCGATCGATTAAAATTAAATCTTTATTCTTGTTTTTGTCCTTATCGAGATTCACCTCCCAACCGCTGCCCTCAGAACGATCGGTATTAGCAGCTTCAGTTGCCGCAGCTGGTTTAGGTTTCACATCATTGGTAGTTGGAGATTCAGGTAGAGTACCTCTAGGAACCAAAATTAGTCCTTTAATGCGGCTAAAAGTAGCCAACCAGTCAGGACTATCTTCCACTAAATTCAAGCTCAATTTGGCTTGGGGAGGAGAAGTGGAAGTTTGACTGAATTCAATATCCGTTACACCATACTGATTAACGGCGATCGAGCGATCGATCAAATCCGAAGGCAGGGTTACACCTTCAAGGTCAAACTCTACCCGTTCTCCATCTCGATTAGTCGTAATCTGATTTTTTCTACTACCTTCAATATTGACAAAAAAACCATTGCGCGTCGCCCTTAAATAGGGAGAACTTTCCAGGGAGGTAATTGCCCCTCGATCGCCATTGTCTTCATCACTATTGTCTGTTTCGGCAACGGTAACAGATTCAGTTGCCGCTGCCGATGGTGGTAGTGATGATGGAGGTTCTATGGTTGGCAGACTGTTAGAGTTAGAACTATCAGACTGGCTAGCTGTAGTTACAGGGGCAATTCTCGGTTCTGGCAAATCTACTGACCATTGAGTAGGAGAGATGCCGCGAAATTTTATCTCCTGAGGATCGAGGGTATACCCAGGAGCAAGTTCAATCACAATACGAGACATATTGGCTTCAGGTTGACCAATACGGAAACCCCTAACTGCCCCTTGATATGTTTCTTTGACAGTACCACGTCCTAATTTTGTCCCTGGCAGATCGATTACTACCCGAGTGGGATTATTAATCAACTGTGCTTTGGGTTGTACATTTTCATCGGTGATAAAAACCAAATTATTTTCTTCTGTTTTAAATTCCCAAGACAATATTTTGCCAGCATTAGCAGGGGAACAAAACAGAAAAACACCCAAAAAACTGAATAATAGCCAGTGAAATCTCACAATTATTGCTCCTCACAGAAAGTAGGTAACTGAACGCTCGTGGGTCTTTAACGCCAAGCTTGCTGTCAAATAAGACCAGGGCAATGACCCAGAATTATTCTCAGTCAACCCAATTAGAGCTCGATAATATTGGCTCTGTAATTTCGATCCAGATTTCGATCCACATTGACGTAAACGGCAGCAATTAGGTTTCATAAAATAGTTGAGGCGAATCATGAAATAGCAAAACAAAAATTGTATTTTTTCGATCGGCTTCGCCTAATTATGTTTTCATTCTTGAACTTTGTCCACTTGTTGAGCGATCGCTTCTGTTTCTTTTTCTTCAAATACCAAGCGGAGTAAGGGAGGGGCAACAAAAGTCGTTGTGATTACCATAACGATAATCGCTGCTTCTGTAGCTTCGGACAAAGCTCCGCTAGCCGCACCTACACCAGCAAATACTAACCCCACTTCTCCTCTAGGAATCATCCCCACACCAATGGCAAGTTTGTTTAAATCGGGTTGACCAACAACAGTAAACCCAGTTATTACTTTACCCAGGATAGCAACCAGAATTAAAAATGTGGCAATAATTAATCCTTCGCGATTGCTGGGAACTGCTGGATTGAGTACGCTTAAATCAGTTTTAGCTCCCACAGTGACAAAGAAAATCGGTACGAGTATATCAGCCACAGGAATTACTTGTTCTTCCAGTTCCTTCCGTTTTTCAGTTTCAGCTAAAATTAACCCCGCAGCAAAAGCACCTAAAATACCCTCTAGATGAATGGCTGTGGCAATATAGGAAAGAGCAAAAGCAAAAGTTAGACCCGTAAGTAATACTTGACCCCGAGTCTTCATTTCATTGACTAGTCCAACAAATAAAGGACTTATCAGACGACCAATTAAAATTGAACCGATGAGAAATGCACCAGCACTGATTACTAAATAGATAATATTGTTAACTTGAATTTCTCCAGTTTTTACCAGACTAGCAACTACTGCTAAGACGACAATACCTAAAATATCGTCTAGTACTGCCGCACCAATAATAATTTGACCTTCTTCTGAACCTAGCTGACCCAATTCGGCTAAAACTTTGGCTGTAATCCCAATACTAGTGGCAGTTAAAGCTGCACCAGCAAATACAGCGGGAACAATGGGAGTACCGAAAATATAGACTAGACCAGCCGTACCAGCGACAAAGGGGGCGACTACTCCCACCACAGCAACCACTGCCGCTATTGGACCAACACGAATCAATTCTTTGAGGTCTGATTCTAAGCCAATCTCAAATAAGAGAATAATTACCCCTAATTCGGCTAATAAATCGATTACTTCGCTTTGAGAAGCAAATACAGATGAGGCTGATTCTGGGGATAAACCAGCAGTATTTTGCAAAAAGCTAATAATTAAAGAATCTTCAGCAACAGAACCTCCTTCGGGAAAAATCAGTAAACGAAAGGCGGATATGCCGACTAAAACACCACCAACTAGTTCTCCTAAAACTGGCGGTAAATTGATGCGAGCGCAAATTTCGCCCCCTAGTTTGCTAGCAAAATAGATAATTACTAGACTGAGTAATACTCCTGCTAAAACTAAAGTACCTTCTTCAGCAGCCGATTCGGTAGCAGCTTCGGTGGTCGCTTCGGCAGCAGTAGCAAGTAACTGAGAATCACTCAACCAGTTCCAATTCAGCAAATAAATAATATCGGTCATGTTGTGGACTAATAAATAAATCTTTTTGTCTAATGTATTAGCTTATCGTTATCCCTCCAGATATTATGTTTACTGTGTAATTTAAATCATCATGCTATTGGTCAGCGATTACGCTCCGCGTACCCTTTCGGATCGCCTGAGACGACCCATCTAATGGGAATTAACCCTCTCACATCTGGTTTAAATAGAATAAAGCGAGAAAATTAAGTTTAAGATAGAATACAGCTTAACAATGCTTAATATTGAGATTAATCATGACAGTAAACATTGAAATATATACTTGGAGTCGTTGTCCTTTTTGTATTCGAGCTAAAGGATTGCTAGACCAAAAAAATGTTGAATACACTGAATACACCATTGATGGGGATGAAGAAGGTAGAGACAAAATGAGACAACGAGCTAATGGTAGAGCGAGCGTGCCCCAAATTTTTATTGACGATCGCCATATCGGCGGGTGCGATGACCTATATGACTTAGAAATTCAGGGTGAATTAGACTCTCTCTTAGCAGGTACTACTGCTTAATTAACCAGCATTAGGTGAACAAAAACTTATTGCCGTACAAGACATCAAGATGAAGCTTACTGGAGCGCAGTTTTTGCGAGTGTTTCTAGATCGGCAGCAAGCAATTGGCGAATATCCATGGACTGTAAGTCCTGTGTTTGTTCCTAGTTTGTCAGCCTCCGCTTCTCTACTCCGTCAAAAAATCACGGAATTAGTCCCCGCTCAAGCAGCAGAACTTCTGGCTGTAGTACCAGGACTTTAGGTTATGTTTGTCGTCAGTGGAGTGTCAATAAGTAATGGAGTTGGTTTTCACCAAACTGTTGAGATGTCCATATCCCGCAGAAATGCCACCCTCATTGGCATCATAAAGCTTGGTACGAACCAGATAGCCCGTTGCTCGATTAGTTAAAATGCGATCGCCACGGGCTATCAATACACCATATTGACCAATTTCATGCACTACTTTTCCTTGCCAGATTTCCCCGTTACGCAGACCCCAGCCAGGAGATATGGGTGGGTACAGTCGTTCCATGAGAATATATGCATTACGCTCTTCTGCTGATATATTGGTCAAACATTGACGAATATCTTCATCGTATAGATTAAAACCGCCTCCTTCTCGCTGGGGTTTCAAAACAAAATTCTCTGGGTGAGCGATCGCTGCTTCAGTGGCTAACATCGTTTTGCCCTCGAACTCAATCGGCTCATCAAGGGTATAAATTTGGGCAAAAGCATTACTCACCAAAGCTGTATCCTGTTCATCAAGGAAAAGCCTTAGCAATTCAGGGTTCGTCAAGACTTGTTGAATTTTCTTGGTACCTGCTAAATGAGTTGGCAGATCTGGTACAGAGATTGTCGTCGAATGGGAAATTAACTGGCGACCTTGACGGGCGGTTTTACTTTCGAGTTCATCAGGGCGATAACCTGCTCGAAAATAAGTGATAGCAACGATTGCGCCGTTCAAAACCAGATGCCCCTGACGCAGTTCACCTTGTTCACCAATCGCTTCGAGACTAGTGCGAATCACTCGGATACCCCGTTCAGCGAGGGCTATTTCTAGAAGGCGTTGGTCAAAAATATTACGCTCATTAGGTTGTACGACAAAGAGTACACAGGCATCGGATACACCATACGCCTTTATCACCTCCAGAAAAGCGTCTACAGTTATATCTATAGGCTTATTTGGCAATAAATCCCAGTTTTTATTGCAGAGACCACCCCAAGTTTTATGAAATTCTGTAATTTTCTCCGACAGACCGATATAACTTGCAGCAATGGTGTTAAATTCAACTTGACGTAAGCCTTCTTCCTGTTGCGTCATGAAGTAGTCACTGCGGGTGATGGAAAATCGCAAGGTATCTTGACGACGTTTTGATTCAAGGGCTAGAGATAAAAGAAAGCCAGTATACGGATCGCTTTCGGCGGTAGATTGGAGCTGTTCTGCCAAAAAGTCTAGATTGTTGGCGACCCGATGAATCAGAAGAGCTAAAGGTTGAGCCAGAGATTCTAGTTGTGTAACCAATGAGTCAGTGATTAGGCACGGCGAGAGCATTAAAGGACAGTGTATCACTCTTCCGCTTTCTGTGCGTTGAAGCAACACATGAGAAAGTGCAATATCAACTGCGGTTGAAGCGTCTGCTTTAGGGTATTGGTTCATCCACATTCCTTGTAACTAAATAATTGAGGCAAGCTACTGACTTGACTAGTATAGAACAATAGGCGTTGCTGATTTAAAGTATTAATTAGTTCCCTGAACGATGACCCCAAGCTATCGAGCCGGGTTTAGTTTTGTTTATTGAATTGGCAATTATCTTTGCTCACTGATGAATCCTAAATAATATGAATGTACTTTCAATCCCTACTTGGATCGTTCACGTTTCTAGCGTTATCGAATGGATCGCCGCAATTTGGTTGATTTGGCGATATGGAGAATTATCAGGCGATCGCTCTTGGTGGGCGTTATCTTGGGCGATGCTACCTGCTTTAATTAGTGCTATGTGTGCCTGTACATGGCATTTCTTCGATAATTTAGAATCTTTAAATTGGCTGGTGACTCTCCAAGCAGCCATGACAGTAGTAGGTAATTGTACTCTGTGTATAGCTGCTTGGTGGATTTGGTATGTTGCCCGTCAAAATTCCTCGACAACTAAAGATTAATTATTAGGGCGTATGGCTATACGCCTGGCTATTAATTATTAGGGCGTATGGCTATACGCCCCTACGAACTCAAATCAGATGTCTAAAGATAATTTATTTGCTCTGTCTCTATTTCCCTATCTCGGCTTTTTATGGTTTATTACCCGTTCGGGTAAGACTCCTCGTTTGGCTTTGATTGGTTTTTATGTACTGTTAATTTTTGTCGGGGTTACTATTCCAGCGGGAATTTATGCCCAATCTCACTACGGTACATCTTTGGCTAATGTGGATTGGTTACATGGCAGTGCCGAATTCTTTTTAACCTTATCTAATATCTTAGTCGTATTGGGGTTTCGTCAGGCGATCGTCAATCTGAAACAAAAAATTGAGGATTAATTAAAAAGGAAGCCTCCCAACGACCAAATTAGTGAAGCTTCCCCAAGTAAAAACTTATTCATAGTATAGTTATTAAAAATATAGTCAAATGTTACACCACATTTTTAACGTTGCCAGGAGTGACTCTGGCGGGACAAACTACCATAATGCCCCCTACCCCTCGCCTTACGGTTTCTGGGGATACTTTTCTAGGTATTTGAATGAGAAACTTTTAATTTTGTTTGATTTGCTCGTTAACAGAGATGTTACTCAAGGAGAAGATAAATCCAGGATTCGTACTACTCCTCTACCCCAAATTAAGTCATCGCATCTAGTTTCATCTAGCAAAATTTTACTATATTTGACTGCAAAAGAATACAAATTCATTGAACGTTTATCATACCAATGACAAGTAGTAACGGAAATAATAGCGATCGCCTAGACAGAATTGAGGCAATTTTAGAAAGAATAGCCCAAAGAGATGAACTTACCGCCA
>JAAUYH010073159.1_pt1 | contig 12537 bp, 8 predicted proteins | sample 7278061 | NCBI WGS metagenome assembly JAAUYH01 (sample SAMN14350203, study PRJNA611818) | marine sediment metagenome | isolation source: surface marine sediment (0.6m) | place: French Polynesia: Moorea | collected 2018-08
ATCGATTCCATTTCGGGATGCAGCACGAGCGGGGACATTTCGTGTTGTTTCGAATGCAGCTCAGGCACTGGAGATCGAGTTGAATACTTTGCGACACAGACAGAAACGTTAGAAGCAGAAGTGCAACAAGAGAATACTTCGTCATAGTATGGAAGGCTATCTCCTGGACAAAACTGTAGACGGAGGAAGTGTCCCGAATTTAAACACCTAGGAATGAGACGTACCGTACAGAAACAATATCACGATAAGTACGGTAGTACCCACCACCCTGAATCTTTGCTGCTAGTACCAGCAATGCTATCGTGTAAAATTACATTACGGCGCTCTCGCCTTCAACCTTTCGAAGCATAGCAATTCCTTGATGATTCACATCTGTTCGAAGATGTCAGGCAGCAAGTATCAAAGAAGCTTTGAAACTAAATAGAACAAATCGAAGCTAATATCTACTTGAATCGGCACTGTCCAAATAAGGCAGCGGTATGTTGGCTAGAGGTAAAGAGTTCTATTGACGTAAGCGAGATGAGTGGACAGTTACACCAGTGGAAATCTGGCAACGTTCGGCAGGAAACGAAGAGCCAGAGTAAGGATGAAACTTGTACAGTACCGTCTTGCAGCAAATCAATGTTGGAAGAATACAGTGTGGTGCAGCATATGAACTTGATCCCAATTCCACTTCTTCGAGTTCTCACAGCCAATGAAAAATACGGCTCCTACACGGAGGTCAGACAGCACAGCAGCACTCGCCATTCTTATTTCTCGAGCTTACAACACTGTTGTATCTGCTGCTGCCTTTCGGAGGACGTGTACTACGACAGATTCTTTCTGGTGGAAATTCTTATACACCATCCTGTGTTCTATGTCTGCGGTTGTTCGCAGAGTTGAGTGAAAATAATTCGGATGGGACGTAACCTCAATAAAAGAAACGAAGATCCTGATATCTCGGTAAATTAGTAAGTCAGATGGGGACTGCAATAGACACATAAGGAAGATCGATAAGCATGAGGATTACCCCACCTCATATCAAGCGTATCGATTATTACTATCTGTAAAAGTTGAAGATAAGATGGAGTTTCCACGGTAGTCAATCTAGATAACAAAGAAAGGTATTGGAAAAATAAACTCATATTGAGCAATATTCAGTAAATTATCTACTCTCGTAGTTTCAAGACAGTTCCATCTGGTGCGACTCCGACTGGAAGAGCGGCGCCTCAACTCGTACAACCTGAATCGAAAACGTCTGCACGGCTTTCCCGGACGTTTTCATTTGGTATTACAATCTTTCGAGAGTGAAAGAGCAAAATATGATAAAAAAACACACAATTTATTCGGCGATAGCGAAGTAAATAATCAGATGTCAATGATTGCCATAGAATAAGAAGTGAAAACATCGAAGATTATCATGAAATAATGAATTCGAACTAGCAAAAAAACTGCGCGAACATGAAATTCGCTGTGAGAACAATCAGAAGAATGGTTTGTTCGCTGATACTTTTGTTTCAAGATGTAGCTCCTTCATCTGTGATATTGAGGTTTAGAATATATCGTTATGACTTTTCTGTGAGTGTGCGTGATGGTCTATTGATACTTGCTGATTTTTTTATCGAACCACAAGAAACAAGATGGGTTTCACTAACAAGTACTGGACAAGCAAATTGAAATCCATACACAAGCATATTGCAATTTTGTTGTAAATAGTGGTGTTGCACCTAGTAAAAAAACCAAATACGTTGTAGGATTCCTTGTATGGCTAAATGGTAAATGACGCGACCAATGGTGAAATTTTCGTTTTTTCGTTCCCTATTCCAGAGTTGCAGAACTACAGGCGATGCCATCGGTTGTAGAAAGCGGTTTTTTCTTACAATTTCATTAATTGAATTATTTGTATCTAATATATGATCGCAGTTTCAATTGCCGTGGCTCGCTAAAATTTTTATTTGGTCTATACCCATGCAGCAGATTCAAATCTATAGATCGACTGATTGATGTTGAACAAAATGCGAGAAAAGGCGTCGTACAGCTCATGATGCTTAAAGAGAGAGAAGAAATGCAAAATGTACCTGTCAGAGATAATTTAGTAACATATTCATTTCCGAAAAGTCAATAATACAAAGAAAAGGGTCGTTATCCTCGCTAAAAAGAAACAGGGTTAAACAATAATTCTGAAGTTAAAAATTGTCTATCGCATGGACAAGCATTTCTTCTTTACCAAATACACTCTTACAATTAAATAATTCAATGAAAATACGTGATAAGAGTATTGGTTAATATCTTCTCAAAGGCATCGAAGGATCTGTAATACGCTATTTTTCCTCTTTTATTTTTTATTTTTATCCATTTATTTTTTCTTTTATTTCAGTTAATGTAAAACGACTGAGGACAGTCTACAGAGGTGCTGAAGAAGGACAAGGACAGGAGGACGTACTTTTGATCGATGGAGGATGGTGGATTAATTAACTCTGAGGTGCTCAGCTTAAAGGCTTTCTGACACTGCAGTGTTTACTGAAGGCTGTAGGGGTTAACTCCGGTTGTGCCTGCCGAAAGAACAAAGTGGAAGAGTTCCTAAACAATTACAATAGTTGCTAAGCTACCTAGGCTAACTACAAATCATCAATTCCAAATAAAACTTTAACTATCACACTATGAGTAGAGACTTGAATGGCTAGAACGCCACTAAATAACCTTAGCTTAATAATTAGGGATGTAGTGTCATTTCATCATAAGACATTCATCCAATAAATGAGTCTTTTTTATTAATGACTTCGAGTGTCTTATAAGATTCTTGATCGGCGTAGAACTCGCCTTCATAGCCAACATCGTCCGGTTTAAAGATAGAAGTTTGCAGCATAGAAAGTACCGTATACAGCCTTTCTGTCCGAATTCGTGGTGGTAAACTTGCCACAGACATCATGCAGCAGTGCTGTTGAAGCTTGAGTTCGTTAGGTTTAAAGTAGTCTAATAGAAAGCTAGGATTATTATATTAGAGACCTGATCACCGTTAAGGTTTTTTGAAAAAATAAAAGAGTAAGTCTTGATGACAACTAGCTATCAGATACTACGCCCAGTTCGTTACAGAATGAGCTGCTTCTTTATGGCAATTAATTTTTTCGTCCGAACTCGAAAATTGCCTCAAAATACTTGATAAACCGTAAATGTTTCTCACGAAATCGCATTTTTCGGGAACGAGAAAAAATTATGGCTTTCTCACTTCTCCGCAATGTGACGCTTTTGTCACACCATTACTGGCAAGCCTATAGTGACAAGCAGTGACGGCCTTGTAACCAGATATGTCTCACTATTACAGTTACCAGTTTACTCTGATGCATGTACTAATTATACGGATAGTACGTACCTGTATACACACCACACCACCAAATTGTTGTCACCCACGTCAGCAGTATCACTTTCTACCACACCAGAGGCGCAAATCTGTTATTTCAATATATTCATACTTTAGTTCCACTTTTAAATTTTTTCTTACTCTAGCATCACACCTTTCTATTCTGCATAAATCATCTCTACCACCGAATTCTCGGTCACCGATATACTCAGCTAGAGCGCCCTTCACTAGTTTCCTTGAATCGGAGAAGAGAAGGCAGTGTTAGGTCATCATGAAAGTGCAGGGCTATTAAGAGAACGAAATCAGGAAAAAATTGAAAGTGAAAGGGCATTTTCGTCAACATTTTGGATTTTTGCCTCAACCAGTAGACTTTATCTAAGCATCCTAGTGTCTATATGACAGAGATAGATTATTAAAAATCCTTCAAATTTATTGTCTTTTTTCGGTCAAGAATTTTTTCATGAAACATTCATAGAATTGTTGAAAATTGACGCAATCCGTATTTCAAATTAAGTTCAGGAACGAAAACATGTGGTTATGTATGAAGAATGAATTTGAATACGACTCATGTAAAGTAATTTCGACAAACTACAGTATAATACGAAAACAAAGTGCTAGGATTAAATGAAAGCAAGAAACGAGGTATTAAAGCTGCTTTATTATCTCTGTGTCTTATTGCTTTATTACTTAACACAATTGGAACCGAACCCCTCAGGAGGGTTTCTGAGATGTTCGAATCCCCTTTTTATGGTCTTATTGCGTCGTTTCAACTTCTGCTCACCCCGTTTTCTCACCTTTCCTCCCTTCGTGACAAGGATCACTCTCTAGGACGCTGCTCCTGTTCTGGACCAGGTTCTACAGTCGCCTCATCCATATTTGGAATATTTTGTTAGACTCCCTCTCGGGTGGCTGTCTCCTGAGTGGGCTTAGTGGTGGTGTTCGACCGGCTTCCTGGAAGTATTCCATCACATAATCAATGCTTTCTCGCGTGCTCGTTAATTCAAATTTATTTTCAATATTTTAAGTAAAATGCACATGATTGGATTTGAGTCAAATCGGTCATCACTGATTTTTGAACATGTAGATAGCAATTTAGTAGAAGAAGAACTTGGCTTAGCTCCGATGATGGTCTGGAGGTCGATAGGATAATGCGATAGAAAGCACCGTGGATCTTAAAAGCGAAAGTATGATTACTACTACGAGTGCCAGCAAAACTAAAAATTTGCAATTTTTGAGAAGATAGAAAAGTAGAACTTTTTGGTTCTTACCTCACAATAAAACCAAGCCACTCACATCGATTCAGAATCATCAGGCTGGTTCACAAAACCAATCTATACTCTATATACGAATTAAAAAGGTTTCGCAATTTGAAACTTAAATCAAACAAAAAATTGAATCTTCTAACAATGATATGCTATGATCTGCCTTTCGTTTCCATTAATTATTGCCTATGTTTCAGTTTGTTTTGTCTTGATGAATATTCCTGAAATACTTCAGAGGAAGTACAACCAAGCGCACTGTTTCAAGGTTCTAACTTAGTCCATTAAATGAAAATGGTGCTGACGAGCTTTCTGAAAAGGCTACTGAATGGGCATCAAGGTTAAAATTTGGCTTCGCCACATGTGTTGTTCGCCTCCAGAAATATATCTCGGCAAATTATATTCACATTAGAAAGGTGCTCTTTCTGACAGATTTATGCTCAGTCAATACAGCCTCAACGACTGAATAACATTCCGGTTTCCGACCATATCAGTCCGAAACTATTTTGTGGGCCCTCGTAACCATGCGTTGAGGTATAATCAGTTCTTTGAAGAACCCCAAATCAGAAAGTGAAAGACAAGAGTCAATTTATGTGACTCAAGTCGAGTTGAATGGATACAGCAGATAAAATAAATCGAAACAACTTCGATGGCAAATTCTGGCAGCCCACGGCCTATAACTGATCATTGTACCGCTAAATCTGGCTTTTCGAAGAAGCTTCGTCTCACAAAACCACATCTCCGTTGACATGTTTTGCATTTTATGGGTTATTATGAACAGTATTTCCGCAAGTTTCACTAGAATACAAAATTTCAGAAACAAACAAACAGAAAAAAGCGATACTTACTTCTATCATGTATTCACTATCACAATAACGAATCATCCATTTGAAAAAGATTCTGGAATGCTTTTGGAGTAGAGACAGGAAATGTCAGAAGAATATATTTCCTGTTCCGACTTTTTAAGGTTTCACTGAAGTGTTAGGAGGCATCTAATTCCTTGTAGAAAAGAAAGGAAGCAACTAGGTAGATAACTTGAAGTAGCAGAACGCCGCGCAACAATTATGTATGCACAATTCAAAATTTAATTGGCAAACAAAATTATCAAAACAGAACTTGTTATCGGTCTTATGTAACCGGCGCTTGAATACAGGATAAGTGTATTTTTCCGTAGTATTGGAAATATTTCGGATAAAATTTCACCAAAGAATGATGAGCGAAAAGGAGGCAGATGGCTCAGATCAATGTATCAGTGACCGAGAAATCTGCAGCCAGGTAATATGCCTATTCCTGAAAAAGTATTGCAGTAAGACAACACTGAAAAGGCAAGTCGATAGTGTCAGCTTTGCTGGCAGAACAAAGTGCCCACTGAAAAAAGAGCGATTACAGAGTGAGCAGGGCTTACCCAACTGTAAGAGTAATGATGGTACATGTGGGAACTGTGCTTAAGCTGAAATTGAAAAATGTCTGAGATTATGATGAACCATGGAAAGTTCAGGTTCAGATGGATTTTCAGGTTGCAGTTCATTTCTTTTGTTTTACGCCGAAAACAAAAGAAAAGAGAAATTGATAGGAGAATAGGAAAAGATGCTCAATAAAGCTGAATAATAGAAAAAAAGCAAACAATCACTGAGAATTGGGTAAAGATGGAGAAAGAGAAAAATCTATACTGTACTTGTAAATGTACATTTTCGCGTGCTTGATATTCACAAAATGCTGGACAGAATAGCTATCTTCGGTTTAAGCTATATGCGGCTTCTTATAGACTTCTAAAATGTATATTTTTGATGAATTGTTGGAAAAACAAAAATGTCCCTGCCTCTATCTCCCCCTCAGATAATATTTGCTCACCTCTTTTACGCTATTGATGCACTAGATAGAATACTAAGCACTCTAGTTATTCTACAATTTTTCCATATGTTTTTTGGCAATCTGAGACAGGTTTATTTGATGACTTACCACTGATCACCCATAAGAGTGGCATGACGAAGTAGTTCGATTCAAACATAGATTCAAACAAGTAATTCTTTGTTGATTGCTGGTTCTATAGTTAGTTCAATCAGACGATGAATTGGATATTTACATGAATCTAATTTACTTATTGGTTTGAAAAACAGTGAAATAGTGACATGAAGCATTTGTTTCTCACAGTCAACTTGGGTAGTGCTTTGTTCTAGGTTTTTTATTTCGGTAGGATAAATTACTGAAAATTGTTGTAGCATTCAAACCTTCTAGCAATGAAAAGCGGACAACAATGCACTAAACTATCTGAACAAATATTTTGACAACGACCCTCTTACTGTTGCAGAAAGATCTGTAAGTATTTACATATCAATAATGGAAAAAATTTGTAGGAGGCGTGAGTTTATGAAATTATTCGCAACCGATTAAGAAATATTTGCTTGCAAAGTTTGCAAAATCTAAATAATTTGGTTGTCTATCAAATAAAAATGCAATAGCTCTTTTCAGCATAATATAATTTTAATATTTCCATTTTCTATAAGGTTATGAACAAAGGAACACCATTCGTGTTATAAAGCGCTCAATACACGGAGTTACAACGCTTATATAGCTCGTGGTAAGGGTTCAATACAATGGTGAAATCGTGTCATTGTCTACATATCATCTTCATGTTTTAAATAATTATCTCTTCCGGTAAGATATCCAATTACTTTCTGTTGCCCTTTATCAGGCAACCTAATTTGAATTACAGAAATGCAGGCATGTCCATTTAGCCGGCTTTAAATAGCAAGTTGGCTAAATGTTAGCCGGCTAAAGCCGGCTCAGAATTGTGTGTAGCCGTTTAGCTGAACAGCTTAGCCGGCCAATTTTTTCCGAAATGCCACGAGATGTTCTGTGTGTGGTACGGCAGAATTTTTTAGGCCTCGGGAAATTCAAGTATGACCTATTAATGAATTCTTCATCCTTATTTGACACCTCCATAAGATTCACAGAATTGTTAGAAATGTAGTAGCTGATGTTAGGCAAAAAGCATTTTCTTTGGATGCTGTTGTACAACGACATAATCTTTCTGCCAAATTCCGAAAATTCTGGACTGCCGATCTCTGAAAAAGAGTGAAAGCATCAGCAAGAATAAGGAAACTATTCGAAAAATAATAGGTGAAGAATACAATACGGTGCTGGAATCAGCCAGCGAAAGCACATCAAAGAGTACGCTTTAATTCACACTATTTGAGGAAAATTCTTCGGAGTCAATTGAAGAGAACTACCACGATGATGAAGTAGATGAGTTTTTGTGTCAACTAGGAGGGCTGACAGGACATGTGAGGATAAAATCAAATGGTGGAGAGTCAATGGGAACATTCTATTCCCTCGCTTATTAATTCTAGCATGTGATACACTTATGGGCATGGCCTTGTCTGTGCCTGCAGAATCTACCTTTTCGGATATTGGGGACATTGTAAGACCCGAAAGGACGCGGCTATCGGATGAACATATTCCAGTCCTCGTGTTGTTACAATCTTCGAATCGCTTTCGAGTCGTCTTTAGTCAATATAACCTATAATCAAATCCATTTGGTACTATGATTTCCGAGCCTATTTAGCTGGATAAGCCGGCAGCTAAGCCGGCTACGTCGCGGATAGCCGGCTCATCTTTTTCATTAGCCGATTAGCTATCGGACGGCGGTTGGAAATGCCTACAGAAAAGTCTATCAGTCATGTCTAATAGCTATTCATTGATTGCGTTGATCGTGGCTCTCACTTTTCAATATTTGTTTTGTCAAGTTGAATTATGACACGTGCTGGAGCAGTTGTTCGTGGAATCTATACAGCATCACTGCATAAATTATTTAGTGCATCTGGATATATTTCGGAATCAAAGTGGAAGTGATTGTATTATGCAAGAATTAGCAATAGCATGTACGTATAGGAAATATTCAGAATTTCTCTTTCGAACATGATAAATTAGTTTGTACGTTCAGCGAATCAACATTAGAATTATGGCTCCTATCTTAAGAGCGGCATATACGTGATTTTCTCTACCGAAATTTGATAGCACAACTTCAATTGCCTTCAAATTTATGACGTTGATATCCTGAAAAGATCCTTCTACCATCTCGAGCATGTTTAAACGTTTCTGGAATCAGAAAACATGGTCAATTCATTCCTGATTATATTGCAATGCTCATATCTATCTTGAAATTTTCTCAACAAAGATTCATTTCTTAAGAATAATGGTGAATATCAGAACGTAAGTCAACCTGTTTGAGCGGGTGTATGTAGTCCCTTACCCAAAATAAGATGGTTTTCGTTTTTCATGAACCAAATGTGAATTTATGCACCCTTCTACCCTAATTGATCTAATTTTCGATTTAACAAGCTCAGTTAATTTACTCTGTTTCGCTAATACCTTACAAATTCAACCTATTCTTCGAATTCCAAAGCCAATATTCATAACAACTACATTATTCACGGACCAGCAGCGTTTCTCATGAAGAATTACAGTCATCTTTAGCATAATGAGCTGTACTTTCTTACATACAATTACATAATTAGCATATACGTCTTGAAGTAATGGGAAGAACAAATATAAATTCATTTACGGCTGCGAAATCATTAGGGCCTGTTCAGTATCATGGGTCAAGCTCAGCAATGCATGTGTTTCACACTAAAGGAGGATGACAGTGCGCAATCTCGATCTTCTTCCGTTAAATAATCTGTCCTATTTTTGGTTGAACAATCTTTGTACTCACAACAAGGACCCTTGTCTTAACTTGGATGTGAGTAAGAAAGTATGACAGTTGCAGGAAAACAGCGACGACGGGGTTAGAACTGTAGCAGAATAGCGAAGGCCTAGGCGACAAATCGACAGATCAGATGGGAGGATATTAAGAGCTGCGCAAACAATGTGTCCTTTGGTACCGCACTCGCAACTACGTATCAGGCTGCTTCAGCAATTTGAGCTTGTCCAATTACTGTCTTTTGTTCTCATTTTCTGGCTCAGGTATACGAAATTAAATCACCATTCCCAGATCTAATACATAGTGTGCCTACTGCACCATTACCTATCGCATTGCAGAGAAATATTTGTACAAATTATTGAGGGGTTTGCCAAGGGCAAAAAAGGATACCTTCTTTTACGGTTAGAATTTATTCGATAATAAAAATATACTGTAATCACTGAACAGCAATGTGAGATACGCAGCGTTAAATTAAATGCTGCATATTGCTCTGCTGCCAAAATTATACAACACGATTTAGAACAAGTACTAAAAAATATCCGATTAATCAAGAGGAAGGTTTTCTGTTTCAACAGCTCCTTTCGAGAAAATGTATGGACTCGCCAGTTAAACAATGTTTAGCACACGACAAAGTTAAGAGGCTGCAAAGAAGTATTGAAGATCAATAGAGCAGTAAATTTCTGAGCACTGATCCGTTTCAACACCCAGGAGGACAAACTGTGCCCTGGCTGACGCAAGTAACACAATCTTGTGGATCCTGGGCATCTTCGAATGTCTGCTCGGGTGTAGCTGATGGCTCCACAGGTTCCGGAACACATCTGGAGGTTTGGAATTTCCTGCCAACTTTAACGTATTTGCACTCCAAACCATCACAACATTTTCTACTTGTTGAACAGTACTTCCACTCCCTTGCACATAAAGGCTGAGCAGATACGGGTGGTGCGCAGCGGGGTCCTAAATATGTCTTCTTGCATTTCCATCCTCCGCAGCACCTCAGCTTCCAACTGCATGGTCCCCATTTTGGGATGCAGCACGAGTGGGGACACTTAGTGTTGTAACGAAGGCAATTAAAGCACTGGGTATGGAGTCGATAACTCTGTGACAGAGAAAGAAGCGTGAGAAGCACCAATGTAACAAGAGAGTGCTTCATCATAGTTGAAAAGACAATGTTCAGAAAAGAAGATTTGGACTTAGGAATTGGAGGGACTTGTGAGTCGGCATTTAAACAGAAAAATTGGTGCTCCATACGTAAAATATACAACCAATTGCTAGCAATTCAATGCCGCCAACAGATTGTTAGCGATGCAGTACAGTTCAGTATTCTGAACTAGACCAATACGGTATCATGATACAGTACAGTAGTTCTTATCACCCCGAATCTTGCGGATCTGCGATACCGTACCGTAAATTTACAACCTTACCCTTCACGGTCCTCCAAAGAACATCATCTTCATGACCCAGATGTGTTCCAAAATGTAAAGTTGAAAGAAATAAGGAAATTTTGAAACTAAATGGAACACTTTCAATCTGATAGTCCACTTGTCCCGGCTTCTTGGCCAATACTAAATAATTCTGCCCATGTCAGCAATACGCGTGGAATGTTGTATTAGTGCAAATGTGGGAACGTTAGGCAGTACAGCAATCAAAGAGCCAGAATAAGATGAAAGCTCCAACGGCTCGCAGCAAGACGATATCGAAAAAGAAAAATACAATCTACAGTACAGTAGTGTACTGTTGAGAGTACGATCCCGACTAGAACGTTGTGGTATCAGTTGGCCACTGGACACATCACGTTTGCTCAATTATGAACTCATGACTGGTTTCAAAGTGAAGAAGACACATTCGACAACAATTTAATTCTATAGATAGAGAGAGAGAAAGAGAGATAATCAAGTAAACCCACCACTTTTTCGTCGACATCAATGCGTTCTTGTTTCACCGTATCTGTTAATGTACGACATGTACTTTATGAACTCGATTCAAGTACCTTCTCGCAGGCGTTATCGTGTAACAGCCGGACCACATGGCTTCCCATAACGGAAATGCAGATTCTTATTTCCCGAGAAACATCTCCACTTACACTTTGTCTCATCTTGCAGACAGCACACAATCCTGCGATATCTGTTGCTGTTACTTGGAGCACCTGGAATTTTCAGACAACATCATCCAAGCCATTGGTAGGGCTGATGGCTGTGTAACTAAAAATAATTCCAATGAGACGTAATCTCGACAAAACGATGAAGATCTTGTTTTTTTGCCATTCTTGTTCACACTCAATAAGTTTGAGTCCAATCGTATCTTTTTTTTGAAAAAAAACAAAAGCTGGGGCATACTCGATAGATGTCCTCGAAATCGAAGTTAAGTCGTCATTTATAGGTCATAGTTGTATTTACCAACCAGGAAATAGTACAGATTGAGGAAGAAACTTCAGAAACTGCAAGCAAGTATGTTTCGCAAAACCACTCATCAACACGCCATGTTGATAGCAATGCCATTTCACAACTAAAATCAGCAGTTGCGCGGAGCATCACTGACGGACCCGAAAACTTGACGAACCCACGACCCGGGCAAACAGCGGTCAATCGCTTTTAATAGATTGTCACATAGATCACATGTGAACCATGGATACCATTCGACGCCAACATTTTAGAGCACGATATTCATTATAAAAATCAGAATCGGTAAGTATCGAACGCTCCACGAACATGGTCTCCGAGCAGCTTTGATTTCTATCGCGAGGGAGACTCCTTCCTTCTCGATTCTCAATTACGCCAGAGAGAAAGACGCATGTATCTGTTCAACGCAGGTGGATTTCAGATTGAATATTATAGAATGCTGTTTTATGGGATGGTACACTGAGCGGTCAGACGGTGATCTTAGTACGCTTTTGTAATCTTCAAGATCTCAGTAGGGTGCTTAAGGTTTCGGCGTGGATTGCTTGTTTGGTGGACCACCATCGTAGAAACTTGACGTTGCTGGTCTCACAAGTTCGTTGTTGGAAATGGTGTTTGGATACGAGCAGTAGCAATGATTTGCGGTTGTCGGAGGCATTTGATTGTTCTGTTTCTGCTTCGTATTTTTTATCAAGCGATTTGTTAGTGGCCATTCCTGACTACGAGAGTTTTCGATATTCCATGAAGAGGTTCTTGAACCACTTTGTTTTCTTCACGGGAATATGTTTAATAGGTACAATTGGACAGGCGATTTTACTCAACGATAGTTACCGGAGCGGACTGCAA
>JAAUYH010188376.1_pt1 | contig 12537 bp, 11 predicted proteins | sample 7278061 | NCBI WGS metagenome assembly JAAUYH01 (sample SAMN14350203, study PRJNA611818) | marine sediment metagenome | isolation source: surface marine sediment (0.6m) | place: French Polynesia: Moorea | collected 2018-08
CATATGGGTAAACAATCTTCATTGTAGAAGGCTTGAGCCGTATGACTGGTAACAGACAAGTACGGTTCTTAGGGGAGTGCGGAAAGGCGACTTTCCAATCTTACCCGACAAGGAGAGGGAGCGAGTGGTAACACTCCTCTCGACTCTAATTCCTCTCTTATCGTCAACAATTCTGGATGTATGAGAATGAATCCAACAGAATTGACGATAGAATTGTAAGTATAACTCAACTACATATCCGCCCTATCGTGAGAGGAAAAGCAGGTAAACCTGTTGAGTTTGGAGCAAAACTTTCAGTAAGCTGCTTCAACCAATATGTTTTTTTAGACCATTTGAGTTGGGATAATTTTAATGAATCAGGAGACTTTAAAACACAAGTAGAATCCTATAAAAAGTTTACTGGATACTATCCTTCTTCAGTTCATGTTGACCGAATTTATAGAACCAGAGAAAATCGAGCTTGGTGTAAAGAAAGAGGCATTAGGATTAGTGGATCTCCATTGGGAAGACCACCTAAAAATGTAAGTAAAGAAACAAAAAAACAAGCTTTAGATGATGAGAGAGGAGAAAAAAATTTAGGGGGTCTTCAGCGATTAGACGGCTGCACCCACCCATCAATGGACAGGTTTCAAGACCCCCTAAATTTTAATTCCTTTTATGAAAGATTTCGTAATGGAATTGAAGGAAAGTTTGGTCAAGCAAAAAGACGCTATGGACTTAATTGTATCATGGCAAAACTCTCTGAAACAGCAGAAACTTCCATTGCCATTACTTTTTTAGTTATCAATCTTTCCACCCTGCTTAGGCAGGTTAACTGTCTTTTTTTGTCTTTATTTCTTCAGGACTATAAATTAGGCTTAATTTCTGAAGATTTTATTATCAAAACTGATATTAAACCTTACTTGCTAGCATAAAAACTTATCTTTAAACCAAGCTGATTCTTGGCAATTTTTTGGGGTTACTTATTCAGCAAACCCTAGATAAGAGTCTAAAAGGGAATCCCTCGTGTCTCGCGAGGGAGGTTCAAAGACTTCGAGCGCTTTCATGATACTGAACCTTTAGAAACCGAATAATTTTTGGCAACTCTCAATATTGGCGATCGCAAAATAAAAAGATTTTCTCATAGCCAGTTTACGGGTTAAAAACTCAAATTACTGACTTTTACTCGTTTTTACTCACAATTTCTTCAATTTATTTGTCTATATTAAAGATAGGAAGAACAAAGAGAAAGGTCGTGTTCTCACATGAGGAAAGACAAAACTAGGTAAGGGTAGGATAAAGGAGTCAGCATAAGAAGTAATAAAAAAAAATCAAGAGTAAGTCAGATGAGAGAGCAACACCGTTCACCACAGCAAAAACTAACATTGGAATTGGGTGCAAGAAAATGTATATCATTACAAAAACACACTGTGATTATGAAAAGTCTTTTAACAAAAAACTGACTGTAAATGCGATCGCTGACGATGAATTAAGAGAAGCATCAATTCGTCAAAGAATTAGAGATATAGAAAATATTATCTTTGATGAATATTGGGATGAGCTATTATCTGACAAACTGCAAAGATGCACAACTGAATATAGCGGGGTTCGTCTTTTGTAGAGTAATACCATTTCTATTTAGACTTGCTACTTTCGTTCCCCATCTAATACCAATCCCCTACTTCCCCACTTCCCCACTTCCCCCTCTGTAGCTTGACTTTTCAGAATTGGTATAAGTACCAAGCGCGAAATTATTTGTACATTCACTATTAACTATTGCATATTAACTATTGCAAGAAAAGCAAGAGTGACCTGGGAGGAGACTTAATAGATCTAGGTATTGAACTGCGTCGAGATCGATTTTGTAATAAAGTCTCCTTCCCGCCCTATTTCAACTATCTAAGGAATTTTGCATAACTACTGACGCTTATCGAAGCAAAACGCCCTTCAGGGCGTTTTGCTAGGCTTTTTTGCCCTATTTTGCCCAATATTGGCTTTAGGGATAGTAAAGTAGAAAGTACTGCCTTTGTTTAGGGTACTTTCAGCCCAGATTTTTCCTTGATGCAACTCAACAATTTTTCGACAAATAGCTAGTCCTAAGCCAGTACCTTGCTTCTGACGGGAATCTGATACATCAACTTGTTGGAAACGTTCAAAAATACTTTCTAATTTGTCTGGTGGAATTCCTCGTCCTTGATCTCCAACCTGAAATAAAATGTCTGTGTCGCGATTTTCCACTTGAACCCAAATGGTACTATCAGGAAGAGAGAATTTAATTGCATTACTGATTAAATTGGTGAGAGCTTGCAAAATACTGTCGGGATCGGCACATAAAGGAATTGAATCAGAAGTAGCCCCTAGCTTTATGTTGTGAGATTGTGCTAGCTCCTCCATGGTTTCTATTGCTGTGGAAATCAAATCTGCTGTATTGCAAGGCTTTAGTTCTAGAGTTATCTTGTCTGAACCCATACGCTGAAGGTCGAGGATATCATTAACTAAACGTACTAAGCGTTCGGTGTTTTTCTCTGCTATTGCTATTCGTTGCTGACCTTTATCACCAAGATAACCAAATTTACCAGCGTTCAACAGTCTCAACGAACCATGAATTGAAGTGAGGGGGGTACGTAGTTCATGGCTAACTACAGAAACAAACTCATCTTTAATCTGTTCAATAGCTTTAAGTTCGCTGATGTCTTCTGTGAGAGTAAAAAAGCCAATAACTTTTTCTTCTTCTTGATGGGGAATGTAATTAACTTTAACCCAACGCAAACCAACATCCTTGTAAGGCATTTCCATTTCAAAGGTAACTTTCTGACCAGACAAAACTGCTTCAATCTTGTCTTCAATCTGTTCGTAAGCTTTCTCTCCCAAAACTTCCCGAATCTTAGAGCCACAAATTTCCGTCAGAGGTTTACCAAACCAATCTTCATAAGCCCTGTTGTTAAAGCAGTAGCGTCTATCGACATTGACGTAGGAGATGAGGACGGGCAAAGAGTCAGCAATTAAGTATAATTGTTCTTGACTATGACGGAGTGACTCTTCTACTTCTAAACGCTCTTCAATTCCTTGGTGGAGTTGTTGGTTAGCTTCTCTGAGTTCGTGAGTACGTTCAGTAACTAACTGTTCCATGTTGCGGATCAATTGTGCTTGAGTGATGGCAATACCGATTTGGTCTGCTAGCTGTTCGCAAATATCGATCTCGAAATCTTCCCATTGGGAAGTAAGTCGGCGGGAAGTTCTTTCATTTGAGGCAGAGGATAGTGTAATGCTTTCCGCCTCGGTGATTGGGGATTGGGGCGGGAAGGAGACTTCATGACAAAGTCGATCTCTTTTAGCTTCAATACCTAGATTTATTAAGTCTCCTCCCGGGGTTATTAGGTTCTTTCCCAGTCCCCAGTCCCCAGTCCCCAGTCCCCATGTGCAGGAGAGCGATGAAATGCCAGAAAACCCCACAGTTTTTGGTGGACAAAAATTGGCGCAACTAAATTAGTAAGTTCTGATATTGCTTCTAACTGGCTCTGGGTTGTGGCTGGCTCAAAGTAATATTCTGGTATTACTTGAATAACTCCGCAAATATCTTGTCTTTTGGATTTAGTAGCTAGAAAAGCACAGGTCAAATTCTGACCTAAGAGAGAAGATTTTTCAGCCGAGCTTGCTTCCGCTACCACTGTTACTGAATTATTTGATTCGAGTTGGACAATTAAAACTGTATCTGTTTTTAGTAGCTTTTGACTCTCGGTGACGGCAGTTTGTAATATTGTTTCTAGCTGCCAAGATTGACGAATTTTGAGGGTAATTTCGGCGATTAATCGCGATCGCTCTTGTTGTCTCTGATTTTCTGCTTGAGTCTCTCTTAGCTGAGTCACATCCCGCAGTAACCAGCGAAAGCCAACTAATTGATTTTGTTTGTCTTTTATGGGAGCAATAGAAATAGCAGCAGTAAAAGAAGAACGATTATTGCTTGGTTGTAGGCAAATTTCTATATCTTTTATTGATTCTTCTTGACGTAGGCGGTTCAGCAAATTGTAAAAGGAGCGACGTTCTGTCTGGGGGATAAAGATAGACATTGGTTTACCTACTAGATGATCTTGACGGCGGTTAAGCATCTCGGTAACGGTAAGGTTTGCTTCTTGAATAATTCCCCAAATATTAGTAATCAAGTAGCCATCAGGAGCATAATCAAATAGTTCTAGATAACGCTCACGCTCTGCTTCTGCTTTTTGGTTGGCAGCTTGTAATTCTTCTTGCTGTTGGTATAGTTCCTCAATAGCTACCTCTAGCTCTTCCATCCCAACCACTATTTCCTCTGTGGCTTGACATAGCTGATCTGATGTAGGTGTAACATCCATGATCTTTTGTAGCCAATTTTCTAAACGGGCTTGGGCAATCCCAATCTTTTGCTCAAAAACCTTAAGCTCCATAATTTCTAATAATTCTCTTCCCCGATTGGTTAATAATCAAGACCTAGGCTAGATCGCAAACATCTGTCTTCTGCCTTTTTGTTACATCCCTCTTTTCTATCTTTATTGAATCATACAATCTCTCAAATACATTGAAACGATTTTCTTGGAGTTTCTGGAAAATATTTAATCTATGACTATCTATCTTTAAAATAATAGATATTGCCACAAAAAAAAATGTCAAATTATCAAGCTGAGTCACTATCGGGAAAGAGCAAAAAATTCATATTGATAAGTTAATAAAAGTGCATCAAAAAGACGGATATACCTACGCACAATAATAAATAATATATAGGTTTGTATAAGAAAAATGACACTAGAAGTTACAGACCCCCAGAACAATCTTCCTGAACAACCCTTTGATATAATTGCCATAGCAGCATCGGCGGGTGGATTAAATGCTCTGAGTACGGTTTTATCAGGCTTACCAGCCAATTTTCCAGCTACCATTGTGGTCGTCCAACATCTCGATCCCCGACACAGATCGCTGATGGCAGATATTCTCAGTCGGCGTACCTCTTTAAAAGTCAAACAGGCACAAGAAGGGGATCATTTAGAACAAGGAATGGTCTATATTGCTCCTCCTAACCGACACCTACTGGTTAACCCCGATGGTACTCTTTCTCTGACTCAATCTGAGTTGGTACATTTTGTCCGTCCCTCCGCAGATTTGCTGTTTGACTCGGTAGCAGCCAGCCACAAAGAAAGAGCGATCGCAGTGGTACTTACGGGTACGGGCAATGATGGTACAATGGGGGTGCAGGCGATCAATAAAATGGGTGGTACAGTCATCGCTCAAGATAAAGAAACCGCCGAGTTTTTTGGAATGCCCAGTGCTGCGATCGAAACAGGCGTAGTAGATTTTGTCTTGCCATTAACAGAAATAGCTTCTGCTTTAATTTCCCTGGTGGTGCAGGGATAGGAGGTTGGGAAATTGGGGGATTAGGGAGATTTTAAGTTTTCCTTATCTTTTAAATCGCTTAAATTACTCACCAATCAACGATTGTTAATTCACTAATTCTGTTTAATTGAACATCGCGAGTTACCAATTTTGCCTCATTTTGTATTGCCGTTGCAGCAATAATCGCATCAGGTAGTTTCTAGCTATATTGTTGGCGAATTGAAATAATTTGCTCGATGAGCGATCTATTTTCACTGGAGAGATCAACAACTTCTACTCGTTGTAAAAATCGTTGAAAAAGTTGTTTATCTGCTTCACTGCTCCGTAAAACTTATCCATAGTTGTCCATTTAGTTGGACAGAGGCAACAAAAGCTGTCTCCCTATAGAGTTTACTTTTTGCTTCAAACTACACCAAAATATATGTATTATCGCCATTAAATCAAAGTTGATGGGGATTTACCGATTAACTTGGCGAACTCTTTAACTCGATATACCAAAACTTATCCATAATGAAGAACTATGGACAATTATAGATAAGTTTTTGGCTACTTATGATAGCTCAAGCCAGAAAAAGCCAAGAAATAAATAACGATTACCACTCATCTCTTAATTGTCTCTGTTCTGCTACTGCGTTTCCCTGCCAGCTAAGTTTTCCTTCTAAATCAGAAAAATCATAGTTACTTAGTCCCTTAGCCTTTTCTACCAAGGGATTAACAATCACTACTAAATCCACTTTTCCCGCCTCTAAATTAGTGTGCAGATCGATCTTTAACTGTCCCGTCTCATCAATTTCCGTTGTGAGTTTTAAAACTTCCATTGCTGTCTGTATTTGGAGTGTAAGCTTTATCTTTATTAATTTTAGTCTCCCTCGCAATTAATTTTAGCCCCCCTAACCCCGAAATTTGGTGGAGAGAGAGAGGTTTCAAGGGTATGTTTTTAATAATTGAATAATTTGACGGTTTATTGAGTCTGAAATTCAAAAAATTATGTATTTTAATAATATAATCTGGTTGAATCAAAACTCTCTTCCTTCCCTCGTCTCCCTGTGTCCCTATCAACCCAGCCTTGCGAATACTACTCCTCACTCCTGCAAACCCCAAATCTAAACTGATGACTAATAATAATGAAGATAATATATTTGAAGCACTGCTAGAATTTTTGCGACAAGAGCGAGGTTTTGATTTTACGGGTTACAAGCGTTCGAGTTTGATGCGTCGCGTCAGCAAGCGTATGCAAACTTTTGAGATTGACAATTTTGAAGCTTACCTGGACTATCTTCAAGTTCACCCAGAGGAATTTTTGCCTCTGTTTAACACAATTTTGATTAATGTTACTGCTTTTTTTCGGGATAAATCTGCCTGGAATTATCTCCAGCGTCACGCAATCAATCGCATCCTTCAGGAAAAACCAATTACAACCCAAGTCAGAGTGTGGAGTGCGGGTTGCTCTTCTGGGGAAGAAGCCTACACCTTGGCAATGATTTTAGCAGAAGCGATCGGCGTAGAAAATTTCCGCCAGCGCATCAAAATCTACGCTACTGATATAGATGAAGAAGCCCTCACCCAAGCTCGTCATGCTAGCTATACCGACAAAGATTTAAAACCCGTTCCCGATGAGTTGCGACAGAAATACTTTGAACCGACAGGCGGAAGATATGTTTTTCGTCCCGATCTACGCCGTGGGATCATTTTTGGTCGTCACGATCTGGTGCAAGACGCACCTATTTCCCGTCTCGATTTGCTGGTTTGCCGTAATACTCTCATGTATTTTAATGCGGAAACCCAAGGCAAAATTCTCAATCGCTTTCACTTCGCCCTAAACAACACGGGAGTTCTGTTTTTGGGTAAGGCAGAGATGATGTTGACCCATACTAATATCTTTACTCCCCTGAGCTTACAACATAGAATCTTTCGCCGTGTACCTAGTAAAAATAGACGCGATCGCCTATTATATGTAACTCAGACAGAAACTAATAATCATACCAACAATCTTGAACGACAGCAACGCATACAGGACTTGGCTTTCGATGGGGGTTCTGTAGCTCAAATAATTATAGATTTTAATGGTATTTTGGTGTTAGCCAATACACCAGCCCGTGGGATGTTTAGCCTCAACCTGTTGGATATAGGTCGTCCTTTACAAGATTTGGAAATTTCTTATCGACCATTAGAGTTACGTTCTCATATCGAGCAAATTTACAGCGATCGCCGTCTCTTGATAGTTAGAGATGTGGTACGTCACTTACCAGAAGGTAATACACAATATCTAGACATACATTTTAATCCTTTAGAAGAAGGTAATAGCGAGATATTAGGGGTGAGTATTTCTTTTGTGGATGTCACCCGTTACCACGAACTCCAGCAAGAATTACAACGTTCTAATCAGGAACTAGAAACAGCCAATGAAGAACTCCAGTCTAGTAATGAAGAACTAGAAACCACTAATGAAGAACTCCAATCGACTAATGAAGAACTGGAAACCACTAATGAAGAACTCCAATCGACTAATGAAGAACTGGAAACGATGAATGAGGAACTCCAATCTACTAACGAGGAATTGCAGACGATCAACGAAGAGTTGCGCCAGCGTACCGCCGAACTAGACCAAACAAATGCTTTTTTAAATTCAATTCTCGCTAGTTTGCAAGCGGGAGTTGTGGTTGTAAATACCCAGTTTAATATCTTAACTTGGAACGATGAAGCGGAAAATATGTGGGGACTGCGATTTGATGAAGTGAAAGGTCAGTCCTTGTTAAGTCTCGATATTGGTTTATCTGTAGAACAACTACGCGAACCAATCCGTAACTGTCTTGCCAATACTGGCAATCGCCAGGGAATGCTCGTCGAAGCGATTAACCGACGGGGGCGCAGTATTGAGTGTCGCCTCAGTTTCAATCCCCTAATCGGGCATAAAAAAGAACGTCAGGGAGTTATTATCTTAATGGAAGAAATGGGAGAATAGATTGGGAAGAGGTCAGAGGTCAGAGGTCAGAGGTCAGAGGTCAGAGGTTAGAGGTCAGCAGTAATTAACAATCAATCATCAACTATCAACCATCACCATTCCCTATTCCCTAATCACCAATCCCCAATCCCCAATCCCCCCGGGAGGAGACTTAATATATCTAGGTATTGAACCCAAAATAGATCGGTTTTGTAATGAAGTCTCCGAACCGCCCCAATCCCTAATCCCCAATCACTAATCCCTTTTTACCAAGATTATGATGTACACGCACTATTCCTCACAATTTTCTCAAGTTATTGCTTTAATTTAAAACTGAAAAGTAAGACCGACTTTGCAATTGGTTTTTTGAAAAGAGTGGAAGTGGGGGTAAATAAAACACCTATTCAAAAAGTTAGAAATCTTGGCTCTAAAAAGCTTCTGACTTGGTGTATGGGCAATTGATGAATTACGGATACGATTCCTAACTTCCGTATAGCGATACTAGTTGGTGGAGGAAAAAAATATCCATGAAAGCAGCAGATATTATGACCACAAAGCTAGTCACCATAGATAGCTTGGCGACTATTGCTGAAGCAGCTAGAGTTATGAAACAGCATAATGTACGGGCGTTAATTGTAGAGCGCGTCTGCGATCAGGATGCTTATGGCATAATCACCGAAACCGATATCTCGCGAGCGATCGCAAACTCCAGAAACCCCGAACAAACTTATGTCTGCGAAATGATGACCAAGCCTTGTATTGTGGTTAATCCCGATCTACCTGTAGAACATATTGCGAACTTATTTGCTAGAGCCAAAATTCGTATTGCACCAGTTATTAAAGACAAACTACTGGGTATTGTTTCTCTTACCGATATCTTAACTAAAACCAATTGTTTAACTCCAACTCAAGCCCAGTTAACACTTGAAAAACTAGAAGAATTAGCGAGACTTCCTCTAGATAAATCTGTAGAAAACGAATGGGAAATTGAGCCAGATCGCATCTATGAAAATTGGTGTAGTGGGTAATCAGTAATCAGTAATCAGTAATCAGTAATCAGTAATCAGTTATCAGTTATCAGTAATCAGTTATCAGTTATCAACAAGAGCGCAACTAAAACCAAATTTTGGAGAAGCAAATAATGAAAGTCGCAGATATTATGAGCAAAAAAGTCATAACTATTCGTGGTTTTGCCACAGTAGCCCATGCAGTCAAGCTAATGCGAGAGCATGGTTTAAGTTCTCTGATTGTTGATCGCTTGGATGAATCAGACAGCTATGGCATTGTTACCAAAACCGACATTATTTATAAAGTAGCAGCCAAAGGATTCGACCCCAACGAAGTGCGGGTTTGCCAAATTATGACCAAACCCTGTATTGTGGTGAATCCTGATCTAAGCACCAAATCTGTAGCCCAGTTATTTGCAAATACTGGTATTCGTCGCGCCCCAATAATTAGAGACAAACTTGTAGGTATCGTTTCTCTTACGGATTTACTGCTTAGAAGTAACTTTCTCGAACAACCTGGTACAGTATTACTTGGAAAACAAATCGAACAGAAAATTGCCGATGCTCGTAAAATTTGTGCGGAAAAAGGCTTTGTCTCAGAAGAATGTGCTGCTGCTTGGGATGTAGTAGAAGATTTACAGGCAGAAGAAGCACGTCAACAAGCAGAAGACCTGAAAAAAACAGCTTTTGACGAATATTGCCAAGAAAATCCAGAAGCTAAAGATATTCGGCGATACGACCCTTGGTTTTGCCATTGGGAAAAAGAATAGGAATAAGGAATGAGGAATGAGGAACAAGGGAGACAAGGGGTCAGAATTAGATGACCCATAAGTAATCAGTAATCAGTAATTAACCATCAATCATCAACCATCAACTAACCACTAACTACTAACTACTAACCACTAACCACTAACCAAATGAAATGTCCCAAAAAATTGTTATCGATCCTGTAACACGCATTGAAGGTCATGCCAAAATTACTATCCATCTCGATGAGACAGGACAAGTAGAAAATGCTCGCTTTCACGTTACGGAATTTAGAGGCTTTGAAAAATTCTGTGAAGGTCGTCCATTTTGGGAAATGCCAGGGATTACAGGGCGTATTTGCGGGATTTGTCCCGTTAGTCATTTACTCGCTTCTGCTAAGGCTGGCGATCGCCTTCTAGCGGTAAATATTCCTCCTGCTGCTGAGAAACTGCGTCGTTTGATGAATCTCGGACAGATAATTCAATCCCACGCTCTGAGTTTTTTCCATCTTAGTGCGCCCGATTTACTATTGGGTATGGATAGCGATCCTGCTTCCCGTAACGTTTTTGGCTTAATTGCTGCTGAACCAGAATTGGCACGTAGTGGGATTCGTTTGCGCCAATTCGGACAGGAAATTATTAAAATACTGGGCGGTAAAAAGATTCATCCTGCTTGGGCTGTACCAGGAGGAGTCAGAGAATGTTTATCTAATGAGGGAAAAATTAAAATTAGAGATGGCATTCCTGAAGTTAAAACCACTGTACTTAATGCCCTAGATAAATTCAAAGGCTTAGTGACAGATTATGCAGCAGAAGCACAGACTTTTGGTAACTTTCCTAGCCTGTTTATGGGACTAGTAGGACAAGATGGAGAGTGGGAACACTACGGGGGCAAAATTCGTTTTGTTGACAGTGGGGGCAATATTATCGCCGACCAACTGGATCCTACTCACTATCAAGAATTTATTGCTGAAGCCGTCGAACCTTGGTCTTATCTGAAGTTTCCCTATTATCGCTCTTTAGGTTATCCAACAAAAGAAGATTATTGTAGTTTGCAGAGTGGTATTTATCGTGTAGGTCCTTTAGCAAGATTGAATATCTGTAGAAATATTGGTACAATTTTAAGCGATCGCGAATTGAGAGAATTTAGAGATAGAGGTAAAGGTACAGTCAATTCCTCTTTCTTCTATCACTACGCTCGATTGATTGAAATCCTTGCTTCTATCGAACGCATTGAAATCATGCTAGAAGATTCAGACTTACACTCTAGTCATTTACGTGCCAAAGCAGGTATCAATCAACTTGAAGGTATTGGATTTAGTGAAGCACCAAGGGGTACTTTATTCCATCACTATCAGATCGATGAAAATGGTTTAATCAAAAAAGTCAATTTAATAATTGCTACTGGTCACAATAATCTAGCAATGAATCGCACTGTCGCTCAAATTGCCAGACATTTTATAAGCGGTACTAAAATTCCTGAAGGAATGCTAAATCGAGTCGAAGCAGGTATTCGCGCCTTCGATCCTTGTCTGAGTTGTTCGACTCATGCAGTAGGACAGATGCCCTTACATATTCAGTTATTTGATGCAGTAGGAAACTTGCTTGATGATGTTTCGCAACATTAGATCGCAAGATGCTTATACTACCAACGAAATCCCAGTGGTAAATGAGAGATCGAATGCTTGGATGGAAGAAAAAATCAAGCGTTAGCGGTTATTTTAGCTAAATCTTCTCGCCAAATACGCTTCTTATCAGCGTAATCTATCATATCTATTTCATGTTGCAAAAGGTGTGAATTTTCACTATTGATGAAGAAATCCAGCATGGTTACGAGTAATTCGACAATAGACATTCCTCTTTCAGAAGCTTCTCTGTGGATATCTTCATGAACTTTAGCTGGTACTTTAATGGTAGTGACTGCTTTATCTTCTTCTTGGGGAAAGACGAAATTGCGGATACTTTTAGCAGTGATTTTGTCTAAAGGAATAGTCTCTATTACGCTGCGCCATTTCTCAATTAATTCTTCTCCTGTTAGTTTTGCTAGAGTTACTGCTTGAGAAACATTGGTAGGGAGAATATCGAAGCCAGCATACATTAGTTCTAATACTACTCGTGCTGCTTTGATCGTATCGTTAATTTGCCAGCGTTGTTTTCTCAATTGTTCTCGACAGAAAGAGGCAAAAGTACCGTCGCCGTAGTTTTTATAGAGTTTAAGAAATTTAATTTTAGCTAGTATCAAGCCGTTACGGACGAATCCTAGTTGATTGTGGGCAAACTCGAAGCTGAGATATTTTAGCTCCAAGTCTCCTTCTATTTGGTCTTCTAAATCTAGAGCATATTGATTTAATTCTTTGATTTCAGGTTTGTCCGAAAGGATAATATCGTCTTGTTGACACTCCCATCGTTAAACGCTCCTAAAGTCGCGCTATAACGAGGGATTCTTGCTTCATAGATTGCCAACTAGATTAAACAACGTCAGTTGTTTAATCCCCGTCGCATC
>JAAUYH010138628.1_pt1 | contig 12534 bp, 10 predicted proteins | sample 7278061 | NCBI WGS metagenome assembly JAAUYH01 (sample SAMN14350203, study PRJNA611818) | marine sediment metagenome | isolation source: surface marine sediment (0.6m) | place: French Polynesia: Moorea | collected 2018-08
AATCAGTTAGTTAATTTTCAACTCGAAGATAGCAAATTTACAATATTGGTAAACGTTGGCAATGAACGCAAACAAATCTGAATCAGTCAGTACCTATCAACAATATTTACCAGCAATTCTTCAAGAAGATGTTTTTGTTGGTCAGTTTTTGCTAGCATTTGAAAAGATTCTCAGCGGACTCAATGAAACACCTAGTCAAGAGCAAATTATTACAGCCACGACTGAAAATCCACCAGGATTAGAAGAAATTATTGATAAGATTCATCTCTATTTTAATCCCCAACAAACGCCAGAGGAATTTTTACCTTGGTTAGCTGGTTGGGTAGCCTTAAGTTTACGAGATGATTGGGCAGTAGATGTTAAAAGAGCATTTATTCAGCAAATTGTGGGACTTTATCGTAAGCGAGGAACAAAAGCAGGATTAATTGAAATTTTGAGTATCTATTTAAAAAATGCAGGATTTGGCGAAAAGGTTGAAGTCTTCGCTCGATTTGATAATTTTCCGAATTATTTTCAAGTTCAATTAACCTTAAACGATCGCGATCCAGATAAGTATTGGCGACAGGCAAAAATTGCTCAAGCAATTATTGATCGCGAAAAGCCAGCTCAGACATATTATAGTCTGAAAATCCTGACCCCAACGATGCAGCTAACTAAGCGATCGCAGGTTGCTTTTGATTTCCAATTACCTGATATTCCTGAGAATATTGAAACAATAGAACTACAAGCGATCGTGGAAGTAACGCAACCTAGCGAAGTTAATACAGATTTACTAAATAAAATCGCAGTGCGACTCAAAGATGATGTTTCTGATGTTCATTTATTCACACCTGAAACTAGCGATGAAACTAATCCAATTATCATAAAACGCACCCTCTATTACCAACAATTTATACAAACAAAAGAACGAGTATTAGTGATTATCAAAAATCTGAATAATATAGATATTTCAGGTAAAGTTACCGTTCAAAGTTCTTATTATATGAATCTGAAGTTATCTACTAATACATTACTCGAAGAAAACTTTAATATTCCAAAAACTCTCCCCAAAAATATTTTAGAAATCTGTCATAAAGTAGGAGACACACACGAAGAAGATCAAACAATCCTCACTATTTTAGGAACAACAAGTCAATCATTGAGCGAAAACGCAGGAGAAAATCATGACTAAAACTACTGACTTCACTAACTTTGCTACCAAATATCCTCACTATTTTCCCGGTCAATATTTACTCGAAGATGACTTTGAACTTCAACATAAATATTTGAGCGATCGCCAACGCTACTATAATCAAAGTCTTCATGTTTCAGGAATTATTGAAGGGCTGGAAGTTGAAAAAATTACAGACAAAGCCGTGCAGATTGGCTCTGGATCGGCTATAGATAGCCAGGGGAATCTGATTGTATTTAAAGAAAAAGAAGGGAAACAATTTTCAGATTTCAATAAAATTAATGAAGGTGAACTATATATAGAATATCATGAAGAATATGACACCACAAGTAGACAGCAAAACGATTACACACGCAGGCAAGAAGCTCCTACTTTTGGATTTGAAGCTACAACTCCTGATAATGGTGTAAAGTTGGCAACACTGACAATTTCTGAAAGTGGTGAGATTATTAACGTCGATCTTAGTATTCGCGAATATTCAGGTTTGTCTTTGCCCAACTCTAATGGTGAAGCTTTGACTCTTCGTTCTGGAGGAAGTGCGAATCCAAATGTAGCAGTTTTGACAGGTAGCCTGCAAATTGATGAGAATCTAACGGTGGCTGGCACAGGAACTTCTTCTTTTGCTGGTAATTTAGATGTAAGTGGAACAATTTCTGGAAACATTGATACAGCTAGTATCACCTCGGGACAATTAGCTGTAGATCGCATTCCTAAATTATCAGCAGATAAAATCACCTCGGGAACGATTGCTGGCAATTTAACAGTAAATGGCGCTATGACACCCAGCGTTGGCAACAGTTATACAAACGGCATTATGTTTCCTGAAAATGCTTTTGGTAGTAGTAGTGGAGATGCAGCGTGGATACGCTATTACAGAAGAGGCGGTAATGGGATAGCAACTACCTTGGAAATTGGGATTTCAGATGATGACAACGATCATATTGCCTTGATGCCTGTTAAAGGTGGTGTTGGCATTGGAATCAACGATCCTGGTAGCTACAAGTTATATGTGGAAGGTAATCAGTATCTAAGTGGTGATTTAACAGTAAGTGGCGCAGGAACTTCTTCTTTTGCTGGTAAGTTAGAGGTAACGGGGGATGTAGGTCTTGGAACTAGCAATCAGGATGGGTATAAATTAACAGTGCAAGGAAATCAGTATCTTGATGGTAATTTAGATGTAAATGGAACAATTTCTGGAAATATTAACGCAGCTAGTATCATATCGGGAGAATTAGCTCTCGCTCGCATTCCTAACTTATCAGCGGATAAAATCACCTCGGGAACGATTGCTGGTAATTTAACAGTAAGTGGTAATTTAAGAATATCTGGCCAAACTGGCATTTCCATGGAGCATCCATCAGATGGGGATCATCGGGGAGATGGTACACAAAACCCCACTGGATTAGTTTGCCGAATTGAAAGCAACCCCGATAATGGCGACCCAATTTTTCAAGTCAGGAGTCAAGGTCAAGGTGTTCGTTTCTTTGTAGAACATAACGGATGGACTGGAAGTAGGCACAATTCTGCTTGGTTTGGTGGTAGTACTTATAATTACTTTAAAGGAAGCGTTGGTATTGGAATCCAAGATCCAGGAGCCAAACTTGAAGTAGCAGGAGGGACAACAAAATTAGAGCAAGAAGACTGGAAAACTCCAACCTTTGAGAATAATTGGGTCGTGACGGACGAAAAGGAGAGGTCTGCTGGATATTTTAAGGATAGTTTGGGGATAGTTCACCTGAAAGGTATAGTGAAATGGGGAGGCTTGCCGGATGAGGTAGAGTTCTGGATGACTATTTTTACTCTCCCTGCTGGTTACAAACCATCAGAACGAGAAATTCAGGCTGTTATAACTAATAATACAATAGGTCGGGTTGATATTATTGAGGACGGAAGAGTCACCGTTGTAGACTACAAATACGCTGCTTGGGTTACATTATACGGTATTACTTTTAGGGCAGCATGATAATCGTAAAACTACTATTATTCCTCTCTCAAAAACATTGATTATTATTAGCTTCCAATGACTGACTACATTCTCATCACTGGCGATAAAGCCATGTTTAACGGCACCTTTGGGCAAGCCACTGTCACTGTTCGTCCAGGGAATTTAATTGGTACGGGTAAGGATAAAATTAACCAGAAACAGGTCTGTGTAGTTGGGGACGAGAGAAAAGTTACCGTTCCTGGTTGTCCTTACATAACCTCACAACATAGTATCTCAGGGACGGGGATGCTCTTCATAAAATCCCTAGCCAGTGACCAAAAAGCTCAAAAAACCAAATCTGGTGGTAAACAAGTACTGCTCAAGGGAGGAGAATTCAAGGCAAAATTTACAGTCATGGTTCCCGCACAACAACCTTCATCACCCAATCCCATTCCCGATACTACCCTCCAATACTCCGGAACTGGTAAATTTGTTACCACGAATCAAAAAGTAACAGGTACATGAAAGAACAATTGGAGAAACGTCTAGCAGAACTGAAAGCTGAATTTGAGTCGGGACAAAAGGTAATGGCAGAATTAGAGACAAAACAAGCTAATCTGCGGGATACTTTACTGCGAATCAGTGGAGCAATTCAAATTCTGGAAGAAGAAATCGGCAAAACATGTGTCGAATCGGAAAATACGAAGAAAAAAGAGAGGGAGGTTAAATGACTCAAGCCAAAGCCGAACCCAAACTATACAGCTTTGAGGAATTTATAAGCTGGTATCCCGAAAACTCGCTTGTTCGTTATGAACTCCATGATGGAGTAATTATCGAAATGCCCAAGCCCAAGGGTAAACATTCAAATCTAACAGGTTCTCTTATCGAGCAACTATTAATAACTATCAGGCAGATGGGCAAAGGTGGGATTTGGACTATACCTAGAGAATCAATTGTCAAACCCAAACGTGAAAAATCAGGTTATGAGCCGGACATCATCGTTTTGAATCAAGAAGTTATGGAGGCGGAATCTCGGTGGGAAAGCGAATCAATTATCCAAAATCCTGAGTCAGTCAAATTAATCGTCGAGGTTGTTTCAACGAATTGGCGTGATGATTACTACAATAAACTTCGAGATTATGAAGAAATGGCCATTGAAGAATATTGGATTATTGATTATGCAGCATTGGGAGCAAGAAAGTTTATCGGTGACCCCAAGAAACCTACATTTTTTGTTTGTAGTTTAGTTGATGGAGAATATACAATGACGAGCTTTACGGAAAATACTCCCATTGTCTCCTCGACTTTTCCCCAGTTCAACTTATCTGCACAGCATATTTTTGATCTAGCTTTGTAATATTGAAAGAGCGCTCGCTCTATTAATCTATTGACATCCTCACCTCCCTGAAGGGAGTGTGATTCCCAATTCTGACTACGCTGAAGGCGCAGTCATTTGAGCAGGTTCCTGGGCTAGCCCTCCGATGAGGTCTATATCTCCACAGGCTATCCGGGCGTGTCCCGCCCTTAGCACATTAAGTGCGCCTACAAAGTCCGCATTTTCTTTGTAGCCACACTCAACACAGACAAAACTGCTTTGAGTCTTGCGATTTTCCCCCGACGTATAGCCGCACTCAGGACAACAGCGGGAGGTATTTTTGGGAGCAACCAGCACCAGCATTCCCCCAAGCCATTCAAGCTTATAGTTAAGCTGACGCTTAAACTCGTGCCACCCCTGATCGAGTATGGCTTTATTCAGTCCCGATTTGGCTTTTACGTTTCTCCCCGGCTCTTCTACCGTACCTTTTGCCGAACTGCTCATGTTGGCTACCTTGAGGTCTTCCAACACCACTACCGCGTGGTTTTTGCTTAAATGGTGCGAGAGCTTGTGCAGGTAGTCAGCACGGGTGTTGGCGATGCGGATATGGAGTCGGGAAATCTTATGTTTTATCTTCTTCCAGTTCTGAGAGCCCTTTACTCTTCTGGCTAAGGTTCGCTGGAGTCTGGCAAGCTTTTTCTCAAGCCTTTTGAAACTGTTCAGGGGTTTAAAATACTCACCTGTTGAGAGGGTGAGGAATCGAGCAATACCCAGATCACCTCCTACTATTGAGGTAGCCCCGCTCAGAGGGTCTGGTATTTCTCTTTCAGTCTGGATTGAAACATACCAGTAGTCACCCCGCTTTGAGACGGTTATGTTTTTCGGCGTGCCGGTGATGGGCTGGCTTTTTCGATATCTTATCCACCCGATTTTCGGCAGATACACCCGCCTGTTGGCTTCGTCGATTTTGAATCCCTGCGGGTAGCGAAATGAATCCCGGTGTCCTTTCTTCTTGAAACGTGGGAATTGTTTGGGGCTGGTTTTGTTAAATGCTTCCTTGATGGCTCTGTCGAGGTTCATCAAGGTTTGCTGAAGAGGTTGAGAATGACACTCTTTAAAAAACAGAAGGTTATCTTCTTGTTTCCATCCCTTCAGCGCTCCTGCAAGCTTGTTATACGACATGCAGGATTTTCCCTCTGTTAAAAGTTCTTTTTGTAGCGCGAGAGCTTTGTTCCAGACCAGCCGACAACATCCGGCAAACTGTGCCATCAATTGCCGGTCTTTGCTTTTTGGTTCCAGCCTGAATTTGTACGCCAGTCGGATGATCATATTCCCAGGCTACCAGGATTTATGTCTCATCTCAAGGTGCTGGATGCTCGTTTTCATCCCTCCCCGTGAACGGGTGAGGGTATTCTCACTCGCTTCTATAATTAATTTTGAATTTTAAATTTTGAACTTTGAATTGAATAGCGATCGCTAATATTTTCGGCTGAGTTAACCATGTGCGATCGCCCCATCAAGCCATTGATTAATTGGCAATTTTAAATTATGAACTTTGAATTGAATGGCGATCGCTGATCTTGCTGGTCTTTGAGAGAGCGAAACCCAAAAACTTTATAATTCTAGTAGGCTAGTAACAAAAATTAGAGCTTATGGATAGAACTAACGTAGAAGAAATTGAACGCGCTGTCAGCCAACTTTCTGACGAGGAGCTGGTACAATTTAGAACTTGGTTTGCAGAATTTGATGCAGCAAATTGGGATCGACAATTTGAAGCAGATATTGCTGCTGGAAGGCTAGATACACTAGCCGAAAAAGCACTAAAAGACTTGCGACAAGGAAAATGTACTGATTTGTGAAACATCGAGCTACACCAGATTTTTGGTTTTATTATCGACAGTTGCCACCTGAAATCCAGGAACTTGCTGATAGATGTTACGAGTTGCTCGGAACATGAACCTCGATATCCATCATTACATTTCAAGAAAGTAGGTCGATTTTGGTCAGTTCGAGTTGGTTTGCACTTCAGAGCGATTGGTGTGGAACAGGATAACGATTTAGCTTGGTTTTGGTCCGGAACACACGCCGAATATGACAAAATATTAGGAAAAAATTAGTGCGATCGCCTGATTAATTTTGAATTTTGAATTTGAATTGAACGGCGATCGCCGAGCGGTTATAGATAAGATTATGAAAGGGCGTTCGCTATATTAATAATTCATTTTTAATTTTTAATTTTGAATTTTTAATTGAACTGCGATCGCCGATCTTGTAGTGCGATCGCTCTTGTAGTGGCGTGGCAAGGCTAAAATGTTGCTTGCCTATCCTTTATAAAAACTCCACTTTTCCTGCGATTTCTTCAGCCTCAAGCACCTCCCAAATCAGAATTAATCCCCGGCATATTTCACCGATCGAGCGACTTCCCTTCACACAATAAACAATTCCACAATGTTCAAAGCCAGCGTTGTGCAATTTCAAAAAATCACTATCCTGAGTAAATATCACTCGTCCCTGGCTACGAGCAAATCTTAATTGCTCCTCATCCGAAGAGGAAATTAAGCCTGACTCAGGAGTGGTTGTAACGTCTATCCTTCTTCGCCTCAACCCATCAGCGATCGCATTGTTGACATTCTCATCCAAGTGAAACCGAATTGTTTCGTGCATCTTGCTGCATCAACTTTTGCTGAACCAAAGACGGTGTTTTTTCTTGCATGTCACGAGCATATTCTTCATCCTTACGAATATGTTGCCTAATTTCCTCAAAATGGTCGTGATAATAGGCTAAAGCAGCATATACATCCGCCAGGGTAATGGTCGGGTATTGTGAAACAATTTCATCTGGCGACAATCCCATTCTTTCGTGCCAGATGACAATATCCTCAACCCGAATGCGATGACCGACAATGCGGGGCTTACCCCCACAGACCCCCGGTGTAATTTCAATATGCTGTGATATGACACTACTCATGTTGTCTACCTTTTATAAACTGGTTTTACAATCATATCTAACAGTTAATGAACTACCCTAACTTGCGCTATCGCTCTTGAGTTAGGGTTTCTAGCTTCACGGGATGCTGCATTACCTTAGTCTTTCGACCACGGTTTTGTCTTACGCTTCCTCCACTAGCAGAGACGGCTGCACCATCCGCCTTTTGTCTTGGTGCGCGTTCGGTTGCTGCTTGAAAAGCAGCAGGGTCGTTTATACCCGAATGGGTGCACCGCAGCATTCTGATTCCTTCTGCCCTAATGTTTCGGCTTGCAGCTTCATCTCTATCATGATGAGCATTACAAGCATTGTTGATACAAGTCCATTCTCTAACAGACAAGTCCATTTTAGGTTGTTGAGTTAGACATTTAGGACAGATATGAGAACTAGGAAAAAATCTGTCAATTTCAATTAGTTTTTTATCTTCTCTATTGAGTTTATAACTGAGGAAATTGACAAACATTCCCCATCCACAATCAGATATAGCTTTGGCTAATTTATGATTACGCACTAATCCCTTTACATTTAGGTTTTCTACCACAATGACTTGGCTTTCGTTAGTCAGTTTTCTGCTTAATTTGTGCAAAAAATCTTGACGGGAATTGCTGATACGTGCGTGAACCTTAGCTACTATTTTTTTGGCTTTTTGTCTGGATTTACTACCGAGTTGTTTACGAGCTAATTTCTTTTGTTTTCTCGCCAAATTTTGCTCGTGCTTTTTAATATGTCTAGGATTAGCATATTTACTTGTCTTAGAGCCATCATGAACAATAGCAAAGTTCTTGATACCAAGATCGATACCTAAAATTTTGTCGCCATTACTAGAAAGAAAACAAGCTTCAATTTCATAAATAATTGAAGCAAAATATCTATCATCACTATCTTTAGTTACAGTAACAGTCTTGATTTTCCCTACATATCTCCGGTCAAATATAGCTTTTACTAGCTTGATTTTCGGTAGATAAATATAGTCTCCTTCGACTCTTACTGATTGAGGAAAACCTACAGACTGTTTTCTCTGCTTAGATTTGAATCTAGGATATTTAGCTCTTTTTTCAAAGAAGTTTATAAAAGCACGAGATAGATTTAGAGTAGTTTGTTGCAAACTTTGAGAATATACATCAGTTTTTAGCCATTCATATTCTTCTTTTAGCTCAGGCAACAAAGCGTTTAAGCCACTACGAGATATACTCTTCCCTGTTTCTTTGTAAGTTTGATTGCAAACATTCAGAGCGTGATTGTACCACCATCTGCAACAACCCATAGCTCTGGCTAGTTGCTGTTTTTGCTCGTCAGTTGGATAGATTCGTATTTTTTGCGCTACTCTAATCATGCTTATCACTATATCATAAAATGATAGAAACGCGCCAAAAAATGCTTGTTTGTTGGTCGCTATCCATCCCCACCGTATAGACGGATGGGGAATTCCGCGACATTTTGTTAAAGCACCAACCCAATGGAGAGGGAGGGGAGAAATTCAAAAGCATTAAGATCGATTTTGAATTTTGAACTCATAATTTTGAATTGAAGCAAAGTGCGATCGCCTTGTATCTTAGAAACAGTGGTAGTGATTATCTCTCAAAGAGAAGTAGCATTTTGGTTAACTCGAAAATTGCATAAGTGTAACTTAAAACCGTGGATGACACTCAAACCCCAACTGAAAACTCCCTTCTTGAATCAAATCAACGACTATCCCAATCCCTGCTGTGGAAACATCAACGCAACTTCTTCAGCGAACAGGGAATCCAAGCCTGGAACACAGGAAAAGTACCCCACTACGCCACCAGCAACCCCTTCATCGCCAACGCCTACGGCAAAGTTATATTTGGCTTCCTGCGCGACTGTAATCTTAACACCCAAACGCCCCTTGACTTGACACAATCGGTTTATATTGTCGAGTTAGGTTCCGGTTCTGGGCGGTTTGCTTATCACTTTCTCAAGCAATTCTTTGACAATTATCGCCAGTCCACCCTGGGAAACATTCCGGTCAAATATATTATGACCGACTTTGCCCAGCAAAACTTGGATTTCTGGCAATCTCATCCCGGCTTGCACCCCTTTGTTAACCAAGGATTACTGGACTTTGCCCAGTTCGATATCGAAAAGGATTCTACCTTAAAACTGGTTCACACCGACGAAACCCTTGACTCATCAAACCTGAAAAATCCTCTGATAGTTATTGCCAACTACTTTTTTGATAGCATTCCCCATGACCTATTCCATATCGACAATGGGGAACTCTACGAAACCCTAGTCACCCTCACCACACCTACCTCTCACCCAGACATCACAGATACAACTCAACTTGACGAGATAGAAATTTCCTATACAGATTCCGCAATTACGGCTGATGGCTACTATGACGATCCTGCCCTGAATGTGGTATTACAGGATTACCAGAGCCGTTTGCAGTCAACCTATCTGCTGTTACCCATCGCAGCTTTGACCTGTTTGAGCAAATTGCGCCAATTGAGTAGCGATCGCCTCTTATTGCTATCAGGGGATAAAGGCTACAGTAATGAAGACAGCTTGGAGGGGCGGGGAATACCAAACCTTACCAAACATCATGGTTGTTTTTCCTTCACAGTTAACCATCATGCAATCGCACAATACACCCAAAACCAAGGCGGTCAAGCCCTGATCCCCAACCATCTGCACCGTAGTCTGGACATGAGTGCCTTTCTCTGGGGACAACCCACCGATGGCTATGTGGAAACATACCAGACCTATGAAACTGCCATCAACCAAGCCAGTCCAGACGACTTTTTTGCCCTGAAAAAAGCCCTCGAACCCCATTTCAATACCCTAACTTTAAAACAAATTCTCGCTTATCTGCGCTTAAGCCGTTGGGACTTCAAAATATTTTTCGGTTGTTTTGACAACTTGATGCAGCAAGTAGAAAGCGCCTCAGAACCATTACGCCGAGAGGTTTTCAACGCCATTCAAAACATCTGGTCAACCTACTACTTCATTGGCGAGGAGCAAGATCTACCGTTGCATCTCTCCATGGTGCTTTATAAGATGGGCTATTATACCGAGGCGATCGCTTTTCTCAACTACTCCCTTCAGTTTTACGGCGATGACCCCAGTATATATTACAATCAAGCGATGTGTTATCATCGGTTGCAATTACCGGAGAAAGCTGCTGAAGTCCTAGACAAAGCCAGAGAAATTTATCCCCAGTTCGATGAAGATTTTGTCGAGGATGTTAGTAAAAGCGCCGAAGCAGCAGAAAATCTATTTACTTATTCCACTTACAGAGAACTTGAAATTAGCCCCGATTTAAATGGATTACAACCTCTCCTCCTACGATTAGATCGGCGAATACAAGAAGCCTACTCTGTTGTGCAAAGCGAGTCAAAACCAGAAGGAGAATCTGTTTTGTCTTGGTGGCAAAAAACTGGGATTTCCTTAGAGGGGACATCAATCCCAATTCGCTCAGATTCCCTCATTGCATGGTTGCAAAAGACTTTTGGTTTATCGGCTTTTGACTTGGAAATTCTAGCGAGCGCTCTTGCCCCAGAACTAGATCGTCAGTATGAAAGGATTTATGTTTATCTCCAAGATGAAATCAGCAGCCAAAAACCCACAGTAGATTTGGTATTAAACTTACTGTGCTCTAACATGACCGAAAAATTATTACGACGCAAACATTTTACGACAAACGCCCCCCTGATTCACCATCGCTTGCTCCACCTCACCTCTGAACCAACCCTGCTTCGATGTCATCTCAACCTTGATTCCCAGGTAATTAGATTACTATTGCAACCACAACCGGGGTTAGATTCCCGCCTCACATCTTGTTGTCAATTGTTAGCACCAACCCAATTATCCCAGAGTTTATATCTCCAGGCGGATATACAGAGACAACTGATCCAGTTAGTAGAGTCAGATTGGCAAAAACAACAACCCCTGCTACTTTATTTTCCAGGTAGCGATCGCATCAGTAAACGCCGCACTGCTGAAAATCTGGCTAATACCCTCAATATTTCCTTGTTAGTCGCCGATTTAGGCAAGATGGTAGAAGATAAAGCTAAATTTGAGCAAAAAATAGAGCTTATATCTAGAGAAGCCTGGTTTTTTCATCATTTACTATATCTGGATAACTTCGATCTTCTTTATCTTCAGGAAAATCAAATGCTCCATCAGGCTTGCATGACATATCTAGCCAAAGAGCAAGGGATTACGATCCTGGGAGGAGTAGAACCCTGGAAACCAACAGCTACAGGAGAAAAAGGTGTGATTATCGTACCCTTTTCAATTCCTGAAGCAAGTCAACGCAGAGATTGTTGGCAAACTCATCTCCAAGCAGCACAAATATCCCTTGAGGAACAAGAATTAGAGCTACTAAGCGATCGCTTTCGCCTAACGCCGGATCAAATTGCTGATGCTATTGCAACTGCTAGCAATAACGCTCGTTGGCAATCTCTGAAAACTGAATCTAATTCTTCTAACGGACAGAGTCTCAACTTGAAAATAAAAGAATCACCTATATCATTTTTAAATCTATGTAGCGCTGCCCGAACTCAATCTATCCTAGATTTAGGAAGTCTTGCTTATAAAATTGAACCCAAATATACCTGGGATGACATCATCCTCCGACCCAATCAACTGAAGCAACTACGCGATCTATGTAAAGAATCAGAATACAAAGATTTAGTCCATCGACAATGGGGCTTTGCCGATAAATTATCTTTAGGAAAAGGATTAAATGCTCTTTTTTCTGGTGCTTCTGGTACAGGAAAAACTATGGCTGCGGAAGTGATTGCCAACCAATTGCAACTCGATCTTTATAAAATTGATTTGTCTCAAATAATTAGTAAATATATCGGTGAAACAGAGAAAAACCTCAATCGAATTTTTACCGCAGCTACTAATTCCAATGCCATTCTCTTGTTTGATGAAGCAGACGCCTTGTTTGGTAAACGTTCTGAAGTTCAAGATGCACGCGATCGCTATGCCAATATTGAAGTAGGCTATCTCTTACAAAAAATGGAAGAATATGAAGGTATTGCCATCCTAACGACGAACTTCCGCGACAATATAGATAAAGCTTTTGAACGGCGACTCCGATTTATTATCAAGTTTCATCTCCCAGATGCCCAGAATCGTTATCTAATTTGGCAGAAAATTTTCCC
>JAAUYH010050950.1_pt1 | contig 12532 bp, 6 predicted proteins | sample 7278061 | NCBI WGS metagenome assembly JAAUYH01 (sample SAMN14350203, study PRJNA611818) | marine sediment metagenome | isolation source: surface marine sediment (0.6m) | place: French Polynesia: Moorea | collected 2018-08
AGTAAGACATAAAAGTTTTACTGATTAAGTTTATAAAATTACAAACTTAGGGAACACTGAAATTAACCTTGAACCTGCAAAGGGTAACGGTAATAAAAAATCTCTCCCAAGGAAATTGAAACGTGATACTGCTACGTGGGTTTACTTATTTGGCGTTAGCTTGCACCGTATTGGGATCGATCGCTGTTCCGAATACTAGTAATGCTGTCGTATCTAAACAGGAACAACAAGGAAAATACCCAGCGGAAAATTCTCAAGAAACAATTTTAGTTGAAAACTATCTTGAAAAATATCTGGAAAACTATAAATCTGTTGGTGTTGACTCCTCTGAGTTAACCCCTGCTTACCCACCAACAACCCCACCACCTGGAGTAAAACCTCTACCAGATCGACGGATATTGGAAAACAATCGTAAAGATGTAGATTATCGGGTTCATGCTTTGCAAAAAGATTATATAGGTAATTTGTGGGTCGGTTCCGGAAGGGGTCTCACGCGCATCGATCCCAATACCGGGGATATTTTAGCCCGTGTCAATTTGCCGAGTGTTGCCATTGGTGCTTTAGCAGAAGATAAAGTGGGACGTATATGGGTAGGAACCTATGCTGGATTAAAACGAGTAGACCCCCGCAGTAGTGAAATTACAGCACAAAATTTATTTTTACCTTCCAAAAGAGTTTTGTCTTTACAACTCGACCGACGGGGTTATTTATGGGTTGGAACTGATAATGGGCTAGCTTTAATTAGTCCCGACGAAGGTTTGATTATGACTACCTTAAAAAAATTACCAGGAGTTAGCGCCAATAGTATGACCCTTGATGCAGATGGTCAGCTTTGGGTTGGAACTTTAGAAGGTCTGGTACGGGTAAATACAGCCAGTGCTTTTGTGATGAAGCATATTAATAATTTACCCGGTACAACCGTACAAGCCCTAGCAATAGATTCCAAAGGTTTAATCTGGGCGGGAATGGCAAACAATTTACTGGTAATCAACCCTAAAAATGGGACTATTCTCAGATCTGTAACTCGGTTGCGGGGTAAAGATGTGAGATCGATCAAGTTTGCTCGAGATGGTAGTGTTTGGGTTGGAACTAGAAATGGTTTACTCAGATTAAATCCCCACAACGGAGCGGTATTAGATCGAGTTGCGGGATTACCATCTAGTCGAGTTATGTCTATTGCACCTGATGTAGGGAATAAGTTATGGGTTGGTACCAGTGAAGGTTTAGCTTGGTTAATGCCAAATATGGAAAGAGCACAACCTCATTTTGCATTTGGTCGGGAGGTTGAGTGATGAGTATTAGTTGGTTGCCAAATATATAAATAATTTTGTTTTCCAAATAGAAGGATAAGACTATAAATCAAAATTTAAATTTCTGCAGAGAATATATAACAAATGGTGGATGACAATTACACATGCAGCAGTAAATATTGCACATGTGACCTCACAGACATCTGATATTTGTGAACATTTTGCAGAACTCTCTTGCAAAGGGGTGAAGTTCCGCAGATAATTAAGTACATCCACTGAATTAATTGCAGTGATGCCCTCCTGTCTTAATCCTGCCTGCAAAAATCCCTCCCACCCCGATGACACTAACTTTTGCAGTCATTGTGGTACCCCACTTTTGCTGCTGAGAAATCGCTATCATCCAATCAAATTAATAGGTGCTGGAGGATTTGGAAGAACTTATCTAGCAGAAGATATTGATAAGCTCAATGAGAAATGTGTTATTAAACAATTTGCCCGTCAGACGCGTGGAACTTATGCCCTGAAAAAGGCAAAAGATTTATTTGAACAAGAAGCTAGACAACTACAAAAATTAGGAGAGTACCCACAAATACCAAGATTGCTTGCCTATTTTGAAGATAATTCTTGTCTATATATTGTACAAGAGTTTATCGATGGGGAAAACTTACTTTCTGAATTAAAGCAGGAAGGAATTTTTAGCGAGGAAAAAATTAGAGATTTACTACGGGATCTCTTAAATGTTCTCCAAGTAGTTCACGAACATAAAATTGTTCATCGGGATATTAAGCCAGATAATATAGTTCGTCGTTCTAGCGATCGCAAACTGGTGCTGATAGATTTTGGTGCTTCTAAGCAATTAATGACAACAGTGATGCCTGAACATGGAACAGCGATCGGATCTATGGGTTATGTTCCGATGGAACAGATAGAAGCTGGTGAAGCTTATCCAGCAAGCGACTTGTACAGTTTGGGTGCGACTTGTTTTCATCTTTTAAGTGGAATTTTACCTTGGGAAGCTTGGAAGAGAGAAGGTTATAACTGGGTAAAATGTTGGCGGAAATATTTACAACAACCCTTAAGTGAAGAGTTGGGATTATTTATTGATAAGTTGCTCCAGCAAAACTACAAACAGCGCTATCAATCAGCCGAAATTGCTCTACAGGAATTAATTAAGCTCCCATTTAACTCCAGTCAACCAGGGAAATTTTTCTTTACAGGAAATCAACCTTACTTGTCTCAAGAATCCGTAACTCGTACCCTTGAACCTTCACGTGTCAATTCAAACTCGGTAAGTTCCAAGCCAGTTAATTCAAATTCCATTAATTCAAACTCGATAAATTCGCCGTCATTACAAACAGGAATCCCTACTCGGGAAATTATTTCTCCAAGCAACTTTCAAGGTATGCTTTCATCATCACTTTTGGAAGCACCTGCGGCTATACCAAGCAGCGATAATTTACAATCCCTTCATTCCCTTCCCTTACCCAAACAGAGTAGTAAAGTTAAACAAGGACTGACTGTGGTTGGGATTTTTATACTCTTGAGTCTGGGAATATATGGTATTTGGAGCAAGAGCGAAGAAACTTCTCCTTCCGTACAAAAAGCTGAAACAACACTATCTTCAACCATACCTTCAGAGGAAATAGTTCTAGTCAAAACTCTTACCGGACATGATAGTCGTGTCAAATCGATGGTAATTAGTCCAGATGGTGAAACATTAATCAGTGCTAGTACTGACAAGACTATCCACATCTGGCACCTACCTACAGGTAAACTAAAAAATACAATTGCCAATCGTAATAGTCATGTGAAATCCATAGCAATCAGCCCTGACGGTAATACTTTGGTCAGCGCTCATGATGACAATACAATTGATATTTGGTATTTACCTACTGGTCAGTTAGTAACAAGTCTCAATGGTCACAATAGTGATATCTTTTCCGTTGTTATTAGTGAAGATGGTAAGACTTTAGCAAGTGGAAGTGAAAATGATATCAAAGTTTGGGAACTAGCAACGGGAAAGTTACAAACTACACTTAAAGGACATTTTTCTCCTCTAAAATCAATAGCGCTGAGTCCGGATGGTCAAACTATAGTGAGCGCTAGTGAAAATAAAATCAAAGTTTGGGATTTGTCAACAGGAGAGTTAAAAACTACTATTCCTCAAGAAGCTGGAATCTATTCTTTAGCGATCACCCCGGATAATACAACTTTGATAAGTGTTGATTTCAATGGTCATATTCATCGTTGGAAGCTAGAAACAGGCGACCTCAAACATACTCTTGCAGACCGAAGAGATACTGTATTATCAGTATTTATTAGCCAGGATGGTAATACCCTGGTTACTGGAAGTCCCAATAGCCAAATTAAGATTCGGAATTTACAGACAGGAGACTTGAGAACTATCTCCACAGAGCATCCCGATGATGTAAAATCTGTGGCAATCACTCCTGATGGTAAAACTTTGATTAGTGGAAACAAAGATGAAACTATCAAAATTTGGCGAATACCCTAGTGCTTTGTCCCATTAATTTTGATAGGTTGTAGAGACGTTGCATGCAACGTCTCTACAGGATTTTTAGGAAAACGAATCCGTCATATTTAATGGGACAGACCACTAGGACATTTCTTCAGAGTAATTGTCTACCAAAGATTTGAGAATTCATTTCATTGAACTTTGAATTTTTATAAAATTTACCAAGGATTAGTGCATCTCAAGTATTTTAATATACTTGTGCCTGTTAGTTAATTCCTTTAGATGCAACTATATCTCGCTCTCATATATCTCCTTCTTATTTTCTATATTTAATTTATTTCGGTTCTCAAAAAGAGTATTATATTTGACTTGACAAAGAAGATATATTTTTAGTGAAACAACAAAGAATTGTCGCTAATATAGATGAATTAGAATATTTGATGAGAACTTTATCTTCTCCTAAACTTTGTTCCTTTTAAACATTTAGAATATTTCAAAATGCTTAGTAATTTCTTATGGATAAATAACTTGGATAAAGAAAATCCTGAGAAAATTACGAAAAATAAATTAAAAATAATAAATCTTGGGAAACAATTTTTTTATAAACGTATATTTCTTTTAGTCCACTTAATGATTTATATTGGGCGAGAGAGTGGTTGTATGTACCGTTAGGGTTTAAATATGTAAATAAGTGCCACGCTGCTTTTATAAAGCCATAATTTAACACCGTTATGGGTAAAACGCGGGAGATTTATTTTTATTTAAAGTTAAAATTAGTCGTTTACCGCCTAATTGCAACCATTTAAGTGTAATTAAGATTAAACTGAAAAGTCTTCCTCAGGAAAAACTTTTAGCTTCTTTCATAAGCAATCATGTCTAAGGTTCTCGTATCAGATTCGATCGATCGGGCTGGGATTGATATTCTGTCCCAAGTCGCAACTGTCGATGTAAAACTAGGTCTAAAGCCAGAAGAATTAATCAAGATTATTGGTGAATATGATGCACTGATGATTCGTTCTGGGACCCGCGTTACTCAAGAAGTAATTGAAGCAGGGGCGCATTTAAAGATTATCGGTCGCGCTGGTGTGGGTGTTGATAATGTAGATGTACCTGCAGCAACCCGTCAAGGAATAGTTGTTGTTAATTCTCCTGAAGGTAATACAATTGCTGCAGCCGAACATGCTGTTGCAATGATGTTATCTTTATCCCGCCATATTCCAGACGCAAATGCTTCAGTGAAAAAAGGAGAGTGGGATCGTAAAACTTTTGTTGGTGCGGAAGTTTATAAAAAAACTTTAGGTATCGTTGGTTTGGGTAAGATTGGTTCCCATGTTGCTGCAGTTGCAAAAGCGATGGGAATGAAGTTACTTGCATTCGATCCCTTTATTTCTCGGGAAAGAGCAGAACAAATTGGCTGTCAACTAGTAGATTTAGATTTGTTAGTGCAGCAAGCTGATTATATTACTCTGCATATTCCTAAAACCCCAGAGACAACTCACCTCATTAACAGCGAAATGCTGAAAAAAATGAAGCCCACTACCCGAATTATTAACTGTGCTCGTGGTGGGATCATTGATGAGGAAGCTCTAGCTGTTGCCATCAAAGAAGGTACAATTGCAGGAGCAGCATTGGATGTTTATGAGTCCGAGCCATTAAAGGAATCTCCTTTAAAATCTTTAGGGAAAGAAATGGTGCTGACTCCTCACTTGGGTGCTTCAACTACAGAAGCACAGGTGAATGTGGCGGTTGATGTTGCGGAACAAATTCGGGATGTATTGTTAGGACTTCCTGCACGTTCTGCGGTGAATATTCCCGGTTTGAGTCCGGATATCTTAGAAGAACTCAAGCCTTATATGCAGTTGTCAGAAACTTTGGGGAATTTGGTCGGACAATTAGCAGGTGGAAGGGTAGAACTGCTTAATGTCAGCCTCCAAGGTGAATTAGCAACTAATAGAAGTCAACCTTTAGTTGTTGCTGCTCTCAAGGGTTTACTTTTCCAAGCGTTGCGCGAACGGGTCAATTATGTAAACGCCAGTATTGAAGCGAAGGAGCGCGGGATCCGTGTAATAGAAACTCGAGATGCTTCAATAAAGGATTATGCTGGTTCTTTACATTTGGAAGCCACTGGTAATTTAGGAACCCACTCAGTAACTGGTGCTTTATTAGGTGATGGAGAAATTCGGGTGACAAATATTGATGGTTTCCCGATCAACGTTCCCCCTAGTCATCATATGCTGTTTACCGTACACCGCGATATGCCAGGGATTATCGGTAAAATTGGTTCCTTGCTGGGAAGTTTTAACGTGAATATTGCCAGTATGCAGGTGGGACGTAAAATCGTACGCGGGGATGCTGTAATGGTTCTCAGTTTAGACGACCCTTTACCTGAAGGCATTTTAGCTGAGATTATTAAAGTACCCGGTATTCGCGATGCATATACTGTGACATTGTAATATTTGTCTTATGGGATTTTAAAGCCGTTCGGATCTCGAGCGGCTTGGTAATGGGTAATGGGTAATGGGTAATAGTGTGAGTTTGTTGTTTCAGAAAAACTGTCTACAAAAACAATTGATAACCAAGCGGTTCTTACACCAATTACGAAATACCAATTACTAATTACCAGTTTTTAAACATACCAGGACTTACGCAACGTTAGCATAGTGTGTCCGTAGGACATAGATTTGTCATTGCGACCGAAACACAGTGTAGGGAAGCAATCTCAGAGTTCTTGGGATTACGTCGCTATCGCTCGTAATGACGCAATTACGTTAATTTTGCGTAAGTCCTACATACAATAAGTTTTGCAAATAATAATATATTACAAAACGATACAAAAAATAATACAAAAATTAAAATTAAGAATTCTAACAGATGCAGATTAATCAAGGTTTGCATAAGCTAATAGTAGACTGACCTAGATCGTTGAATTCTTGGAAGTAAAAGGAGCGCGATCGCGCATGAGTCAATTAAAGGTTGCGGCAATTGTTGGGGTAGGTAAGGGGCTAGGAAACGCCATCGCTCATCGGTTTGCACGCGAAGGCTTTAGTGTGGGTTTAATTGCCAGAAATGCAAAAACGCTGGCTAATATTCAATCTGATTTGGAAAATTTTGGTAGTAAGGCATTGTCTGTGACTGCTGATGTCACAGATCCTGTGTCCCTTGCTGCAGCTTTGGATCTAATAAAATTAGAATTAGCTCCACCGGATATTTTAGTGTATAATGCCGGCATATTTAAGGTTAATGGCATTTTAGAACTGTCGCCAGAAGAGTTTGAGTATTGCTGGAAAGTTAATTGTTTTGGTGCTTTTGTCGCAACACAGCAGGTTTTACCAGCAATGCAGGAGCGTGGAAAAGGTACGATTCTTTTAACTGGTGCTACTGCATCCCTTAGGGGTTCGGCTCGATTTTCTGCCTTGGCTGTGGGTAAGTTTGGATTGCGGGCGTTAGCGCAGTCATTAGCAAGAGAGTTTGGAAATCAGGGTATTCATGTGGCTCATATTGTCATTGATGGTATGATAAATACCCCTAATATTCGGGAACTATTCCCACAGGTAGAAGAGGATAACCTTCTCTCGCCTGATGCGATCGCTGAAACTTACTGGCATCTTTATAAGCAGGATCCTAGTGCTTGGACTTTAGAAATGGATATACGTCCTGCAGTGGAGAAGTTTTAACTCTATGGTTTTGATTCCATAGGTTTTAACTTGATAGCTTCTAATTTGATAGCTTCTAACTTCATAAGTTCAAATTTCATAGGTCTGAACTCTATAACGTAAGATGCTTCTTCCTCAATCTGAAGCTCTTAAAAATACCACGTGTAAACCCCTAAGTAAGAATGATAAAAAATTAAAAATGTGAAGTTACTGTTAAGAAAATAAATATCCGTACTTATTCTATTTGCTTTTCTATTGCTGTAAATGATTGAAATCTGGGGCTTTTCTGGATATTTCGACACATAAAGTAGTTCCAGATCGGAAGTAAACTTCATATCAGTTTAACTTGATTCGGGTATTAGGATTTGTAATTAGTAAATTTACAACGATCTTCTTGGCAAAAATCACATCACCGTTTACGCAATTGCCAGGACAGTTTTTACAAACAAATATTCAGAGAAATCAACTCTTTAAAGCTGTATGAAACAAGACTTTAAATCCCTGAAACAGTAAAAAAATCTCGATAATAGTTTATTTTTTCGGGGTTTGCACTGAGGCTAAATATGATACACACCTGAAAGAATGAGTTGTTTTATATACAGATTTTCATAATATTATCAGCAAAAACCGATTGTGACAGTCCTGTGTTCGGACTGCGGGTTGTATGACCCTCTATCCCTCTCGGGTAGAATTCGGAAATTGTCTTTTTAGAAGATTGTCCATTTTGGTGGCCTTAGATGACAAACATCATGCATCAGATGACAAACATCACCCAACGACCATGGTATGAAGCTGCTATTTTGTCAGCACCATACAAACCTTCTTCAAAAAATTTTGAGAAGTGGGTGCTTGCAGCAACTATCATCGGTTCGAGTATGGCGATGATGGATGTTACTGTCGTTAACGTAGCGCTGCCAATATTACAAAATGTATTGGACGGTACGGCAGCTGAAATGCAGTGGGTGGTTGAGTCTTACTCATTGTTTCTTTCTGCTTTAATTTTGGTCGGTGGTTCTTTGAGCGACCGTTTTGGTAGACGAAAGATTTACGCTGCTGGCGTAATTCTATTTGCCTTGGCTTCGGCTTGGTGTGGTTTATCATCAACCGTAAACCAACTAATCATTGCTCGTGCAGTTCAAGGTATTGGTGGTGCACTTTTGGTTCCTGGTAGTTTGGCAATTATCAGTGCTGTTTTTGAAGGCGAAAAACGAAGTAAAGCCATTGGAACTTGGGCAGGTTTTACAGCTATTACTTCAGCTTTAGGAACCGTTTTAGGTGGCTGGTTAGTAGAAGAATGTTCCTGGCGATGGATATTTTTTCTCAACCTACCTTTAGCTGTAGTTGTTCTGGGTATTTCATTGCTATATATGCCAGAAAGTTTTGGTGAAGATTCTCCTAAGCTTGACTGGTGGGGAACCCTTTTAGCAACTTTAGGTTTGGGGACACTGGTTTACGGATTAATTGAATCGTGTAATTTAAGTCTTACCCATCCCTTGGTCGTTACCTGTTTAGTTGTAGGCACACTGATTATGTGTGCTTTTATTTTAGTTGAGGCTAAAAGTTCTTCTCCAATGATGCCGCTAAATTTGTTTAAATCTAAAACATTTAGTGGTGCTAATTTACTTACTTTGTTACTCTACTCCGCCTTGGGAGGAGTGTTTTATTTGGTTCCCTTCGATTTAATCCAGATTCAACACTATTCTGCTACTGCAGCTGGCGCGGCTTTTCTACCTTATATTCTGATAATGTTCTTTCTTTCAGAGTGGTCGGGGTCTTTAATGTGTCGCTACGGAGCAAGGTTACCTTTAACTCTTGGTCCATTGTTGACCGCTGTTGGTTTTGCTCTGTTCATCATACCGGGCATTGGTGGTAGTTACTGGACTACATTTTTCCCAGGAATTATTGTTTTAGGTTTTGGAATGACAATCAGTGCTGCACCTTTAACAACAACTGTGATGAGTGCAGTTAATCAGCGTCAAGCTGGTATTGCTTCAGGAATTAATAATGCGATTTCTCGAACTGCGGGATTAATAGCGATCGCAGTGTTTAATATTTTCCTGTTCAATGCTTTCAATTACAATCTGGATCGGTATTTGGCAAAATTGAATATACCTTTATCAGTAATAGAGCAGCTATCGGAACAAAGATTTAAGCTAGCAGGTGCTGAAATCCCAGCAAATGTTACTGAAGAGATGAGAAGAACGCTTCAAGAAGCAATCACTTTTTCGTTTGTAGATGGTTTTCGTTTGGTAATGTTCATTGCGGCGGTTTTAGCCTTTGCAAGTGCAGTAGTTGCTTTCCTCACAATCAAAAACAGACCGGAGGTTTCTGAAGAACCTTCTTCTGACGCTAGTAAGCAGCAATATATAGTATTGGCACATCATTAAGATTACAAAAAATAGCCTTAGGCTAAAAAAGAGGGGCAATCGGTAGCTATCGATATAAATTGATTAAAATATCTATATTAGGGAAGTCGGGTAAACATTAATATTTTCGTTAGACAATATAAATATATTTTCTAGGGGTGCAGTATTGTCATTACTGTGCCCCTTCAGAATGTTTATTCCGATCTGGTGGGCTTGGATTGGAACTACCTTCTATGCTAATCGTTTTGATACTGACGACATTAGCAATCGTTTGCTCACGGGTTTGCAAATGTTAGCAATAGCAGCACTTGCGGTCAATGTCCATGGAGGTTTAGGGGGAAATTCTGCCGGTTTTGCTTTGGCTTATGCTGTTAGTAGATTTATTCTTGTTTTCCAATATTTGCGCGTTATCAAACATATTCCCCAAGCGCGGAAATTTGCAATCCATCATGCAACCGGTTTTGCAACCGCAGCGATATTATGGTTCATCTCTGCATTTATTCTTATTCCTTTACGGTTTATCTTTTGGGGATTGGGATTAGCTGTAGATTTTGCAACCCCAATCTCAGCTAAACGTCATCAAACAAACTTACTTCCCCACCCAGAACATTTACCAGAAAGGTTTGGGCTATTTACAATAATCGTTCTAGGTGAAGCTATTATTGCTGTTGTTAATGGTGTATCGGAAAAACATTGGGATATAGGGAGTGCAATATCGGCTGTATTTGGTTTTATTATTGCCTTTGGTTTGTGGTGGGTTTATTTTGAAAATGTTGCAGGTTCGGCTTTAAGAAATGCTGGAAAGCAAGGCAAATTAGGTATTTTTCAAGTCTGGTTGTTTGGACATTTACCTTTAGTTATTGGTCTGACAGCTACCGGAGTTGGGGTACAAGGTGTAGTTCTAAGTGATGCAAGTCTTGCTTTACCAACCCCCGAACGTTGGCTGATTTGTGGTGCTGTAGCACTTTGTTTGCTTGGTTTGTCTATTCTCCACATTACGGGTTTAATATTTCCTTGCAAAGTTAGAGCTAGATATCGATTGGGTACAGCTGCTGTATTATTGGTTATTGCAGTAGCAGGTGTAAATTTTACTCCAGTAGTAATAGTAGGGTCGGTGGCTTTAGCTGTAGTATTCCAAGTGCTGCAAGATTTGTACCAAAGTGGTGAGTTTAGCTCTTGATGGGGATTGGGGATTGGCGACTGGCGACTGGGGAATGTGAGTAAAAATATTCATGTATATCAGTGGGTGTTAATGCTGTAAATGAAGCCGAATTTAGAGAAATACAGTATAATTTATAGCTTCAATATTAAATTAGACTGTCTCAAATTTAATATCTTGATTGATACTTGCAAAAATTACACGCATAAGACATGTATAAATACTCATATCTTGAACAGCAAAACCTCAAATGGTTTCCAAACGATACTTCTCGTGGAACACTTCTGACTATAGAGGTTCAATCTGGTCAAATACGTGGTCTTAAAAAAGCAAAAATCGATTTTAATTATCCAATTACAGCCATCGCCGGACGTAATGGTTCTTGTAAAACTACAGTTCTTGCTCTAGCAGCATGTGCTTTTCACAATAATGAAAATGGATTTAAATTGGCTGGGAGAAAACACTCCTACTATACTTTCTCAGATTTTTTTATACAAACAAGAGATGAAGTAGAACCTGGTGGAATATCAATCGCATACCAGATTCTTCACAATGAGTGGAAAGTTACAAAAGATAATCCTAACAATACTGGACCTCGTTGGCAGGTACGTAATAAAAAGTATGGAGGTCGATGGAATAATTATGATTCAAGGATTCGACGTACTGTTGTATTTCTTGGTGTTGAGCGTATAGTTCCCCATTCGGAAAAAAGTGTATCTAAAAGCTATCGAGGTAAGTTTAAGACAGCAGCAGCAAATGGCTGGGAAGATAGTGTCCGTCAAACCGTGGGAAAAGTTCTTGGTACAGATTATACCAGTTTCAGCTATAAACGACACTCAAAATATCGAATGCCAATCGTAGCAAAAAAAGATCAGAATACTTATTCTGGTTTTAATATGGGAGCAGGAGAGTACTCTTTGTTTGAGTTATTTTCCATTATTCATGAGTGCCCTGATGGCTCTTTGATTTTAATTGACGAAATAGAGCTTGGTCTTCATGAAAAAGCACAAGAAAGCTTTATTAAAGAATTAAATGAAATATGTGCGGAACGTAAGTTTCAAGTTATTTGTACAACTCATTCTTCTCGTATTCTTGAGTCTTTACCACCAGAAGGTAGGATTTTCCTAGAACGTGTTGGTAGTAACACTACAATAATACCCGAAATTTCACCAGCTTATGCAACAGGAAAACTATCAGGTCGTCCAAATGTTGAACTAGACATTCTAGTAGAAGATGATGCTGCTAAATTAATAATTGAAACAGTTTTAGATAAGGAACTCCGCTTACGTACAAAGGTATTACCTATTGGCTCAGCAGCAGCAGTTATGAGACATCTTGCCGCCAAATATAAAGAAATTAAGCACAAAAATAATTCAATCAAAGTTTGCGTACTTCTTGATGGTGATAAGTCATCAAATGAATCAGAGCAAATAAATCAATTTTTAAAAGCCCTTGAAACTACTACTGAACAAGAAGATGCTAAAATTTGGGTGGAAAAACGCCTGATGTTTCTACCGGGTAATGAATGGCCTGAATCGTGGGTTGTTAATCCTAATAACAAAGAGCCATTTTATGAAAGATTTGAGCGAGTATTACATATGTCAAGTGCAGAAGTAGATGTAATATTA
>JAAUYH010194801.1_pt1 | contig 12532 bp, 10 predicted proteins | sample 7278061 | NCBI WGS metagenome assembly JAAUYH01 (sample SAMN14350203, study PRJNA611818) | marine sediment metagenome | isolation source: surface marine sediment (0.6m) | place: French Polynesia: Moorea | collected 2018-08
CTCTGAAATATCGAACATGGTCTTACATTCCTGAAAGTGCTAGAGCTTTTGATAGCTCTAACTTTGGAATGCGAGACCTTTTCTTCTTAATTAGTTGCACATCACGTTACTGGATACTGACACGAACATCATTGAATTTTGCGATGTCTCTGTCGGCTCAACAAGGGGCCAACCATGATCCCCATTGAGATCAGGACCAGCGACCAGCCTATTCCTAACATCCAGGCTGGATAGCCTTCATAAGGGGTGCGAATATCCGTAATAAATTGGGCCGCCAAGAGTGCAGTGAGGGAAATCGGCGCAATAAACTTCACTGATATTGACCACCACGGCCCGATGCGCCAATCACTCACAGTATTGATGTATCGTCGTAAAGACTCGGCTCCGTAGACCCAACCGCCCAAAACTGACTGGGCAATGGCGATCAGCATCAGGTTATAGTGGGTGACGAAATGATCGGTGATGTCTAAAAAGTAGAGCCCCGCTTGGGTCGTGTAAATGATGCCCAAAATGAGACCAGTCAAACAAATCCAGATAGACACTCGCTCAATTCGCCAATGGGGATAGCGATCAATCAGCACTGTGTTCACGGCTTCAACTAGCGAAAAGGCGCTATCAATACCGAGAGAGAGCAGCATCAAGAAGAATAGGGCGCTAAACAACCCAGGTAGGGGCATGAGACTCAGGGCCTGTGGGAACACGACAAACGCTAATCCCGGGCCAGAGGCCGCCAGCTCTGTAATCGGGGTGGTGGTGCGCCAGGCCATGTAGCCCAGTACGCCGAACACCACAAATCCTGAGAATAAACTGATGGCGCTATTGGTGAGGGCTGTGGCCCAAGTATCTCGGGCGATATCATTATCAGGAGCCTTGTAGCTGGTGTAAGCCACCATAATGCCCATCGCCAGGGAGAGGGTGAAAAAGATTTGGGAAAAGGCTGCTGACCAAACTTCAGGGTCAGCCAGGATGCTCCAGATTGGGGTTAGATAAAGCCGCCAACCTGCTAGGAAACCGGGCAGGGTGATAGCTCTCACCAACAACACACCGAGCAGGATAATCGGCAATGGCACACTATAGAGAACCACCTTCCCTTCGCTCTGCACACCCCGCCATACGCAGAAATAAATTATCGCCCACACCGCCGCTAAGGCCAGCAAAATGGGAAGATTGATCCTGCCGATCTGTCCTACTCCATCGCTAAGGTGCAGAACTGAGTCAAAAAAGTATTGCTCGGCGTTGTCTGACCAGCTCAGCCGAAACGCATTGAAAAAGTAAATCAGCGTCCAGGCCATGACCACGGCATAGTAGGCAATAATCATAAAACCTGTCAGAATAGCCGCCAGCCCAAATCCTTGAAAGCTGGGATGGAGCCGTTTGAAGGCTCCGGCTACTCCCTGCTGGGTTTTTTGACCGATGGCGAACTCCAGCATGAGTAGCGGCATACCCACCAGTAGCAATGCTGTCAGATAGGGAATTAAAAAGGCGCCGCCGCCATATTTACCGGCCAGATAGGGAAACCGCCAAACATTTCCCAAGCCAACGGCTGAGCCGATCGCGGCTAGGACAAAGACGGTTCTAGAAGACCATCGTTGACGTGTCATGAAATCATTCTCCTTTGATGAAGAGGTTGAGTTTTTCATGGATGCTCCACAATTAAATATGACTGGTCGTCTTAAAATAAAGCAAAAGAACATTGCTGGCTGATAGAAACGATTCACCACGCCTTCCCAGATCAGCAATGACGGGTTGTCTCTACAGCAGAAACACTTTGTCTTGAAAATTTCAAGTCCCCTGTCTAGAAGTTTTTAGCACTGGTCAGCATTTAGATTACGCTGCCTATGGTTTGGGCTGACAAGTGGGACAGTAATAGTATCGTCGCCCTCCCGTTATGTCTTTGATAATCGGCGCGCCGCATTGATAGCATGGCTTTGAGGCGCGGCTAAACACAGAGAATCGATACTTAGACCGGGTTAAACCCTGTTCCTTCAACATCGCCGCCCGCTCCAAGTCATTGGTGATCCCGCCTGTTTCATAGGATTGTCGAGGCAGGGCGATCGCCATTTTCGCTAGCGCTTCAATTTGTTCTGGGGTGCAGTCCAATGGACGCAGGGAGGGATGAACCGCGGCGGCGAATAGAATTTCACTCCGCAAATAGTTTCCCAACCCGGACAAGAACCGCTGATCCAGCAATAGGGTGGTTAAACGGCGACGATAAAACGCCTTTTCCATAAACCGTTGGGCTACTTGCTCGATCGTCGTTTTGGGATTCAACACATCGGGGCCTATTCGACTGAGAAATGGGTGTGATTCCAGATCAGCATCATGGAGCACCTCAATATCAGATGCGCTGTAAAGAAGGGCGGATTTCTTTTGGGTGTGAATAGCGAGACGCAGTTGACGGTTGGTTTTGGGAAAGGACCGGGCTTTGCGAATCATCCACACGCCATACAGTTGATTATGACTGTAGATATTGAGTTGATTGTCAAATCGAATCAGCAGCGCTTTGCCGCGGGGTTCTATGGCGATCGCGGTAGCGGCGGCGAGGGTTTCCTCGAAAGACTTGAGATGGTCGAAGGCAAAAAATACGTCGGTTATGGGCTGGTGCGCGATCGCCGATGCGATCGCATCGGCGGAACGCTTAATCTCAGGTCCTTCAGGCATATAGAATCATCATCACTCAATCCAACAGTACCAAACCTTTTGGCATGGGAAAACTCACATTTAGAAATCGGGGATCTGCGGATAAATAAAATCCCATCTACCCATCCACCCATCCACCCATCCACTGCCTTTTAACAGGACTTTATTTTCACACAACTCCCTAATAATCTGGCCACCCCCTCAGGCTGCAAGAGGCTTTTTGTCCTCTACAACCAGTGACAACTCATGGGTGTCAATGTTGTAAACGTAGCCATAGATATTGACCTGTTGCGGTGTCCCCTTTGACTCTCTCACCAGACGGACGTCATGCTCCAATGAGGTTGCAAAGTCGCTAATAGAGACGCTTTCACGTTCATAGAGGGTGGAAATGTCCGTATCGTGTTCATGCTGGTAGGCGTCAATGATGCCGTCAGCTGTGAACGAGGTGGCGCCGCAATGGGTGTGATGGACGATGACAATATTCTGAATGCCGAATAGGTGTTGCGCCGTCGTAATCGACCGGAGCGCATCGATCGCTCGACCGCCCGCGACAATCACCTCGAAAAGGGTTGTGGTTGAGGCGATCTTATTTCCTTGCGCATCAGTAACGATTTCACCGGGATAGACTTCTCCAAACTCCTTAGCGACAGCTTCCGGAATGTTAGCCGCGCGGGGATCGTAGCAGTAGATCACAACTGTCCTCAAGGGAACCGCCTTGGCGAACTCCTGACGCACTGTCGGTTCATGGTAGTCCGGTTGTTTCGAAAACACGTAAGCATCAAAGTCTTGCGTAGATAGAGTCTTAGATAGAGTCATTGTGCAGCTCCTTTCAGATAAGGTTGATCTCGTTCAGAGGGAAAGTTCTGTTGTAGGAAACGTGACAGCCATTGGATGAGGTCTAAGCAGCGACCATTTTACCGTCGTCCTTCGGATCAGGCTGACCTGCTTTAATGACAATGTGAAGACGCTCGTCCACTTCGTATACCCTGACCCACTCCAAATCTCCCCGCCGCCTAAGTAGGCCGGAATGTGGCGATCGCGCCTTTATTTTGTACGCCACCTTCGTCATGCGGCAGGCTTGTCCGCCATAGCGATATAGATATTCAGTAGAGCCTTCAATCACCCAACGGCCCTGATACAACTTCCAAAATTGGCCGTCATGCTCATAGATATCGAAGGTCATCTCATGGCCTCCTTCACCTTGAAGATGCCAAGGGCTACTTTCAATCTTTTTCCAGTCGGCGATCTTGCTGCCGTCCACGAATTCTTCACCGGGAATCCGCCATCGCAGTGTATTTTTCACGATTCCTCCTAAATGAATAATATACGACTGGTCGTCTTAAAACTAGGAATCAGAATCTAGGAGCCAGAATTCAGAATTCTCTCCGGAGGCTGCCTAGTTTGAGCTACCGCCTCTAAAGACGCTTAAGATAACCGTTCAACAGCATGTTCAGCTGTCGTATCGGCTCTATGGACTGCTCCACCTGCATTCTCACTAAAGCGCCTTCATAGGCGTTGACGAGAAAGTCGGCGAGTTCTTCGGCAGAAATGTCGTTTCGAATCGAGCGTTGGGTTTGGCCTCGTTTGAGGGCGCGAAGAAATTGCTGTTTCATCCCCTGAAATCCCTCAAGCATGGCCTGCTGACACAGCTCACTGCTACTCCCTAGCTCAGCGCCCAAATTGCCAATAATGCAACCGGCTTTCACCTCCTGATGCCGTTGCATCTCTTGTTCAAAAAATTGCTTGAGTGCGATGAGGGCGTTGTCTTCGGAGCCATTCAGCCAAGTGGCCATATTCGTAACGACCTCCTTGGAATAATGTCGAATCACCTCAGCGCCAAATTGCTCCTTGCTTTCAAAGTAGTTATAGAAAGAGCCTTTTGGCACCTTGACTTGATCGACAACTTCTTTGATGCCGGTACCGTGATAGCCCTGGGTAATGAACAATTTAAGTCCTTGGTCCAAGAGCTTTTCGCGGATATCTTCATTGCGCTTTGGTCTAGCCATATAAATAATATATGACCAGTCGTCTTAAAATGTCAAGTAAGCAAGCTTCAGTCGCCGCTCAATCACAGCCTAATAAAAAATTCATCAGTATTTGATTACGCTCGGCTTGTTTACTGGTTGCTGTTTCCTCTTTAGAAAACCGTTCTCGAAGTTCTTGGCTTTTTGCTAGTTCTTCTGCTTGCTTATTCTTCAAGTAAGTGAAGCCTCTTGCCAGCGGGAAGCTTTCAAATTCCGCTGGAACCTTCATCCCTTGTTGTTCCATGAGTTCTTGATCCACATATATAGGACGGAGCATTTGCAATGCTAGAGCGATCGCATCACTGGGACGTGCATCTACTTGCCGAATGTGATCTCCGCAACGCAGCGAAACACTTGCGCAGTAAGTATATTCTCGAATTGCTTCAATCTGTACTGACTCTAATTCAATACTTGCAGCATTTAGCAGGTTTGCCATTAATTGGAATGTCATTGGTCTAGGAAGAGAAGTTTCATTAAGGCTTTGACCAATCGTCTCTCCAGACCAGATGCCTACCCAAATCGGCAGAAATTGACGTTCTTTTTCATCCCACAGCACCGCAACATAACTGGTTGGGTTATCCTGCTCAGGATAAGGTACTATATCTGCAATCTTAACTTGGATCATGGCGTCATTCCTTTGCGGTTTCAACGCATTTGCGTTGGTTTTCATGTAAAGCGGCGACAATTGTTCCTTAAGTTGTTTTCTGGCTTTGTGTAAACGCCCCTTGACGGCGGTAATGGAGATACCCAAAAAGTTTGCAATCTCGTTTAAAGTTAATTGTTCAAAATAGAACAACCGAGTTGCCGTGCGATTTTTAGGGGATAAAGCATTAACGGCCTCCAAAACTAAGCCGTAGAGTTCTTGCTCTTCAGCAACTGTCATGGGATCCGGGGAGGTGGCTATAAAAGGATTGATATCCACTTGTAATCCGCCCATTGTTTCTTCAAACGATAGGAGAGTCACTTTCCGATTCCGATGGCGAAGGTAGCTGCGACAAACATTCAGAACAATCCCACAGAGCCAGGACTGGAAGTGATTGACCTCTCGCAGCCGATCTAGTGACAGATAAGCCTGCAAAAAAGCTTCCTGGACCAAATCCTGAGCAATGTCAGTTTGAACAACTATGCTCCGAGCAAAGCGAAATGCAAGAGGTTGATAGCGTTCGATTAGGCGGCTAAAGGCTGCCTTATCTCCACAACGAGCTAAAGCCACAAGTTCAGCATCTGTTCTTTGAACCACAACTTCGATCGACCGCTAAAGGTATGTTCATCTGTCAGTGTCAAAAACTGACTAAAAGGTTACTCTTTATCTGAAGTTTTTTATCAAGGCGAACATCCACAATATTCAAAGGGTGCTGATCCACAGTACCCCTGGCAGTGTAAAAAAGCTGAGCAACGTCGACAGCACAATCGTTCTAGCCACGCGCACCGCATCTCCCCCCAACTCCGTCACCCAAATCAGAGAATTCACCGCTACGGGCATCGCGGACTGCACCATCGCCACCTGCAAATCCAGTCCCTCTAACCCCAACAATCGCCCCGTTCCATAGGCCAGTAACGGCGATACCAACAGCCGAATCCCAGCCCCAAACAATTCATAGCGCCCAAACACAAACTGAGTCCGCGACAACTGTACACCCAGCGTCAGCAGCGCCATCGGAGTCGCCCCACCGCCGAGCAACACCACTCCGCCAGAATCGACTGGGGCAGCAACATCCCACCCGATGATTGGATCGCCAACCCCGCCAACGCCGACCACAATATCGGCTGTCGCAGGGTAAAGACGACGCCAGTCCTGATTCCCGTCCCCTTCAGCACAATGGGAAACAGGCTAGTCACCAAGAGATTCACCCCCACCAGATACAACGTTGCCCGCTCTAGCCCCGCCTGCCCTAACGAAAACAAGACAAATGGCAATCCCATATTACCAACATTGGCGAATAAAACGATCGCGATCAACCCCTTGCGCTCATTCAGCGAAAATTTGAGGCTGCGGCCCAACCCCACCGCAATCAAATAGAGCAACGCAGTATTGATCAATAGGACAGCAAGCAGCGCGATCTCATTATCTAACTACTCATGCATTGCTCCAGATCCCAGGGTTCTTGTGGGGGCCAGTACCTATATATCTTCCCAACCAGAGAACCCTGGGATCTTTCCTCAGGAATCTGGTTACTGCGCCCTCAAAACACATATTGAGCATTTCACCAAAACTTCAATGAACTTTGATAACCCTCCATAGCTGATTATGAGTGAGTTCATACTAGTATTTTCTCTAGTATTGGTGAAATAGATTTAGCAAAGATCTGGGTTGCTGTTATCCCTTTAATTAAGTAAGAGTAAATATTATGTTAGGCGGAACATCACAAAAATGGGCGGTAGTGGGAGGTATTTCGCTTTCAGTCATCTTCGGTATCGGCCAACCTGCCGCCGCCGCGCGATTTCGGATGGATATCGCATATACCCAAGCAGACTTGTTGCCTCCCTGGGATCTTCCCGAAACCGGATCAGGCTTTTTCGAGTTTGATGGCGCCACCTACGGTGAATTTATAATCACAAGCCTGATTTTTCAGAATTATGAAACCTTTCCAGGTACTCCTCTGTTTCCAAACGGCCAAACGGAGCCTTATCCGCTAAACACAGAGAGCCTATTGACCCCAATTGTCTTTGCCCCCGACACTTTTCTAATCTCAACGCCCACTCGCTTAAGTGCATTGGGTTCCTTAGATTTTCAAACCAGTGTCGGGAGAGAGCGCTGCCGCACCGATCCGATCGCCCGCGGCGGCGCGCTTTGTAACGCCTTTGTCCCTTCGCCGTTAGTTCAGCTCGATCTGAGTTTTGATAACCCAATTTTCGATGGCGACACCGATCAGTTCTTTGCCTCCAATTTCTCATGGTCGCTGACAGCAACCACAGCGTTCGAGATCCCCGACCTGCGGTTTCCGGTTCCGGCAGGGAGCACCATAGGCGCTGGAGTCAATGTAGACGTCCTTAATCCGTTTCCCGGAGATATCGGTCCAGAAGTGATCCCAGCAAACCGGGCCACCCCAATTGCAGCTTCTTCGATTCCCGAACCAGGCTCAATCTTTGGCCTACTGATTGCAACAGGCGCCAGCATAGGGCTAAAGCGCAAGCGGCAACAGACCTAGCAACAATTCACGTAGGTTGGGTTGAGTTCTGCAAAACCTAACAAGCCAAACATTTCGGAGTTGTTGGGCTTCATCCTCAAACCAACCCACAGTCCTCAAAAGGCGCTGAGCCACAACACTCCCGGCAGTGTAAAAAAGCTGAGCAACGTCGATAGCACAATCGTTCTAGCCACCCGCACCGCATCTCCCCCCAACTCCGTCACCCAAATCAGAGAATTCACCGCCACCGGCATCGCCGACTGCACCACCGCCACCTGCAAATCCAATCCCTCCAAACCCAACAATCGCCCCGTTCCATAGGCCAACAACGGCGACACCAACAGCCGAATTCCCGCCCCAAACAACTCATAGCGCCCAAACACAAACTGAGTCCGCGACAGCTGCACGCCTAACGTCAGCAGCGCCATCGGAATCGCCCCGCCGCCGAGTAGCACAACCCCGCCACCAATCGCTTGGGGCAGCAGCATCCCACCCGACGCTTGGATCGCCAACCCCGCCAGCACCGACCACAATACTGGCTGTCGCAGGGTAAAGACCACGCCAGTCCTGATTCCCGTCCCCTTCAGCACAATGGGAAACAGGCCAGTCACCAAGAGATTCACCCCCACCAGATACACCGTCGCCCGCTCGAGTCCCGCCTGCCCTAGCGAAAACAAGACAAACGGCAACCCCATATTGCCAACATTGGCGAACAAGGCGATCGCGATCAAACCCTTCCGCTCATCCCGCGAAAATTTGAGGCTGCGGCCCAGCCCCACTGCAATCAGATAGAGCAAAGCGGTGTTGATCAATAGGACAGCAAGCAGCGCGATCGCATTATTCAACTCCAGCGTTGTCTCCGCCAGACTCGTCAGCACTAACGCCGGCAGCAGCGCATAGATATTCACCCGCGCCAGCGTCTGCATATCCAGCTCAAAAGACCGTCCGATAAAAACACCCACTAGCGCCGCCAATGCAATCGGCAACACCGCCGAAATCAAAATAGACATACGCCAAGACAAAAGCTAAGGTCCTGTGTATCCTATTCGGTAAATAGCTGTCAGTCCAAAATGGCGCTCTTATTCAAGGCGATCAGCTGCTTAAACGCTTCATTATCCAACTCCGTCAACCAGCCCTCATCCGCCCCCACGATCGCGCCCGCCAGCTTCTTCTTATCCTCAATCATTTGATCAATACGCTCCTCCAGCGTGCCGATGGCCACAAACTTGTGCACAAACACATTCTTCTTCTGGCCAATCCGGAAAGCCCGATCCGTGGCTTGATCCTCCACCGCCGGGTTCCACCAGCGATCAAAGTGAAATACATGGTTGGCTTTGGTTAGGGTGATGCCCACACCCCCGGCTTTCAAGGAAAGCCTAAACACAGACGGTTCCGTTTCCGGATCCTGGAACTCGGCGATCATGCGCTCCCGCTTGTTGCGGTTGACGCCGCCATGGATGTAGTAGGTGTTGTAGTGCCCCGTATGACGGATGTACTTCTCCAGCGCGTCGCCAATTTCAGTGAATTGGGTAAACACCAGCAGGCTTTCGCCCTCCTCCATCACCTCCGTAATCATCTCCACCAGCCGACTCAGCTTATGGGAGCGTTCTGGGGTAAAGTCGCTGCCGTCTTGAAGAAACTGCATCGGGTGGTTGCAGATTTGCTTCAGTTTCAACAGAGTCGAGAGGATTAGCCCCTTCCGCTGAATGCCTTCCGCCTCCTGGAGTTTCTCTTCCACATCTTTAATGGTGGCTTCGTACAGGGAAGCTTGCTCTTTGGTCAAATTGCAATAGAGCTTTTGCTCCACCTTATCCGGCAGGTCTTTGATAATGGATTGATCGGTCTTAACCCGACGCAAAATGAACGGTTCCACCAGTTTTTTGAGGGTGACGGAGCGGGACTGCTGGTTATTTTTCTGGATAGGAATTTCAAAATTCTTGCGAAACTGAGCTTCTTTCCCCAAATACCCCGGATTCAGGAAGTTGAAAATCGACCAGAGGTCCAACAGTCGGTTCTCGACCGGCGTTCCGGTCAGGGCGAGGCGGTGAGTGGCGGGGAGTTTGAGGATTGCCTTGGTTTGGGCGGCTTTGGGATTTTTGATGTTCTGGGCTTCATCCAACACCACCCGCAGCCAGTTCACCCCTTGCAGCAACTTGGCGTCTTTGCGGGCCAATGTAAAAGAAGTAATCACCACATCATGCTCTCGACAGAGAGCTTTGAAGGCCTTTGTTTCCTTAGCTCGCTGGCTGCCGTGATGCACAATCGCACGTAGATGCGGGGCAAATTTCTCAATTTCCTTCCGCCAGTTGCCCACCACCGACGTGGGCGCCACCAGCAGCGTCGGAGGCACTCTGGAGATCCCGTCCTGTTCCGCCAGTTCTCTTTCCTGCACCAACCGGGCGATCACCTGGACGGTTTTTCCCAGCCCCATATCATCGGCTAAGCAGCCATTCAGACCCAAGTTCTCCAGATAGTTCAGCCAGGAAACCCCCCGTTTCTGATACTCCCGCAAAGTCCCGTTCAGCTGTTCGGGATCGGCGATAGTTTCTAGCCGACTCTTATCGCTGAGCTTGGAGAGCATGTCAGAAAGGGTGCGATCGCGCTCAAAATCCACCTCAACCCCATCTTCTCCATCCGCCGTCAGCCGCATAAAATCCAGCAGACTCATTTCTGGATTTTCCGCTTGCTGCTTTTGCCAAAATTCCAGCATTTGCTGCATCTTGTCCCGGTCCAGCTCCATCCACTGCCCCCGGAACTGCACCAGCGACGACTGGGCGTTGACCAACTGCCGCCATTCCTGTTCGCTGATTGTTTCACCCCCGATCGACAGTTCGTACTGGTATTCCACCAGGGTTTCAAATGAGAAATAGCTCTTCGACTTGTCCTTCCCCCCGGCGGCGGATTTACCCTTGGCCTTGAGGCGAATTTTCGCCCGCTGTCGACCTTTGGGCGTCCACCAGGCGGGCACAATCACCTTATAGCCTGCATCTTCCAAAATCCAGGCTGATTCTTTGAGGAACTCAAAGGCGGCGTCCAGATCAACAAAAATACCGATTGGCTGATCCGTTTCCATCCCTTGCCAAAACCGGGAGTAGACTCGAGCGGCATAGCCCAAATTCAGCAAGAGATTCTGCTCAAAGTCATCGCCGAATTGTTTTTGCAAATCTTTCTTCTGCTTCGGTTTCATCCGCCAATAGTCCGCCAGGGAAACCCGGCGCGACGGATCGGCTTTAGGCGCGGCCTGGAATTGAATCTGCCAAGGATCCTCCGGTTTATGGGGATCTTGAAGCTGGAAACAGAGATAGAAGGGGATATCGGTCTGGGTGCGACGGATGCGATCGCGCCAAGCCTGCCACTGCTGATACGGCTCCATTCCTACCCCTGGAATCCAGGAAACCCGCTGCCGCCCAAGCCGCAGGCAGAAATCAATCAGCGTATCCGAAATTTTGTTTTCGAAGGATTGAGGGGTGGGCGTGTGGGTCACAATATCATTGAGCAGACAGTCTGAAAAATGCCGCAGCAGGGTTTCTCGGACGTAGAATTCAGCCGGTTCCCTTGGCTCTGCAAATCCAGACACACACGCCAGAGGCATATACTCTGCATAGCGAGGAATATCGGTTTCATACTGTTCCCCAATAATTTCCCAACTGGGGTAAATCTCAAATTTGGGTGTTGTATCACTCTGGGAGGTCCGGGTCGATTTTTGCTTAGTGGATTTTTGCTTGGTTTGACCCGTTTTCTTACTCGTCGATTTTCTAGTGGACTTTTTGGCTGCCGACGCCAGCTCGTGATATTTCAAAGCGGGAATGTACTGGTCCTTGAGAATGACCTGCTTGAAAGATTGGGTGTAGAAATACCAAAACAGTAGGTCAGACCCAAGCTGAATCTCCGCCAAATTGTGCAAGGCAATAAAGTGAATCTCATTCAGCAGTTTGACAATGTTGTTAACCGCGCCATAATGGCTCGCCCCAACTTTGATATAGGTTGAAACCTGGTAACAATCAACTTGCCAATACTGAAGTTCAAAGGTTTCAGGCAGGTCTTCCTCCAGGTATCGAGAAAGTTCCAAAGAGGGTAACGGCTGGTTTTCGACGGTGGGCAGTAAAAAGTATTGGGGGGAAATGTCATTCTCCAACGAATGATACGGAGAGGATTTAACCCCTAATTCAGTGGTTAAGAACTCGGCTAAATCTAATTTCGGCAACTGTCTAGGATGACGTGTAGTTGACTTGCTTCCTGGCTGTTGCAGCTCAGTCGTTTCAACCCACAGACAGAATGCTCCCGTTTGGATGAAATCCTCAGTCGCTTGTGGAATCCAAGTCCCATGGAGAATTTTCATGGATGGTTATCACTGAAACCCGCTACGTTGACTTTACCAGAAGGCCAAGGAAGGTCAATTGCAGTGAGACGACATAGCTAAAACGGCGCCAATTCGTATCGCTTTTCTTAGATGCCCCTTGCGCTATACGGCAGACTACACAAATGCCCCATTTTAATTGGGCCTGACCAGAAGGATACGTCTAGCGCTTTCCACATTTGCAATGCATAAGTTACTGAACATTTACAGAATCGAGGTTCGATAAAAAATATTTGTAAAAAAAACTTGATGAGTAGGAATTAATGTGCAGAGAGGGTAAAATAAACTTAATGTAAGTTAACAATTTGGTTGCGAATCATGACAGCGGTACTTCATCCAAGGCAATCATTTACCCAAACCGGCTCAGGCCACACGGATTCTCC
>JAAUYH010022473.1_pt1 | contig 12530 bp, 10 predicted proteins | sample 7278061 | NCBI WGS metagenome assembly JAAUYH01 (sample SAMN14350203, study PRJNA611818) | marine sediment metagenome | isolation source: surface marine sediment (0.6m) | place: French Polynesia: Moorea | collected 2018-08
ATGAACCAATTGAAGTTGCATGTTTTCTCGAGCTACACTACGCTTAAAATGCAACAAATTATCACTATTTGATCTGTTTCAGGATCAGCTATAGTGAAAAATATAATCTTTGTAAAATAGGAAGCTTTAATGAATCCTTTTGCAATTTTTCATTACATTTTTCCGGTAGGAATACAGGCACCATGATTGCTCTATGCGTTCCGATTAAGTAATTTCGCTCTTTTGCCTTACAGACTTATCTTCTGGAACTCTCCCCTGTTGTTAAATGAAACCTGCAATTCGAAGTTTATGCCTCACTATTTTCCATTTCATTTAACACGGTATGATACTTTGGCCGAAGAAGGGCGAATACTGAAATTACTTTTCTTTCAAGCCAACGGCTAGAAAAGTTCCAAATCATTCCTCAATGGCATCTTATCGACTATTTGGGCTAGTCGCTGCAAACAGCAAAACTCGAATGCTCAAAAAATCAATACTGTTTGATCTCAAATGATTCAAAACATTGATCTCCTACCCCTGAGGAAAATTTTAAATTAGTTTAACATAATTCTCGGCTGTTTCCAGCGACCCTGTCGAACATCTTGTCGACTCGACCACCCCATTTTTGTTAATTTAGGAAATGCTACATGCATTCATTCGGTAATCAGCACTAGCTCGGTCTCGCCTGTGACTAATAATTCATGGATAGCTTGCTTCTTTCTTCTTTCGCCTAACTTTTTCATTCACATACTCATCGGCTACTGCCAATTTGTTAGCAATAAGAAATAGTTGAGAGACACCAGATATAAGAAATAGCATATACTCATAGCGATGCTGCATGTTTGGTTTCGATAACAGCTGCTATATATTCAGATATTTACAAATATCATAACCCTACAAAATTATGGTCCATTTATTCAATTATTGTTAACTTCCCTAATTCTGGAGCGCCATAAACGAAATTTACGACTTTTAGACATTCATCAGTATCTTAATAACAATTTCAAGCTAAACTCGGTTCGAAATTTGAGCAGAAAGACCGTACCCAATCAATATACATCGCCTGATCAATTCGTAAACATCTTTTCCTTAAGTATCGATGAGTTGCAAATATCTTTTAACTTGAAGACATTCATATCAACTTTTGAGTTCATTTGGGACAGCGGTATCTACTTGTCGCATGAAAGCGTAATCTCTACATTGCCTTTCAGAGTCAAAACATACGCATTAGCGAAATAAGTATCATTTTCATGTACTGTAGCCTTGCATCCTTCTGTTTTGAATTCGTGATCTAGACCGAACAAACCAATTCCGGAAAAGGATTTCATACAACCTTGCTTTCACCTTGTTGCAATAATCTGTGGGAGATTAAATACAGCTTTTCTCTAAATCAATTTGAATTTTTAGGCATCATAATGACAAAAAGAGAAAATTTCATAAGTTTCTACTCTTTGGCACGTACTAGTGAATGTACGTAGGTGCCATTTTTTATTCATTTCTATATAACTTTGCAGAACCTATTCTAGATGTATTATTTTCTAGTATAAAACGAATTCACGACCATTCCATTTACCATTTAAAGAAAACCTGTGCAACTTTTCTGAATGATAGAAGTTTGTCAACAACTAAGTGTTCTCCATGGAAACAAAGCGATTGAATTCCGTTTCGTTAATCTATACAACCATCCGCCGCAAAATTTGGTATTGATTTACTGGTAATATATGTTTTACAGATCCAACTCCCATCCAAATCAAAAATGAGCGAGAAATAGTTTTCCTGTACTGACCATATGCCACCATTTTTCAATAATGAAGCGAAATATTGTTTTGATAAAGGGACTCATAGAAACGGGAGTCATTCGGTAATCGTGCTTCATGCGGGATAGAGGCCCCCTGAGCCATCGTCATTGAAATAGTTCGCGATATATTTCTCAAAGATGTTAGGAAAGTGCATGACTTACCCAACATTTCACAATGTGAAACGAAAACGAAAACTTGATGGATTTGCAACATGGTTTGATTCAATTGCAGTAATTGTATCACGTTTGCAAACATTGGATCGCAGCTGCAGAAATTAGATCTGTCGGACCTAAACAAATCGATACCAAAATTTCATAGGATTCCGTTTCGAAGTCGGTCAATTTTGATCAATACTTTTTAGTAAATAAGCAGCGTTTTCTTAATTTACGGTTTCAGTCACCGCCTCTCGTTTCTCATGCATTTCTCAAGCCGAGAACTCAGCTTTCTTTCTAATTCCTCGGAGGTCATTGCATTACACGACCGTTTTGAAACATTTCTGTTTAGAATTATTCGACGAATCATTGACGTATCCGGTAGCGGATTCAAATTGAATTATTCGGCTGCCTAATTCACAGTCAATTGATATTTCGTAGTCATGGAAGGCGTTGAGTTCTGCTCGAACACTGAGATAATTAGGCTCTGTTTGTTGAAGATTCAGATGCGAGATTTTTTTGAGTCGTTCTTGAAAAGGAAATCAGCGATTTCTTGATTTCTATCATATATTGTAGTGTATATCTAATCAACTGCATAACCCTGTCACGGTTCTGAAATCCTGTTTTATTGGTCAGCAAAGAAAGGTTTACATTCTGTTAGCACCAAGAGAGGTAGAATTAGCTGGGGTTTCTGTTGCGTTTTAATCAAGATGGGTGTGTATTTACAGTCTAAACTGCAACACAAGTCTGACTGCACCCATGAACTAAGATTATTCTGTTAGGGAATGAGCATGGCCTCGCCAATAAGCTTTTTCTCGAATGAAATCGGACGATACACCTATCCTATCCAACTGGGAAAAGAAAATGCAGCCGAGAGCAGGACTGCGCAGACTTGAGCACGTTGCGCGTTACCGACGAACTGTCACATCAACACAGATGATAATGAGAAACATAGCATTACTTGCAAATTCTTTGCATACTGTAGCGCTACTCTGAAAAACACAGCTGCACGACCGGGTGGTCATAATGCTGGCCAACGCGATCTCGCTGACAATTGCCTTTATCACGCAAAGTATGTTCCGGACGACCAGTGAAACCTCAATAGTCTTCCACCTCTCTTCCAATTATCAGAAAATTTCTCGATAATTGCGTTGCTGCGCACCTCCCTGAGACAGTTGTGAATAACAATGCTGACAGCAAGCAATCCGTGCAGCTGCACCCCTTACACGTCACGGTAATTCTCTATAAAAGCTTGAATGATGCACAAAACGAAATCATTTCAACGACACAACACACACCTCCACACACCATCTCTTCCTCCAAGCATGACGACCTACATCGTCTCCATATCTTGCAATGGTTACCGCCTCAACCTTGACTACTGGGCGGACGGAAACGGGACTCGCTGGCCAGGATATGTGACATCGTTCAGCCAGCTACGACGAAAAGCGTTGAGTCACTTTCGAGCCTCCGAGATCGAATTCTATTACACTCGACGTCGACGAACCATCCAGATCACTGACAGTGACGACCTACGTGCTGCCGTTTCACGTCTAGACGACCGAGACGTTCTCAAGGTGACAGCTTATGCAGATTGGGACTACACGAATTATGGCCAAGAATCGGATTCCGAATCTGATTCCGACACTGAATACGCCCGATCAGAAGACTCTGATGACAGTGACGATGAATCCGAATATTATACAAGCTACAACAACCAGTTGCGTGCCACTTTGAGACGGTTCACAGGCTCTAGCAGCGAACGCAGAAGCTTGCCTTGGGATGGTGACGCCCCTGCATACCCGCTCTACGCTCGGTCCGACTACGCCATTCAAGACGAAGTGTGCCACCTGCAGTACTTGCTCACTCGACTCGGATACATGTCGCTGAGCGCTACTTCGGTGCAGACCGGAAGTTACCAGAGTTATACGAAGGAAGCAGTGCGCAGCTTTCGCGAGCACTATGGCATCTACGGTAGGGACATGACCAAGTACAACAGGAGTACCGCGACCAAGCTTGCACAAGTTGTTCGCCAGTATCGACGAGCGGGATATACACATTTGTAGAATTTTGTACTTGTAGAGTAGTTACGACATGTAGAACGTAGGGGATGTGATCAAAACCTTTAAACTTTCGTATGTTTCCTGTTTCTTGCAGCTGTATATGTATCGGCGTACCATTCAATACAGCGCTACAGATGTCGTTCGCGCAGATATCCATGTCGGACATGACGTGAAACTTGTCAAAATGCTGAAAGTGCCCGCCACTCGCGAATCAGAACCAGCTATCAACTACGCGATCATGTTCATAAAACAGGATATGACGACCATCCGAAAGTGCTTGTTGGTCTTCCGCTACCGGGCGAATAAACTCGTACTGAAATAACTGAAATCCAACTGGGTCGAGCACAGACAAGATGTTTGTTTGTCCCACCTGTTACAGTAGGTGCGCGTGATGCGTCGAGATCATTCCACTTTTACAACTGGTGTGCGTGTTGGAATATGCTGCATCGATTCCGATTACATCATCTGGCGTCATCGACAGATTCGAATACCCCTCGCCACACCGCGTAACCCATCCAGGCTCAACGTCGCGTACACTATCCAATAAAATCGATATTCTGAATTGGCCATGACCTATTCAGCGTCCAATTACATCGATGTCCCACGCCAATGCATATCCCAACTTGACCTCCCCGACACTGACCGATGACCGGAGCTTCCTCTCCGCATGATGGAGGCTTGTTCACGGACGGACATGTCGCGCCTGCTGAAGGGCACCGCGCTGGCAGGCGTCTCCTTGCTCGTTGTCCTGCACACCATTAGGAAAGTGAGGCAGTGGCGGCGACGGAAAGAGCTGAACCACAACTGCGTGCTCGCTCGCGCAAAGCGTGAGGCGGCACTCAAAAATGTGGAAGTACCCGAGGTACCCCCCGAGTGTGCCGGCATAGAGGAGATGAGTGCCATCGAGCTCGCCAAAGAAGTCACCTCGAAGCGCATCACCGCCCTGCAAGCTGTGAGTGTCGCCGTGCTCGCGTCGCAAAGAGCGGCGGACACCACGAACGCCGTCACGGAGCCATGCTTCGACGACGCGCTAAGCACTGCGAACAGCATCGACTACGCCATTAAGCGTGGCGAGTCGTTCCCGCTCGCCGGCGTGCCCATCTCCGTGAAGGACTCCATCGACATGAAGGGGTACACCAGCACGTGCGGGCTGGCCGCGCGCGCACTGCTGCGGTCGGACACCGACAGCGTGCTGGTGGCGATTCTGAAGAAGGCCGGGGCGGTGCCGGTGGTGCGTTCCACCACGCCGCAGGCGTTGATGCTGCCCGAGACGATGAGCCGGCTGTGGGGCATATCCAGGAACCCATGGAACACGGAGCGCACGCCGGGCGGCTCGTCCGGCGGCGAGGGCGTCCTGCTCGCGTCGCGCGCCACATGGATAGGCGTGGGCTCGGACATCGGCGGCTCGCTGCGCATCCCCGCGCACTTCTGCGGCGTGGTCGCGTTCAAGCCCACGCCGCAGCGCGTCACGCGCCACGGCATGACGCGCACGCACAAGAACTCGGGCGGCCAGGAATCAATCGTCGGCGTGCCCGGTCCAATGGCGCGCAGCGTCGACGACTGCGAGCTGGTCATGCGCCTGTGGCTCGCCGAAGATTCCGCGCTGTGGAACATCGACCCGTACACGCCGCGCGTGCCGTGGCAACCCAGTCGATACCATGAGAGCTCTCGCTCGCTCCGCGTCGGGTACTATGACCACGACGGCTGGTTCAAGCCGGCGCCCGCGTGCGCGCGCGTCGTGCACGACACCGTGAAAATCCTCGCCGCCGCCGGCGTCGAGTGCGTGCCGTTCAAGCCACGTAACGTGACGGAAGTCGCGCGCTGCTACTATGCCCTGCTCAGTGCGGACGGCAATATGCGTTCATTCATGGAGAGTTGCGATGGGGAGGAGCTGCATCCGTTCTACCGCAAGCTACTTACCATGGCGTACATCCCGGCGTTCGCACGGCCGCTGCTCACGCGGCTGCTGCGCATACTGGGCTGGCATCGGCCCGCGGCGCTGCTCGAGGTGACGGGGAAGAAGAGCGCGCACGAGTACTGGCGCTGGGTGGTGGAGCGCAAGCGATTACAGACCCTATGGCTGGATGCAATCAAGAGCCAAGGCCTCGACGCGATAGTGTGCCCCGCGCTGGCACTGCCCGCGCTGCGTCACGGCGATAGCGCGGACCTCACGCCCGCGTGCTCATACACGTTCCTGTGGAACCTGCTGCACTGGCCCGCGGGCGTGGTGCCGGTGGACGTGGTGCGCGCCGATGAAGCGCCGTACGTCGACGAGGGTGCGGCGCCCAACGAGCCGTGGCTCCGCGCCGCGCAGAGCACCTGCCTGGACAGCGAGGGCCTGCCCGTGGCGGTACAGATCGCGACGTTGCCGTTCCAGGACGAGGCTTGCTTGCGTTTAATGCGCGTCGTCGAGCAGGGCGCTAGGTTTCAGGCGGCGCCCCAGTTTTTGGCAACCGAACGCCGATCTAGGCAATGATATCAGTTTCGGTGCCCCTGCCGTCGGCGTGGAATTTACTCGCGGTGTCGAGTGAGTCCCAATCGCGACGTGACCGTCCCGTGTTGAACTTGGTACTGTACGAATCGTGCGCGTTGTAGAATATGCCCGTGTGCTTCGTGCGACGCCCGCCACTTCCGCGTTGGAATGAAGACGTGAACAGCGAGAATGCGAACTATGGAATCGCCAGGTTGTGTGCTTCCTATCTTGTACAGATCAATCGCTTGGTCACGTGATTTTGCTAGGCTTTAGTCCTTGTGAGAAATCACATGATATACACAATATCGAAAATGATTCACATTTACATTTTTACCCTCACGTTCCATCGTCAAACCAATATCCGTGCTCTCTCCACTTCCCGACCCATGATTTCCTACAGGTACAGGCGTGCCTGCGAGATGTTGATTGCCATGCCCATGGTGCTTCAGTGCTCATCATTCCTGCGTCCGTAGAAGTGCCCCCGAAACGTTCGAATCTCTGCTTCAATGTGGGTCTTGTTCCACCCGTGCTGGCAAAAAGGCTGCAGCCACGACGTCGATAGGAAACCCCTGCGCCATGCGTGGGCTCCTTCAACGGCAGTAGGAAATAAAACCGCGCGCGATTATAGACGGGGTTGGTGAAGCGCGAGCGGCTGGAAGCGCTAGAACTCGATGCGAAGAAGAGTCAGAAGTTGGGCTACAGTATATCCGACGTTGGTGTTGCTGTGGGGTGGTGAAAATTGCCTCCGACTCATGCGAGTCGTAAAACAAATAATCGGATTCCGCGCGACGCCTGATATTTTGGGGACCGAGAGAAGGCGAGGGCAACGATCTCTACTCCTGTTAGCGTGATATATCGTGTTGCGTATTCAGATAACGATAGAACCGAGGGATTTACTGTACGATGGGAGGACTTCTCGGCGAATCTTGCGAATCGTCGGAGAAAACAGATTCTCGGTCGAATCCCCGTTTCTCGCTCTGGGGAGAAGACGGGCACCGTGATACTGTATGAGAGAAGTATGGAATAGTTCAACATGTTTCAACATGATAGGCCTTCCTGCTGGTCCAGGCATTTCTCAATATTTGTGCCAAGAAATTACATAACACTTTGCGAGAACCGAAAATATAATAACTTTACAAACGAACTATGCAGTACTGACCCATTTGCTATAGTAGTGTCGTGTTTCCGCCATCACCTCAACTCCCGTGCCGACCGCTCCTCTAACCGACGAAATTCTACACGTACGAATGCCCTAGGCGTCGATATCGTCGAACGACCCGGGCCAATCTATGCGCGGTGCTCAGGTCGTACGTGCGCGGGTCGCCGCCATGCACGTCGTTCTCCCGGCGAAACTTCCTGATTGCTGCTCCCGTGCGTTCGCCGAAGAAGCCAACCATTACGCTCGTGTCGGACAACCGCATGTAGCCAAAGCACGTCAGGAGATATTGCAATTGACGCACGTCCTCACCCTCCTTCCCGTAGTACAGCGGCCCCGCCGGTGCGTTGTAGGCCCACGGCAGCAGGCGTTGTTCCCACGACGTGCGGTCGGTGCGCCCCAGCTTGCGGTAGCAGGTGCCACAGAGACAGTAGTGATCGTTCTTCTTGTACGCGTAGCGCACGCCCCTGATGGGTGATGTCTCGCAATGGTAGCAGTCGTAGTCGTGCACGATGAAGTGTGTTATCACTTCATTCACCGAGCCATCACGAACTAAGGTTTCAGATGGATACACAACGTCCAGGTCACCCTCGTCCGCTTGGTATTGAGTTTGCTCTGCTGTGGTTTCGGCCACGCCCTGCGTCTCCAAGGTAATCTGGGTTTGACGAAAGGTTGGCGGTACGCGTTCGCCACGCTTGAATGCATTGATGAACAGCACACCCTGGTCCTGCAATGGGTTCACTACCCGGCGAAGATGGCGTTCGGATGTCAGCCGGTACAGCCGTCGTTCAAACACACAGTACAAATCAAGGCCACCGACCCGGAACGTGCGGCACAACTTGCGGCGTAGCTGGTCAAGCGAGGTGCAGTAATCCTTTCGAACACGGCCCCTGCCGCCCACCCACAGGCGCAGCGACACCGTCTTGCCTTTGTAGACCACCTTCACGATGCGCGTGTCGGTATTCATGATGTTGTGGTGTGTGTCTGGTGGGTGGTTTCTGGATTCTAATAAAAAGAGAAAAAAGGAGATTCAAATGCGCCATGCACCTGCACAGTAGACGGGTCCGTGCGGGCCGTCCGCCAAGATTACAGGCAGCCAGCGCGGCTCTCCGTGGGTTGCAGCTGCATTGTAACGAGAATGCGCGCATCTCGTTGGTTCCTGCATTCCTTGCTCGAAATTTACTGGGTGGAGGGCATCAACACAATTCTCAGGGACAAAATCCAACTGTGAATCCAGCTGTTTCCTAGTGCTGTACTTGCTGAGTGTTAGAATTGGGTTTCTGGATAAAGGGTTTTCGTTTTGCATCTCTCGATACATCAGGTGTCGAATCGACCTCCTAAGCGTCAGGGAAGGGCGCTGTGACCTTGGAATATCATAAAATGGACCGTGCATGCGAAATTAACGATAATTTACATGTACTAAACTCTCTACAGTAGCTACGAGCTTTTCCTATCTGATAAGTTGTGTCCTTCTTGTTCGTACGAGTCGAGTGTTGTGCGTCTTTCCGACGTCCCTGTGGTCGTAAGCTTGAATGAGGAGAGTGCCGCCTTTGTGCAAATTCTCCAGTGCACTGATTATATGACGGTCACTCACAATCGACCGCAGCCGGCGACCGTCAATGCAATACAGGTCGAGTGCGCGAACACCAAGCTTCTTCTGCAATATCAACCGCAATTGCGCTAACGAGGTGATGTAGCCGTCAACTCGTCGACCGTGCCCGCCTGGCCAATACTGAATGGCAGAGGTCTTGCCTCGATACGAGACTATGACGTTGTGCGTGGAGAACGACATGAGCAGTGTTGTTTGACGGTTCAGGTAGTGTGTGGAGATTGATAAGTTCGGTAAGGACTGATGGGTTCGCTTTATAGGGAACGAAAACAGTGCATCTGGGTGTAAGCGAGGTAACAGTTGGACAGCGACGCATGAGGGTCGTCACGCTCGATGCTCGAATGAGTGGTGGCACGTCCGAAGGTGCACGCTTTCATCAACGTCTTCTCCATTTCTCGGCATTGTCAACGTGTGTTGCCACAGTGAGAGGTATTGAGAAGATATCATGGACTGGACAGTATCGTGTCGGGTGTTCCCAAAGGAGACCCTCGTTTTATGACAAGTTGAAGAAACAGGCCCGAAGACATGTGAGATGGTCCATTATATCTGGACAATTGTCCGCAAATACAACGTTGGATTAGAACTTAGTTTTATTCGTAGTTGCCAAATCTATTTCTTTGATCCGCATACATGCCTTCTTATCATGCAGCGTAAGCTAAACAAGCATACATGTATGCAAAAAGTATTCTCTTATTTTCAGAACTAGATGAGTACAAATCCACTAATTAGGTAGTCTTTCCTTACTGTTCAAGTGGAAAAACCTACTTTTCCACCTTACATTGTTTTCCTTTGACTCCATCCAATTAAAGGTGTTCAAGGATAGACCTTCAGAAAACGAGAGATTTCCGTGTGCTGCAAGAACTCATTTCATCTTCACTTGCTTATTTCTAAAACAAAAACGAAACCAGTTTCTCCTTCAAAAAGCAATTGATTTCATTTGATTATTTCTCCTCCCCTCCTCCTCCTCATTTTTCTTAAATACGTGAATCTAAATCTTAATTAAGCATTTGGAAAAACAATGCAAGTTACAAATTATGAAAAAAGTATTGTATAAAAATGCAAGATCTAAAAAGAAGTTGAAAAATGGAACATCTATGCACAGCTATTTGAACCAGACGTTCCGAAGTATTTTCACAAAATATTGTGAATAATTCAGACCATGACTATTTGAATGAAAAGATTTCGAATAACTTTCGCAGCAACCAAACTCTTATTAAAATTATTCAAAGATAAGAGATCAATTTGATATAAGATTCAACTCTTTAAAAACGTCTTTTCAACCCCAAAATATGACTTTTAGTCCGTAAGTAGCCGAATAACTCAAAATGGCAGGATGCCTCAGTTTTTTCGTACGCACAAAAATCACGAAAACATGTGTGCGATCGCCATTTTTCTGTAGTTTTGGCGGAGAGACGTGGAAAAAATCCGTCCGATTTCACCCCTGTACAACAAGAGTACAGGAGTGGTTTTGAGAGGTACCGAAATTTATGATGAACCAAAGTAGTCCACTTGACCGACTATTACAGGAGTATCGGTATGAGATTGCAGTGAATTCATATAAACTCGATGTTCCTGAATTGCTACATATATTTTTTTGCGGGCCGTACTATGTTGAAATTTTGACTCGACTACAACAAACCAGATTCCCGCTGAATGACAGGACTTATGAGCAACACAGGAGCTCGATTTTTACGGTATAATGGGATTGGATCGATAGAATAGTTGACCTTCCGTGGGGTTTGTACTGTTTGGACAGTATAGTTCATCAGTGATTAAGAACAGGTCTTTTGGCACCGACTAAGATGTGTGGGTTGTGCCTCATCGGAAATGCTTGTTCAGAGGCAATGTGGTTTCAAAACTTTCAATTCCAACACATAGGTAGGGATGGAGTCGGTTTAGCTCTATATGGACAGAAGTGGGCCTCGCGGTGTAAAGAAGTGCGAGCTTACTTGAGTCAGCAGGCCAATTTTCTCATGTTCTTGCAGATTTGGGAGCAATTCGAGTCGAAATCCTTGGTATTTGGGTCCATCGCACGGAATAGACAACTTGGAATGGAGCCAAACTTCATTGGATTTAAATATGTGATCAACGGTTGGAATAATATGATTAAAAGCAATCCATAGGTACGATAAGGTACCAATAGTCTGAACCCTCCCAAATTCAAACCAACTTTAGGGAATTATACAGCACACTGAAAAATGTCATTTGGACAAAACATCCTCGGACAACTACCCAACCAAATTGTCCCATACACTGAAACAACGCTGAAAGGCTATAGAAAACCATTGCGGTTGTTTGTTCAAATATTGGTTGGTATGCAAAATTGAGGTTAATTGTATTCCTGTACACGCCGTTCTTTTAAAAATAGGTTCAACTTTTGGTTCCCTTCTGTACAAATTTCTTAGTGTGATCTAATCCAGGAGCATGGACCTCTGCCAGAATGCCTGTGAGATTAAAAGTAATTTATGACGGAAGTGAGTGAAATAACAAAAGAGCGTTCTAGTTTCACTATATTGACATGAAGATTCTCATGGATAAATTATCTAATACATTACAGTATTCTACACATTTCTTGGTCTCAATTTGCATTCGTTTTTTGCCACATCCTTTCACTGCTAAATCTATGCAGATGGAGTGAAGAACTTCTGTGATCAAGACCGATTGCGAGAAGTTTATATGCACTTAAATACGTTTAATAGTATCACGGAGAAGAATTAAGGAAGAAGAATCCCTAGTCCTACATAATCAACTCATATACTGTAGATTCAGCTAAGTGTGTAGAATGCAAATGAGAGGAAGTCATTCGATCAGTGAGAAGAGTAATCGTAATTTCTGCAAGAATATATTAGTTTTTCATGATTCTCAGCTGATGTAGAATTCTTTTCGGTTAATGACGAGATACTTTATTTACAAATAAACAAGCAGTTTTTCCGAAACAATCAGCTTGTTGTTGCCAACGTACATAGTCTAATAAATTCATAGTGCAGTTTTCGTTTTGAAGTTTTACCAATCACACAGTAAAAGATCCCTCGAAAGTTGAGGCTAAACCTTTTTTGTGACCATCTTGTTGCTCTTTGTCAAAGGAGAACTGTCAAGAGACGAAAATGACAAAGAAGATACATTCAAACTTTAATTAATCCAAAAATATATCACAGTAGACAATAATTATGAATAAATGATTTTATCCTGCACCGATATCAACCTCAAGTTGTTGGGTCCTAGTAGTTTACAATGAATTTCTATAGTAGTTAACAACGTTTATGTCAAAATTTACTGAAATTTCGAGAAATCCAGCAGCC
>JAAUYH010033553.1_pt1 | contig 12528 bp, 14 predicted proteins | sample 7278061 | NCBI WGS metagenome assembly JAAUYH01 (sample SAMN14350203, study PRJNA611818) | marine sediment metagenome | isolation source: surface marine sediment (0.6m) | place: French Polynesia: Moorea | collected 2018-08
GTGGGTTACTTGTGTCCATTTTTTCCCTGTGTTCCACCTGCTCCCCATGCTCCACCTGCTCCCCCTTCTCCCCCTGCTCCCCATGCTCCCCCTGCTCCCCCTGCCTTAATCAACTTTGGCTCCCTGAGTATCAATAGAAAGCGATCGCACGTCTGCTACAATTTCTAATTGACTCCAAGCATTTTTCATAGCTGTTTCAACGGATTGAATCTTATTAGCACTGGTTAAAGCCAATAAGGTCGGTCCAGCCCCACTGATAACCATACCATACGCCCCTGCTTTGAGAGCGCATTCTTGCATAAATTCGTAGCCTTCGATGAGTCCTTGACGATAGGGTTGATGGAGTTTATCAGCCATCGCTTTACTTAACCATTGTCCATTACCGGTTTCTAAAGCTCTAATCAATAATCCCATACGAGCGATATTGTAGATAGCATCCTCTCGCGGTAGGGTTTTTGGTAAAACGGCTCTGGCTTCTTCTGTGGATAATTCAAAGTTAGGAATAGCTACGATGGGAATAATGTCAGAATGCCAAGGAAGTTGACAGATTTCCCAGTTTTTAGCTTCGCCAACGGATAATTGACAGTTTCCTAATAAGGCAGGAACCACATTATCGGGATGACCTTCTAAAGCAATGGCCAATTCTATAATTTCTGCTGTCGATAGCGGTTCACCGGCTAAAACGTTAGCCCCCATTAGCCCACCAATAATGGCGGTTGCAGAGCTTCCTAACCCTCTGGCAAGGGGAACCCCTAATTTGATATCAAGGGCTATTTTCGGGGGGGTTTTGTTGAGATGGTGGTATAACTGAGTAAAGGCTTGATACAGTAGATTATTGCGATCGCGGCTAACTCGATGGGCTTCTGTCCCTGTTACTGTAATACTCAGATCAGTCTCGGCTTCGGGTTGTTCCGTAAACTGAAATTGATTATAGAGGCTCAAGGCTGCACCAATACAGTCAAACCCTGGCCCGATATTGGCCGTTGTTGCAGGAACGGTAACGGTAACAGTAGACATAAGAATCATGGGTTAATGTTCTCGATTTATTGTATCGATCTCAAGCCCATAAATTAATTAAGAAATCTAGTAATTTGTTCTATAGTAAAAATAACTAATTAAAACAAAAGATCATGAAAAAACAAAAAGATTGTCATCATTGTGAAGGAAAAGGATACATTGAGATCCGAGATTGTAGTGCAGAAATCCAAAGAGAAGAAACTTGTGTATTTTGTGAAGGAACGGGGCAAGTTATTGAAGAAAAAGAGGTTAAAAATTAATTCAATTCTAAGTTTTCGGATACCAAGATTCGTCAAGAATTTCCTCTAAAGTAAACGGACATTGGGTTGGATATTCAGACTCATCTCTTTTAATAACTTTACGTCCATCAGCCCGTTTGCCTTCTTTAATGGCTAAATCTCTAGCATCGGGATAGGCATTTTCTATCGCAGTTGGTAAATATTTTTTGATAGGTTTATACTTTTGTTGGGCTTTAAGAATGCGTTTTCTGTGTTCATCAATGGAATTATACCAACTATTATTCATCCAATCAGGGGCATCTTTTTGTACAGCCAATTTTAAAAGATGGGCAATCAAAATAATTAGATTACTCTCAACTGTTTCTTTGGGATCTCCCATTTCTAAATTTTCTATTAAATGCTCAAAATCAATTTTTTCCCAATTACGGGTTTTTAATGCTTCAATTTGGGATTGTGTCCATTGAGCATAATCTGTTTCATATAATGACTGTTTTGTTGAAATTGTTGGTTTCATATAGGAATCTGGAATGATCTCATTATTTTTTCTAGGTTATCATAATTGAATTTCTGCGATCGTTTGATGCGATAGATTATGGTGGTGGGCAAGGATTAATCATCCCTTGATTAATCCTAAAAATATTCCCTCTTGCCCACCCTACTAACTTTAGAAATATTTTTCATTGCCCACATTGACAAAATTTCAGAATAAATTGAGAGATTAATCTAAATTTTCTTTAATCATAATTTCTAACTCTTCCAATGCTTGAAAACTACCCACTTGCCACGATCGCTCAACCGCATCAGGGATGATCTGAGTTAGGTTAAAATTGGGGAAAGTCGGACTTGTTTTTGACTGGATATATTGGTCATTGTGAAGTAGATAAATCTTGAGTTTGCCACTCTCATAAACCCATAATTCGGGTACTTTAATCCCTTCATAAGCGTCAAGAGTTGTTTTAGACGTAACATCACATTCGATGGCTAAGTCAGGGGGAGGATCATCCGTTTGTAACCTGCGACGATTAATCATCCGTTGATAATTTTTGATATAAAAACAAGTATCTGGTTCAACCCCTGCGATTCCTTCTTTTTTAAAGGTTGTTGAACCAAAGGGTTCATATTTTCTCTGGGTTATTTTTAATAAGAGTTTGACAATATCTGAAATTAATTCCTTTGATCTTTCATGTTCAGGAAGGGGAACCATGATTGCCAAAACCCCTTGACTATAACTTAATCTAGCACTACGATTTTCTCCTAATTCCTGTAACATTATTTCAAATGCTTGCCAGCTTATATGGGTAATGGTCACTTGACTACCGGGTTCTAGGCTAATGCAATTAATGGGTGTTACAAAAGGGATGGTAGCGGTCATAATTTAAAACCAAGATCGAACTTGTTTCAATCATAATGATTTTGGTTGCATCTTAGTTAAGGGTTCTCCCAGTAAACTTAAATTGAGAACATGACCCCCTGTCACTAAATAAGTGGTATCAACAATGGTTCCCAGTTGACGGGTTAAATGTCCTAAGCGATCGCGGAATAGTCGTCCCAAAGCATAAGCTGGAACCACTCCCCAACCGGTTTCCTCTGCTACAAAAATAAGGTCTACTGACGCTTGTTTGGTACTTTCTAAAAAGCGAGTAATAATAGCATCCCAAGTTTCTTCATCTTGATCTAACTCATTGGCAACCCAAGTTCCCAACGAATCAATTAACAAACAATAGGGGGGTTTTGCTTGTTCAATGGTTCCACAGAGATTATAGGGAACGGATAAGGTTTGCCAATGAGAGGGACGACGCAGACGATGTTTTTCGATACGCTGTTGCCATTGAAGATCATCCGAGTTTTCCAAGGCGGTTGCTACATAGATAACCGGTTGATGAACATTTTCTGCCAAGGTTTCGGCCCATTCGCTTTTTCCTGAACGACTAGGCCCTATCACCAGAATATGTTGAGGCATTAATTTCCATTAGCGCGACGTTGATGATCTTGGATAAAAGACTCAACTAAACTGACATCTTCTTTAGAACCAATGACTAAAGGACTTCTAGCATGAAGTTTATCGGGAACAATATCTAAGATACGTTTCATGCCATTACTGGCTTTTCCACCTGCTTGTTCTACTAAAAAGGCTAAGGGCGCACTTTCGTATAATAATCGTAATTTTCCTTCGGGTTTCTTGACGGTTCCAGGGTATAAAAATACACCCCCTTGCATCAAAATACGGTGAATATCTCCCACTAATGCCCCACTATAACGGGCCGTATATCCTTCATGACGATGAACGTAACGAGTATAGTCTCTAATAGCATCATCCCACTGCCAGAAGTTCCCTTCGTTGGTACTATAGACAGGCCCGTGATCAGGGATTTTTATATTTTCTTGTGCCAGGATAAACTCCCCTAAACTGGGGTCAAGCAAGAAGGAATGAACCCCATGACCGATGGAATAGACCAACATGGTAGACGGTCCATAAACAATGTAACCAGCAGCTATTTGTTCCTGTCCATCTTTTAATAAATCATTACCTTCTCCGTCTAAATCATCTTCTTTTTGTTGACGAATAGCAAAGATCGATCCTACATTGAGGTTAATATCTACATTAGATGAACCATCAATGGGGTCGTAAAGTAAGGTATAGCGACCAATGGGACAATTTTCAGGAATATAATAGGGTTTGTCCATCTCTTCAGAGGCCAAACGACACACTAAGCCACTTTGTTTAAACACAGAGATAAACACATCATTGGCATAGACATCCATCTTTTTGACGGACTCTCCTTGGATATTGGTTTCCCCTGTAAATCCTAAAACGTCTGCCATTAAACCGGCGCGACTCAGACGACGGGCTACCAGTTTCCCTGCTAAGGCAATCCGATTCATAATCGCACTGAGATCCTGTGCTTCGGGAGAAAAACTTTGAAGTTGTTGTAAAACGTGGCGTGAAAGGGTGGTACAGTCGCGATCAAGGCTATGTTCTGGAATGGCAGGAGTTTGTAAACTGGTCATAATAAAAGTCAAATAATTTACACTATCAATGGGCGCAGTTACTGAGGCTGTTACTAATTTTAATCAACAACAGGGAAATTCTCTGATAACTTTAGATCAATTTCAGGTTAGCTGATTAAATTGTGGGGAATGTTTAGGTTAATTTTTCTCTGGTTGAAAGCCGCTTATTTTCAAGTTATTATTTGAAGGTATAATACTATGGTTGAAAGAATATTATGAAATTTGATCACTTCTCTTTGTTAACTGATTTCGCTCTTGTCATAAGCTTTTCTCTATTTGCCATCATACTGATAATATTTATGGCTCGAAAAAGAAAAGAACATAAAATCAAACAAGCTCATGAAAAATTCATAAAAAGTTATCAATTCAGTTCTGGGTTTCAAAAAAAATTTGCTAAAACAAGAGCCTATTTATCTCCTGAACAACAAGAATTAGTTTTTTCTGCCCTTAAAGATTACTTTTTGATTTGCTATCAAGCTGGCAAAACGATGGTATCTATGCCTTCCCAAATTGTTGACGAAGCTTGGCATGAATTTATATTATTTACAAAAGAATATGAAGCCTTTTGTTCAGAAGCATTTGGTTACTTTCTCCATCATACTCCTGCTGAAGCTATGGGAGCAGGAACTCAAGGACAACAAGGTATTCGCTTAGCTTGGAAACTAGCGTGTCAAAAAGAAAATATTAATACTTATCAACCAAAACGCCTACCGTTACTATTCGCTATCGATGCTTTATTAGAAATTGAAAACGGATTTTACTATACCCTAGACTGTTCCGAAAATAAAACTCATAAAACAAAGAGTAAAGCAACTAGCGTCAATTCTTACTGTGTCACAGATATTAATGATGGCCTGGGATGTGGTGGTAATTCAGAGAGTTATGAAAGTTTTGTTGGTACGGATAGTCATCATAGTCATCCTAGCACCATAGATCATAATTCTTGTGGGAGTGGCCATAGCTGTGGTAGCAATTTTGGTGGTAATTCAGAGAGCTATGAAAGTTCTGCTGGTACCGATAGTCATTCTAGCACCATAGATCATAGTTCTTGTGGGAGTGGCCATAGCTGTGGTAGTAGTTGCGGTAGTAGTTGCGGTAGTGGTTGTGGTGGTGATTAACCAATGCTTCTCAGAGTCCCCCATTGAAAACTGCTATCGTCCCCCCAGATCAGAAAGAGAACCGACGACTTTCCGTGTTTCGTCTCGGTTCTCTTGTCTGGTTCGCTCCTCACACTACAAATAACTATATAGGAAGGTTTGTGTTTTGTCATGTTACTTAAGATTTATTTTGGATTTATTACATTGTTTTACAATCTGTTACGAGGAGGTTGTTCTCTGTGGGATAACCATAACCCTTGGAGCAAATGTTGTGTAATAGCGACTAAAACAAGTCTTGCTTGAGACAATTGACGGTTTTGGCCACTTATATCCCCAAAGATACGACAATGACGCTCAAATGTTAGAAAACAATCACTTAAAGTGAATGCTAATTTTATTGTATTGACGTTAGACTCATTGACTAAACGATCAACGGTGATGATGATTTGAGAAATTAGCGATCGCTCAAATTGATTTAATTCTAAGTTAGACCCAGTAATTTCTTGCAAGGTCAATAATGACCATTTGTAAGGCTTAAATTGCTCATTTTTAAGCTTTATTAGTCCTTCTTGTTCTCCTAACCGAAGTAAACTACAACAACGTGCATGAGTATATTCGAGACACCATAAATTGTCATGATTTCGTGACTTTGGGGTGAACTTTTTACGAGGATAGGAAAATCTTTGCCAAGATTGTAACCAAATGGGTAAACTGCGATCGCAGAGGGTAACGTCTAACCATCCCGAATCAAGGAGTTTGAGGGTAAAGGATAAGCATAAGTCTTCTTGTGTGTTGGGTTGTTGTAGAGTGTTAAAAATAGCTGTTGCTAGAGTGAGGGGAGATAGGGAAGAATAGGAGGATAGTTGAAATGCGATCGCACAACGATAAGTGATAGAATCAATTTGCGGTAATCTATAGAGAGAAATAGAAGAGTTGTTGTTAAGAAAATTAGTAATATTTGGTATATCTGACTGTAACAGTTGAGTGAAGACAAACTGCTGTAACTGTTGCTGAATAGAAATTTCGATAAATTTAATAGTTAAAGGATAAAAATTCTTAATTATTCTCGTTTTTGTCATCTTTAGTCTAATTCGTTAGAATGAGAGTATATTAACAATGATGGCTTAAGCGTTTGGCTTTTATGCAAAGAAGAGAGAGTCACTATTTTAATAATAAATCAGAGCAAAATTTTTCTTCTGAATCATTATTAAACACCTCAAAAAAACCTCCTTTTAATAATTGGCAAGAATTATATAATTGGGGACGCTGTCATTGTCGTCAACGAACTTTTCAGAAAGATCAAATCATTCCCACTCGGCCAGGTTTATTATACATTGTTAATAAAGGGGCGGTACGTTTGATGGGTTTAGCTTCTTTCAATGAAGAAAATAAACTGACAGAAGATGAACCCATAGAAGAAATTTTTTTAGGTATTTTAGGAACCAATAAACCCTTTGAAATTGTAGAACATTCTTATAGTATTATTAGAGTTGAAGCTCATATTGAGCAAACCTCTGTTATTTGGGTATATTGGCATGAGTTAGTTGACTCTTTGAGTATTTATATTAAAGTTTTAGAATTGTTTCGGCGGCAACATCAAATTCAACTGGTATGGATGAGTATTCTAGGGCAAAAACGAACGATTGATCGCTTAATGGGGTTTTTCATGTTGTTAGCAACCGAAGAAGGAGAGAGAACAGAAAACGGTTATGCTTTACCTTATATTTTAACCCATGCTCAAATTGCCAGTGCCATTGGAACCACTAGAGTTAATGTGACCCGATTAATGGGACAACTGCGACAACAAGGGATGATTGAAGTTGATAATAATAATCGAATTTATTGGAAAACCAACACTTAATGCTCAGATTGCTGACAGTTTATAGAAATGTACAGTAACTAATTATTTGTCGCCTTAACAAAATAGTGTCGTCGAAAATATTATAAGTCGGACACAATTAAAGTTAACAGTTTTGGGTTTCAATTCAATGATTGTCTAGCTTGAGTGAGAACTTTGCCGACAGATTGAGCAAAAACTACGGTGAATAATAGCCCCAAAATAAAATCTGGCTAAAAAGAACCAGTTAAAAAACTAAGCCAGCAGTCAGCAACACTGAAGTATTGGCAATAATGTCGTTACGGGAACACAGCCAAACTGGGTTTAACGATTGCTGGCACAATACGTCGACAAGCCATTTTCCCACCATGAATATTTCTGGCAACAGGGCCAATCTGTAAAGCAGCTAAACCTCCCATAATAAAAAAGTTAGACTTGGGGAGACGTAAATATTCGTCTAGTACCGGTAAACCGTTAACTATTTCTGTCGGATAAGCCTCAAGTACCTCTTGCAACAAAGGATGTTCTATAGCACTAAATTTTGTACCAGTAGCCAACCAAATACGGTTAAATTGATGTTGGCTTCCGTTGTCACAATAAACCTGCCAGAGATTATTTTGCCATTGTGCAGTCCTAACTTGAGAGCATTCATTGATTATCATTGTACCTTCAGACACTGCCTTTCTTAATTGCAGCATCATTTCAGGAGTCATTGAACCACCATTACGGGCCTGCTGAATTTGCTGGTAACGAACAGACCAATCAGTTTCGCCGTGAAAGTCTTTGAGATATTTGGGTCCCAACCAACCCGGATCAGCATCAAAGATTTTTTCCTGTAACTGTTTTCTGGTCATTAACATAACAGTCGCCCCTAGTTTGATAGCACCTTTGGCTAAATGTCCGCTACTTAAACCACCACCAACAATTAAAATCCTTTCTCCTGTTACGTTAAGTTGGTTTAAATTTACCTGTTGAGAATGACACAATCTCTCTGAAGGGTAATCTGAGGTGATCTTCTCTACCCAATCGGGAAACTGTATTTTGCCACTTCCCGTAGCCAATACCACTCTCCGGGCGATAATCGTTTCTCCCGTATCTAAAACCAATTGAAATCGGGAACCTAAAGCACGTTTAATCGGTAAAATCTGAATAACTCTAGCTGGATAAACCTTATCAGTTAACTTCCAGCGACGAATAACTTCACTACAGAAATCGTTAAATAGTTTTGTCCCTGGTCTATCATAAGGGGGGAATAACTCGTTATGTCTATGTTCGGCAAACGTTCTTAATTGATGGGGATTGGGATCAGGGTGATGAACCGCCGGCGATCGCAAAGCAGGAATTTGTTGTGCTGCAAATTGTTGCTGCCATTGACTCAGCCAAGTTTGACTGGGATCGAAAACTAAAAATTTATGATCATACTTCGCGCTTTTTTGTAAGAGGTGGGTGGTTAACGTTAGAGCCTGAACCCCTGCCCCAATAATCGCTAGGTCTATATAATCAGGTAGTGCCACTGTGGATTAATAACAAGAATGATAATCATTCTCATTGTATAATAATGATTATCATTTTAATAAACTTTATGAGTTCGACTAATCAATATCCCTCCGTACTCCATCGTCTTCGTTCCCAAGCATCTTTACAACGCTTTTTCCTTACTGCTGTGACTGGTTTGATGGCGATCGCTTGTAGTACAGAACCGACTCCCCCAACAAGTTCTGATTCTACATCCTCAACAAGTTATACTCCCAAGATTGTCACTACTTTCTTACCGGTTCATTTGTTTACTAAAGCTGTCGTAGGAGATACGGGACAAGTCGATATTTTGATTTCCCCTGGTGCGGAAGTTCACGACTATCAAGCTACCCCAGATGATGCCAAACTGTTAGCACAAGCAGATGTTTTAGTAGAAAATGGTTTGGGGATGGAAGCGTTTTTATCAGGTTTAGTTGCCAATGCCGGTAATTCTGAACTTCAGCAAATTGATGCTAGTGAAGGAATAGAAGTAATAGAAGAGGAACATGAAGAGGGAAAACATGGACATGATGAACACAAACATGAAGAGGAAAAACACGGACATCATCATCATGGAGGGAAAGATCCTCATGTCTGGTTAGATCCTGTTTTAGCACAACAACAGGTGGCTAATATTAGAGATAAGTTAATCGAAAAATACCCCGATAATGCAGATAGCTATCGTAGCAATGCCGAAGCTTATATTCAACAACTACAACAACTAAATAATGAATTTAAAGAAAAATTAGCCTCGGTTCAAGGTTGCAATTTCATTACGTTTCACGATGCTTTCGCTTATTTAGCGCAACGGTACGGACTGCAACAAGAAGCAATCGTTCACATTCCTGAAGATAGCATTACTCCCCAAGATATCCAACGGGTACAACAACTAGCTCAGGAACATTCTGTTAAAGCTTTATTGACTGAACCAGGAATTGAAGACAAACGTATTGAGCAAATCTCCAGTGACTTAAATCTATCTCTTGAAGCGATCAACCCTCTTGAGTCAGGAGAAACAGATCCACAATATTATTTTCAAGTAATGCGGAGTAATTTGGAGGCTTTGTCAAGAGCGTGCCAATGATCAGTTATCAGTTATCAGTTATCAGTTGTGAGAAAGGGTTTAACCGTGTTAAACCCCTACAGAAGTGATTTGTAGGGACATAATATTATTATGTCCTGAGCAGTTCTCATATATCATTCCTGATTGCTATATCAGTTATTAGTTTTTTGTTCTTGCTATTTTCCTGTGCTTAAATCAAATTAGTGAATTGAATGTATCAAAACCTATCTATTACCCAACCCATCATTAAAGTGAAAGATTTATCGGTAATGCGTGGGGAATATCTAGCAGTCGATAATGTTTCGTTTGAATTATTGCCAGGGACTCATACGGCCATTATTGGTCCCAATGGTGCAGGAAAAAGTACCTTGATTAAATCTATTTTAGGGTTGGTTGAAGCGCAGTCAGGTGAAATTAGTTTGTTTGATGGGAATGGTAAACGGTCAAAGCGATTAAAACAGGAAATTGGTTATATTCCCCAAAAGTTTCCCTTTGAGCGCACTTTCCCCTTAATCGTATCAGAATTAGTGGGTTTGGGCTTAAATAGCCAACATTGGTGGTGCGATCGTAAACGGAAACAAGAGATTATCCACCAAGCGTTAGAACAAGTTCATCTAACCAAACAAGCAAACCAAAAAATCGGCACTCTTAGCGGAGGAGAATTAAAGCGAGTTTTATTAGCTTATTGTTTAGTGGTTCCCCGTCGTCTTTTAATTCTCGATGAAGCGTTAGCAGGGGTAGATGCTACGGGAGAAATGGAATTTGCTGCTTTACTCCATACTCTCAAACAAGAACAAAACTGGACAATTTTGGAAGTTTCCCACGATTTAGATTTAGTTAGTCGCTATTGTGACTCGGTAATTTGTTTAAACCGTCGCTTACTTTATCAAGGTTCCCCTCAAACCACTCTCACCCCCGAAAATCTCTTGCACGTATACGGTGCTTTAGTTAGTCCTACTTGTCATCATCATGAACCTAGTAAATTTCCTGAATCTTTTTAGTTTACCCTTTATGCAACGGGCGATACTGGGTGGTGTACTGCTTGGTATTTTAGGGGGCATTTTGGGCAGCTTTTTAATCCTGCGTCGTCTCTCTTTATTTGGGGATACAGTGGGACATTCAGCCATGCTAGGAGTGGTTTTAGCTGCTTTATTAGAACTTCCTGCCACTTGGACGTTAATGGGTTTTACCGTTGCTTTTGGTTTGGGTGTCATTTATTTAATTGACAGAACCGATCTCGGTAGCGATACTGTATTGTGTATTTCCCTATCGGGTTCCATCGCTTTAGGCACAATTGGGTTTAGTTATTTAAAAGGATATCGGGGTAATTTGTTGTCGATTTTGTTTGGGGATATTTTAGCTATTAGTAATACCGATTTGATTTTATTATTATTGCTTTTAGCCGTAACTGTAGCCTGGATCATTCTTAGTTTACCAGAACAAATATTACTTACTCTCAATAGTGATTTAGCTTTAGTAAAAGGCGTACCTGTTCGTAGCCATCGTTATTTTTTTATCGTGCTTTTAGCCATTACGATTGCCTTAACTATTCGTGCCGTTGGTATTTTATTGGTTAATGGTTTTTTAGTGATTCCTGCTGCAACTGCCAGATTAATGTGTCAGCAGTTTGTCCCTTTTTTAGTCACTGCTGCTGCTATAGGTGCCACCAGTGGAGTAATGGGAATGGTCATTTCTGGGGCGATCGATCTACCGAGTGGTCCTAGTATTGTTTTGGTTCAGTTATTTGGGTTTTTAATAGTAGCTTTATGGTGTCGGCAAAGTTAGAAATTCTTCAGTTTCTTTTCCTACTATTTCTCTCAGATGCTGTTTATTATGAAAAAGGAGACAAAACATCACTTAGGTTGTCAAAGTATGAAAAAGAAGCAAATTCAGCTTATGGTTCTCTTTATGCTTTCCATGATCCTCTTGGCTTCCTTTCAGACCCTATCCTTTGCTCAAATACCAAGTAAAAGTACAAGTAGTAATTTTTTCGATAATGCCTTTTGGCAAAATGTAGCGGTTGCAGTTTTATCTGCTGTTTTAGCATTTTTAGGAGGTTATGCTCTATCAGGTATAAGTCGACGTAGTGGAAGTGGCAGAAGACTATCTTATAGCTCTAATATTGAAACAGGACTAATAAACGTTGAAAAAAATATCAAAGAAAAAGTTACAGTTTTATATGAGAATCAGCCAATTGCGAATTTGTGTAATATACGGTTTGATATAGAAAATACTGGAAACTCAGTCATAAAATCTCAAGAAATTAGATTTGAGTTTACTCCCGACACCAGAATCTTGGAGTTTTACTTCGACCCTCAGCCTCAGCCTGAGATGCAAGTAGAGAAACTTACTGATTCAGGACTCAGAGATTTTGAGAGAAAGTGTAGAATCGGACACATAGAGAAAGGTCAGGAGATAGGAATTCGTTTTATTGTTACTAATGATTCGGAAGTTAAGCTAACACCTTATCCATATAATGAAGATGGAAATGTCGAATTTAATTCAAGAGCTACAACAAAAGAACTAGGCCAACGAGAGCAAGTCGCAAGGTTTCTCAGCTTATTAATCATGTACTTTGTAATTCCTCCAGTCTTCTCATTATTCTCTTTATCACCCTTTAATGAAACTATAGCAGGCTTATTGACACTCCCACGCATTCCGCTACGCTTCATACGGGGATTCTTGGTTCACTGACTCAAGTTGTCTCGACAGGTATTACTACCAACCAAGATAGAGCTTAAATCTCCCCAA